>Ga0207694_10003518_pt1 | contig 12431 bp, 13 predicted proteins | sample KBSC34metaG_FD_184353 | JGI IMG/M metagenome (GOLD analysis project Ga0207694, IMG submission 184353) | Corn rhizosphere microbial communities from Kellogg Biological Station, Michigan, USA - KBS C3-4 metaG (SPAdes) (version 2) | ecosystem: Host-associated > Plants > Roots > Rhizosphere > Soil...
CTGTCAGCGGTTCGCGCCGAGGCTGGAGGCGGCTTCCTCAAGTTCCGGGTCGAGGTCTTCGAGAATCGGTTGCACGGTCCGCACGATGAACGGCAGGCCGATGAAGGTCAGGGCGATGAAAATGCCCAGGCGCGAGGAGGAGAATATGGACAGGACGTGATTGGACTGGTCGGTGTGCGTAAAAAACCGGCCAATCCAGCCATCCGCCGAATACAGGGAGGCCAGAGTGATGCCGGCGACAGCGGTGGGCAAAGCGAAAGGCAAGTCCACCAGCGCATCGATGATCTTTTTGCCGAAAAATTCGTAACGTACGAGCACCCACGCGACGATGAGGCCGAAAATGAGATTCACCAGCGCGGCGCAGAACGAAACGCCAAACGTCAATCGATACGACGCCATGGCGGTCGGCATGGTGACGGTCTGCCAGAATTCCGCCCACGTCAGGGAACTGGTTTTCCAGAAAACCGCGCAAAGCGGGATGAGCACGATCAGGCCAAGATAAAAAAGCGTGAAACCGAGCGTCAGTTCGAAGCCCGGCAGCACGCGGATTTTTTTTGTCCGGTTGGTGTTTGCAGCCACAGTTTAGAGGTTCGGAGCGTAGGCAATGAATTTATTGTATTCGAGCAAAATTGTCTGGAGAGCGGCGGTGAATGCCAGCTCTTTCAGATATTCCGGCGGCGTGGCCGGTGTCTCCAGGATGATCTCGAACGGACGCGGCCGCACTTTCGGCGGCGCGTTCAGGATGCCCTCGTAACTGTCGCGGATAATGCCGTTGCGGGCATTGAAGCCGTCGATGATGGGACGTTCATCGCGCGGGAGGAACTGGCTCGCTGCGGCCAAAGCGGGTTCGATCAGGCTTTTGGTCAACGTTGCGCCGTGGGCGAAGCCGTAGAAACCGGTGCTGGTGTCATCGGTGTGAAGCGAGATGAGACCTTGGAACGAACGCGAAATGAGTTCGGCCTGCAACAGCCGCACTTCCGGCTCGGCGGAGTTGCGCCAGAATTCGCGGTTCAAATCCTTGCCGCGCCGCGAAAAGCGGGTGTTGTCCTCGAAGCCGGTGGGATTGCAAACGGGATAAAAGGACAGGTAATAGCCGGCCGCGAGCTCGGGCTTGGTTTCGAGCAGCTTGATGAACTGGACGAGCGCGTAGATGCCTTCGGGTTCGTCGCCGTGGATGCCCGCAAAGATGCCGATGCGGATGGGTGTGTCGCCGCCGCGCGGCCCGACGAAGAGGTAGCGCGGCAGTGCGTAGCCCTCGCCATTCACCTCGAACCGGGCGTCGTGATTGGCGACGAGGTTGGGCGACGTTTGGGCGATCTGTTCGAGCGGCGCGAGCAGGTCGGCGATCGAGCGGCGCTGTTTGCGCGGCACCTGTGGCCTGGTGGTTATTGGCGATTCGGCGATGGTCATATGATTTATCGTTTATTTTTGTGAAAGGTGGCGGTCCGGCGTGCCCGGGCCGCCACCCTTTCGGAGGAACCGCAATCTAGTTTTGCGGCTGGAAGATCTGGTCAAACACGCCGCCATCGGCGAAGTGCGTCTTTTGCGCCTTTGCCCAACTGCCAAATTCAGCGTCCAAGGTGACGAGCTTCAACTGGGTGAAGTTGGCTGCGTATTTTTGGGCGACGGCCGCATTACGCGGGCGGTAGAAATTCTTTGCCGCGATCTCCTGGCCTTCGTCCGAGTAAAGGTATTTCAGGTACTCGTTGGCGACATCGGTTGTGTGATGGCGACGGGCGCTTTTATCCACGAGCGCCACGGGCGGCTCCGCGAGAATGCTGATCGAGGGCGTGACGATCTCGAAGTTGTCCGCACCGAATTCCTTGAGGGCGAGGTGGGCCTCATTTTCCCATGCGAGCAGCACGTCACCGATGCCGTTCTTGGCGAATGTCACGGTTGAGCCGCGCGCGCCGGAATCGAGGATCGGAACATTTTTGTAGAGCTTGGTGATGAAGCCCCTGGCCTTCGCGTCATCATGACCATTGGATTCGAGGGCGTAAGCGTAAGCCGCGAGGTAAGCCCAGCGGGCGCCGCCGGAAGTCTTGGGGTTCGGCACCACGACCTTCACGTCGCTCTTCACCACGTCGTCCCAATCCTTGATGTTCTTGGGATTACCTTTGCGGACGAGGAACACGATTGTCGAAGTGTAAGGTGTGCTGTTGTTCGGCAGGCGGGATTGCCAGTCGGCGGGCAGCAATTTTGACTGCTGCGAAATGGCGTCGATGTCGTAGGCCAGTGCCAGCGTGACGACATCGGCCTCGAGGCCGTTGATGACGCCCTGGGCCTGTTTGCCCGAGCCACCGTGCGACTGGTTGATGGTCACATTATCGCCGGTCTTGCCTTTCCAATATTTCGCGAACGCGGTGTTGTATTCGGTGTACAGTTCGCGCGTCGGGTCGTAGGAGACATTGAGCAGCTTGATATCAGCGGCACCGGCGGAGATTGCGAGCGACGAGGCCAGCAGGATTTTCAGGAATGTTTTCATGGATTCAATTTCAATTAAACCGGTTTCTTAGAACGCCAGCTGCAAGCGAGAGAATAGCACGCTTTCGGGTTGCGCGCCGACATTGCCGGGGGCGATGGTTGTGTTCGCGTAGCGGTCGAACGTCGTCCGCGAATAGCTGAGGTTGGCGCGGATGTTCTTGTTCAGGTACCAGTTCAAGCCGACCGACCACGCCTGGGCGCCGGAAGCGGACTTGGTCGGGTCGGCGAGCCGGGTGGCCGCCGCGCCGGTGAAGGCATCGCTGTCAATATCCAGAGCGGCATAACGCGCCACCAACTGCAGCGCGCCCCATCGGTTGTTGCGCGGATCAAACGGATGACGAGGGGTGACGCCCGTATAGGACGCATCTTCACCCGTCAGCACCCACGAGCCGGTGACTTCCCAGGCCGTGTTCTGCACATCCACGGCCGAGGTGGGCACGGCGGCTGTCCGTCTGGCCTGCGTGTCGGAGATTACGTATTCTGCCAGCAATCCGAGCGGGCCATAGTAGTAATAGGCCTGCGGCGAGATGCGCCAGCCTTCGCCGTTGGCGTTCACGCCGGTGTTGTAAGCAAAGAACCGTTGCTGCCCGTCTGTCGTATAGCCCGGAGTGAGGCCGGTGGAAGAGTTGGTTGCCGGGTTACTGATCAAATAGCTGCCGGCAACGCCGAAACCCAATCCGCTGAGGGCGTGTACATCGGTGTTCTTCCACGGCTGGAAGAACAGACGGCCCGCGACGCTCTTGTCATCCTGGAACGAGGTGTTAACCGTCGTGCCGTTGTAATCGGTCCCGCCATTGAAAACGCCGAGGGCATAACTGGCCGCGCCGTTGAAGACATCGCCCTTCACCTGGATACCCAGGTCGCGGTTCGGCACCAGATCGGTCACGATGGAGCGTTCGTTGAAGAGGGTGTTCGGATCCGCCTGCAACTGTTCAAGGCCGACGGGGGATTTGAATTTGCCGCCCTGGATCTGGAACGCGGGGCTGTAGCGGTAGTTCAGGTAGGCATCCACAATCTGCACCGTGCTGCCGCCGAAATCCGGCGTGAAGTTGAAATCAAAATCATGGAATACCGTGCCGGTGAAGATCGGGCGGGCGCGGCGGATGAGAAAGCCGTCGTTGCCGTTCGCGTTGCCATCACTGAAAAAGCTGCGGCTGTCGAATTGCACCACACCATGCAACTGGGCGACGAAGTTTGTGTCGGCCGAGCTGAAGCTGAACCCGCTGGAACCCAGCGAAATTTTTGGCGCGGTCTTGGAGGCGGCGACCGCCGTGTCGGAATCGATCTCCCGTTCGCGCTCCAGTATCCGCACCTTCTGATCCAGGTCCGAGAGTTGCTTTTTCAGGGCGGTCAAGTCGGCGTCGCTCACGTCTGCGGCCACGGCAGAGGAAGCCACCCCGGCGAAGGCTAATGTTGTTATGATCTGATTTTTTAGTTTCATTTTATGTCCGATTCTTAATAACGACACTTTTAGTCGTCTTTAACTGCAAATAAAAAACTGAATCAAATTTCAGCCTTTTTCGTCGCTTCAGTCCGACTTCACTCCAGCGAAGTCGAAATCTAAAAACGACTAATTATGTCGTCATTATGCCTCGGGACCATTTTTTGTCAACGGTTTAAGTGAAAATATTTTCAGATGCCTTCGCCGCCCATGAATTCATTGAATCCACTGGTCAATTCCTTGCGGGTGAGCGGTGAACCCTTGGCCACCTCGGCCAGCGTGGCCTTGTCCATCAGATTGGCCACATAATTCCTGGCATCAAAGAAAACGCGACGGAAACGGCAGACAGATTCCTGCGAGCAGCGCTGGTAGCCGGTCACGGAAACACAGTCAATCGGGGCTAAAATGCCGTCAAAATGCCGCACCACCTCGCCCATGGTGATCTTTTCCGGGCTCCGGGCGAGGAAGTAACCGCCGCGGATTCCAGCCGTGCTTTCGACCCAGCCCTTTGATTTGAGCGCGAGCATGATCTGCTCCAGGAAACGTTTGGGCGCGTCATTGCGCCGGGCGAGTTCGCGGATGGGAATGGGCGCGCCACCATGATGTTCCACGAGGGTAAACAGGGCGCGCAAGGCGTAATCCGTCTTTTTGGAGACTCGCATATAAAAACGATAAACCCGGTTGATGTTTAGTCAACCGGGTAATTTTGAGCGAAATGCCGTTTAACTGACGATACGACCACCTTCGTTGAGGAAGATGCCCTTGAAATTCATTTCCAAGGCCTGCGCGTTCGTGGCTTTTAGCAAGGCTTCCTTCTCCGTGACGCGTCCGGATTTGACCAGATTGAAGAGGGACTGGTTGAACGTGCACATACCGTCGTCACCGCCAGTCTCTATGGCGGCGGTCAGTTTTTCCAGCCGGTTCTCCTCGAGCAATTTTTTGACGAGCGGCGAATTGGTCATGATCTCAAGCGCGGGGGTCATCTTGCCGTCCACGGTAGGGACCATGCGCTGGCAGACCACGCCGCGCAAGCAACCGGCGAGCTGGCGGCGGGTCTGTTCGCGGTCGTCCGCCTTGAAGAAGTCCAGGATGCGCGTGATGGATTGCGCCGCCGTGGTGGTGTGCAGCGTGGACATGACCAGGTGCCCCGTGTCTGCCGCGCTCATGGCGGCATTGAAGGTTACGGCATCACGCATTTCACCGAGCATGATGATGTCCGGATCCTGGCGCAGCACATATTTTAGCGCGTTGTAAAAGTTGGCGGTATCGAGCCCGATTTCGCGCTGCTCGATGACGGACTGATTGTCTTCAAAGACATATTCGATGGGGTCTTCCAGCGTGATGATGTGCTTTTTGAAGTTGGCGTTGATGTGCTCGATCATCGCGGCGAGCGTCGTGGATTTGCCGGAACCGGTCGCGCCGGCGACCATGACGATGCCGCGGGCCGACTCGGCCATGGTCTTGATGCTTTCCAGCAATCCGAGCTGTTCGAAGCTTGGCACGATGTTTTTCACATAACGCATGGCGAGCGCCCAGGAGCCACGCTGCTGGAAGACGTTCGTGCGGAAACGCCCCAGACCGGGGACGTTGTAGGAAAAGTCCACCTCGCGGTCCTCCTCCAGCTTTTTCTTCATGTGCAACGGCGTGATTTTTTCGATGATGTTATTCATCCACTGTTCCGTTGGCGTGGGGCATTCAATCGAGATGAGTTCGCGGCTGATGCGGAAAATGACCGGGGTGCCGACCTTGACGTGGATGTCCGAAGCGTGGCCATCCACGGCGGCCTTGAGGATTTTGTTGAAAAGTTCCATGCGAGCAGATTAGCCGATTATCCCATAAATGCCAGCGGGGAAATGGAGGAATCTCCATCCGCCAACAGTCAATCGGGTGATATGTGCAGTTGAGTTTAGGAACGAAAAAGTGCTAGGATGGGTCTTTATGAGCAAACCTGCCTGCCCGATGTGCGAGATGAACGAAGTCCTGGAATTTCCCAACCGCTGGGAATGCGTTACCTGTGGCCATGAATGGGAGCGCACACCCGAGCCGGAAGCCCCCGCCGGCCCGCGCATCGTCAAAGATGCCCATGGCAATGTACTCGCCGACGGCGATTGCGTCATCCTTATCAAGGATTTGAAACTGGGCGGCGGCTCACAGGTGCTAAAAGGCGGCTCGAAGTCCAAACCCATCCGGCTGGTGGATGGCGACCACGAAATCTCCTGCAAGATGGATGGCATGGCCATCGGTTTGAAGGCCTGCTTTGTGAAGAAAGCTTAAATCGCACCGTTTGCCGTGTTTTATGGTTGTGTTTCGGGTGATGAACGGGTGGTGAACATTTGTTCAGGTGACTTTGTGAAACCTTGGTCACATCATCCGCATCATCACCTCCATGAAACTTCACCTCTGGCTTGCGGCAGCCTTGTCATTGCAACTGGCGGGCAGCGGCTTTTCCGCCGAACCATTGGCGGCACCGGCGAAAGCCGGGGCGCCCAGCCTCAAGGATTGCCTGCTGCCCGCGCCAAAGAATGGCGGCTTTGCGATGGGCGGCTATATCCTGTGGTGCTCGTCGGTCATCAAGGTGGGCGATACGTATCACATGTTCGCCTCTCGCTGGCCGGCGCAATATGGCCTCGGCGGCTGGACGAAGTATTCCGAGTGTGTCCGCGCGACCTCGACGAATCTGTATGGGCCGTACACATTTCAGGAAGTCGTGCTGCAAAAGCGGACAAATAATTGGGACAACTCGCGCATCCACAATGTGAAGGTCGTAAAGGCGGGCGGCAAATTCGTCCTGTATTATATCAACTCGGCGAACCAGACGGGCTACGCCGTGGCGGATGCCGTCACCGGTCCATGGATGCGGCTGGACAAGCCGGTGATGAAGGTGAGCAACCCGGCGATTCTCGTGAAACCGGATGGGGGCATCTTTGTCCTGGGCCGGTTGAAGGACAGCACCGATGTGAACCGCGGCATCGGGTTCACCGCGCCTGGCTACAAGGGGCCTTATACGGTCGTGGCTAATGGCGACAATCTGCTGGAGAACAATTGCGAACTGGAGGATCCGACCATCTGGTGGGCGAACAGCCAGTACAATGTTCTGCTCAATGACTGGAAGGGCAAGGCAACCGGGATCTTCAAAGCCGGCGCGCAATATTATTCCAAGGACGGCCTGCATTTCAGTTTGATGACCAAGGAGCCGGTATTCACGAAGACCGTTCTGTTCGACGACGGCACGAGCGAGACCTTCAGCCGTCGCGAGCGGCCGTTCATCTATACGAACGAGAAGGGCGAGGCCATCGCATTGTTCACGGCGTGTTTGCCGACCAACGGGCCGGCGCGGGTGGTGGTGCAGCCGGTAAAGAATTATTATCCGCAGAATTGAACAATGAAAACCCGCCACCTCGCTTCTGCCGGAATCGTTTTTGCGCTCGCGGTTTTTTTCATCCGTCCGGCTAATGGTGCGGGGACGAATTCCACCGCCAGCCTGACGGATGGCTGGAAACAAGTGCCGTTCAAGTACGAGGTCCAGCATCCTTACGACCTGCCGCTGACGAATCGTTACGATTTTGACCCGACGAACAACATCCATCATTTCTGGGTTTATTTCACCGACAAGCCGCATGCGCCGCCACCGAACCGGACCACCGCGCGGACGGAGATGCGGCTGGAGTCGTTCAGCACCGGCGAATGCATGTTCGACGGCGATGTTAACATAAGTCCCGGCACCTTCGCATGCATCGCGCAGGTTTTTGACGCGAAACACGGACCGGTCACGATGCTCATCGCGCATCCCGATGGCACGGTGACGATCGGCAACCACGACGTGATCAAGACCAACGCCATCGGGCACTGGTGGAACCTCAAGATGACCAACGACACGAAGGCCGACGGTAAAATCAGGATCTACGTGGACAATGTCCTGGCCGGCACCTACAACAGCCGTGGGCCACGGGAATATTATTTCAAATGCGGCGTCTATTCGCGGAAGGACAGCGAACGTTCGGACGTACGCTATCGCAATATCAAAATGTGGGAGAAGGAGGAAAAATAAGATGAGAACCAAAATTCTGGCCGCAGCAACATTTGTAACCGCCTTTAGCGGGCTTGCTCCGGCGTTTGCCGCGGAGACGAACATGCCACCGGCGGCCAAGCCCGCCAGTCCGCCGGTCATGGTGGAAGATATCGCCAATCTGCCGGGCAACGGCCCGCGCCAGCACGATTTCATCTACACCGGCGAGTTCGATACGCGCAAAAAGGTCGCGACCATCTCGCTCGTGCAAGGCGGCAAGGTCACCAAGACGTATCAGATCCCGACCACGGATCCTTCCAACGGACAGTTGAGCGAATTTTCCGATCTGCACCGGCTTTCGAATGGTGACATCGTTTACGCCTACAAGACCGGCTGGCGCAAGGTGGATGCCGATGGCAATGTCATCTACGACTTCAAGTGTCCTTCTGACATCGGCCCGGACGGCAAGAGCTATTGGAAGGAATGTCATTCCGCGCAACCGTTCGGTACGAACAGGGTGTTGTTCATGCTCAACGGCCATCCCGCCAAGCTGTGCCTCTTTAACATCCGCGAAGGCCGGATGGAGATGGAACACGTCATGCAGACCAAAAGCGAGACCGGCTCCGTCCACGGCGAATTCCGCAACGTCCGCATGACCAAGGCCGGCACCTATCTCATCGGGCACATGGATCTCAACCGCGTCATCGAATACGATCGGGACTGGCATACCATCTGGGAGACGACCAATGCGCCATCCGTCTGGCACGCGGTGCGGTTGAGCAACGGCAACACCCTCGTCAGCGGCAATCAGCACGCCTTCGCGCGTGAGCTCAATCCAAAGGGAGAGATCGTCTGGGAATTTGGCAATGACGACCTGAAAGGCACGGGCATCGTGCTCTACGGTGTGCATCAGGCGGTGCGGCTGCAGAATGGCAATACCGTGCTCTGCAACTGGTGTCCCGGCCGGCTCGGAAAGCAAAAATCCGACTGGCCGAAAACTGTCCAGGTCATCGAGGTGACGCCAGATAAGAAGGTGGTGTGGGCATTGCGGGAATGGACCAATCCCGACCTTGGCACGGCCTCGTGCATCCAGATGCTCGATGAACCGGGCGCGGATGAGGATCAGGATTTGATGCGTTGAAAACCGGTTCGAGTTTTTGCAAGCTGCGGGTATGAGATGTATTTCCGTGCCGCTGTTTGTTTTGCTGGCTGTAGTCTTGCGCGCTAGTGGCGAAATCTCCGCCACCAACGAGGCTTTGCCAAGCGTCTTCATCCATTCCGAGACCCGCACTAATCCGCCCACGCACCTGTTCGTCGCCGAGGTGGATCTGAAGAACCCCAAGCTGCACCTGCGTGTTTCACGCGGCGGTCCCGACCCCGATGGCCCCGGCAAATGGCAGACCACGTTGCTCGAGCCGACCAAGATCGCTAGGCGTGAGAAATATGATTTCGTGATCAACGGCGATTTTTTCAGGGCCAAGGGTGTCAATGACGGCGAGGGTACCAATGCCGCCTTCCGCGCCGAACAATGGGCGCTTGTCGAAGGCCCGGCCATGACTGACGGCCAGACTTGGTCAACCTGCACCAACGCGCGGCCATGCCTCGTCATCCACAAGGATCATTCCGCGAGCATCGAGACCTTGAACCAGCCCGGCGCGGATGATTGGGAGGTCATTGGTGGCAATGTCATTTTGGTGAAGGACGGCGTAGTGGTGCCAAGCAAGAACAAGGCGAAACATCCGCGTACCGTTGTCGGCCTCGACGCCACCGGCAGCCGGTTGACCATCCTGCTGGTAGACGGACGCAAGCCGGGCGTGGCCGTCGGCATGACGTATGAGGAACTGGGCGCGGAGATGGTGCGGCTTGGTTGTTGTCAGGCGTTGAACCTCGATGGTGGTGGCAGCTCCCTCATGGCCGTGCGCGGGGCGGACGGCTTGAAGGTATTGAACGAGCCGACCGATGGCCGCGAACGCGCCGTTGCCAACGTCCTTGGCATCACGGTGGATCAAAACTAAACGATGCAGGACTGTGATGAGCCGAGAAACAATCTCCAGCACGCTTGCCGAAGTGCGGGCTGTTTATGCAGAACTCTCGAAACGGCCGGCGGAACGCAATTGCATCGCACGGACCGAATGTTGCCGGTTCCAACTCACCGGCCTCACACCGCATCTCACGAAAGGCGAGGCATTGCTCGCCGCCAAGGCCCTGCGCGCCACCGGCCGCAAGGAATTGTCGGAGGCTGAAGATGGCGCCTGCCCCATGCTTAATCGCTCGACCGGCCGCTGCCTTATCTACGCCGACCGCCCGTTTGCCTGTCGTACGCATTTTTGTGAAGCCGCCGGCGGCCCCTACGACCGCAAACAGGTCATCGACCTCATCCGCAAGCTGGAGGATTTGGCCCACCGCCTTGGCGGCGATGGCCCCCGCAAAATCGAAGCGGCTGTCGCCGATGCCTTGGAAGAATTGCGTTAGCTTATTTCAAGCTGCGCGCTTCGCCCAGCGGAGCTTGGCCGGACCGGACCGGGAATTGGAATTGCGTTCCTCCGCCGTGGGCCGCATGACTTCGTGCGCGATGTCGGCATAGAGGCCGTCGCGCAAGCCGGCCTCGAACGCCTTCTTCACGCGACGATCTTCGCCGGAATGAAAGGTGAGGATGGCCACGCGGCCACCGGGAGTCAGGCAAGAGGGCAGGTTGCGCAGCAGGGTTTCGAGCGCGGAAAATTCATCGTTCACCGCGATGCGTAGGGCTTGAAACACGCGGCGGACGGTGAGGTCGGCTTCATCCTTGCCCAGGCGCGGCAGGGCGGCGCGGATGGCGTCACCCAATTCGCGGGTCGTCGTGAAACTTTTTCCCGCGAGGGCGGGGGCGAGCGTGGCGGCTTGGGGTTCGTCGGAAAAATCGGCGAGCATCGCGGCGAGGGCGTCGGGCTTAATTTTTTGCAGCAGGGCGGAGGCGGGCTGGCTGCGCTGCGGATTCATCCGCATGTCCAGCGGGCCGTCGTGCTTGACGGAAAAACCTCGGCCCGGATCGTCAATCTGCATCGAGGAGACGCCGAGGTCGGCGAGGAGGATGTCGGCACCGGGGATGTTTTGCGCGGCGAGCACCTGCGGCAGGCCGGCAAAATTGCTGCGGTGCGCGGTGAAAACGGTTTCACCGAAGCCCAGCGCGCGCAATCGTGCTTCGGTCTTCGGCAACTGCAACGGGTCTTGGTCCAGGCCGAGCAATTTTCCGCCGGGCGAAATCTTTGCCAAAATCTCCAGTGCATGGCCGCCGTAGCCCAGGGTGCAATCCACGGCGATGTCGCCGGGCTTGGGCGTGAGGACTTCCAGGATTTCCGCGACCATGATGGGCCGGTGCGTGCCGACGGGTGTCTTGCCGGAGGCGATGACCTTGGCGATGATCGCCGGGTCGTTGCCATGCTCCTTGTATTTCTCCTCGAAGCGTCGCGGATTTTTTCCGCCATACCGCACGCGCCGTTTATGTGGCACGGCCGGCGGCATTGGCGTCAGCGGATTGGTGGAATCATCGGTCACGCCGGGATTTTGCCCGAACGGATGCACGGCGGCGAGCCGGTTTAACAGGGTGCGGAGCAATGCTCCGCGCTCCGAAAACTTGGTGTGACTAAACCGCCCTGATTTGATAACTATCGTCAGATTTTTGAAAACGAGTCCTCATAACATCATCGTAGTTGGCGGCGGAGCGGCGGGATTTTTCGCGGCCATTGCGGCGGCAGAACAAGGGGCGGACGTGACCATTCTCGAAAAAACCTCGCGCGTGCTGGAAAAGGTGCGCATCTCCGGCGGTGGTCGCTGTAATGTGACCCACGCCTGCTTTGAGCCGCGCGATTTTGCCACACGCTATCCGCGCGGCGAGCGGGCGCTGCTCTCGCCGTTCCAGAAATTTTCCGCGCGTGACACGGTGGCATGGTTCGAAGAGCGCGGCGTGAAACTGAAGACCGAGCGCGATGGCCGGATGTTTCCCACCACGGATTCCTCGGAGACGATAGTGCATTGCCTGATGGATGCGGCGCAAAGCGCGGGAGTGAAATTCCGGCTCAACTGTGCGGTGGAAGCGGCTGCCAAAATGGCGGATGGGAGATTTGAACTGACGCTGGCGGCGGAGCGCCGGACTCCAATTGGGCACGCTGGTGAAGTTCCCGTCACTCTCGGTGAAAAATTGCAGTGCGATAAATTACTGCTGGCCACGGGTGGTTGCCGGGCGGCGGTGGCAGGACAACTGGCGACGTCGCTGGGGCACACGCTGGTGCCGCCGGTGCCATCGTTGTTCACGTTTCAGATCGAGACACCGTGGCTGCGTTCGCTCGCGGGGGTTTCACTGGAATCGGCGGAGGTCGCGGTGCCGGTGGCGAAGTTGCGTGAACTCGGGCCGTTGCTGGTGACGCACTGGGGTTTGAGCGGGCCGGCGATATTGAAGATGTCCGCGTGGGGCGCGCGCGAGTTGCATGATTTGGGCTATCAATTTCCGCTACTGGTGAACTG
>Ga0207694_10003519_pt1 | contig 12428 bp, 13 predicted proteins | sample KBSC34metaG_FD_184353 | JGI IMG/M metagenome (GOLD analysis project Ga0207694, IMG submission 184353) | Corn rhizosphere microbial communities from Kellogg Biological Station, Michigan, USA - KBS C3-4 metaG (SPAdes) (version 2) | ecosystem: Host-associated > Plants > Roots > Rhizosphere > Soil...
CGGTAATAGTCCGATGCACCCCGTTCTTGCCCCGCGCAGGGCGGATGGCCAGCATCTGACCTGAAGAGTGCGCCCGCTTGATGGTGTGCACCAGCAGGAGATGGTACACACCATGAAGACAGTGACAGGGATCTCTGGGACTCCGCGGCGCCAGCACGAGCGGTCGTTCAAGGCGGAGTTGGTTGCGCAGTGCCTGCTGCCGGGTGCGTCGGTGGCGGCCGTTGCATTGGCCGGCGGCGTCAACGCCAACTTGCTGTTCAAGTGGCGCCGCGATCACCTGCGCGCGATGCGCGCGAGCAGCGCGGCGTCTTCATCGGCCGTATTGGTTCCTGTGCAAGTCGCGCCAGACATGGACAGCGGCTCGCAGCTGCTGCCGCCGGCCTCGCCTGCGACAGCGGTGCCCGCCTCTCGCTCGATGCGCAATGCCGGCGTCATCGAACTCGACATCGCCGGCGTCCAATTGCGTCTGCGCGGCCCGGTCGACGAGGCCAGCCTGTGCAGCGTGTTGCGCGCGCTGCGGAATAGCCAATGATCGGCCCCCGTGCCGGCACCCGCGTGTGGCTGGCTGCCGGCGTCACCGACATGCGCTGCGGCATCGACAGCCTGGCGGTCAAGGTGCAAACGGTCTTGGCCGCGGATCCATACGCCGGCCACGTCTTCGCCTTCCGTGGCCGCCGCGGTGACCTGGTCAAACTCCTGTGGAGCGACGGCGACGGCATGTGCCTGTTGACCAAGCGACTGGAGCGAGGCCGATTCGTGTGGCCGCAGGCCGAATCCGGCAGCGTCTCGCTGAGCACGGCGCAACTGTCGATGCTGCTCGAAGGGATCGACTGGCGGCACCCCGAACGGACGTGGCAACCCCGCGCGGCGGTGTAGTCGAACCCGTCGATGGTTGACGGGAGATGTCCCGTTGCTGGTGTCGTTCACGCCGGGCAAAGTCCTGTCCATGACGTGGGACGAACTCGTGGCCAGCAATGCTGCATTGAGCGGCGAAGTCCGGCGCTCCCACGAGGCCTTGAAGATCGCACAGCTGACCATCGACAAGATGAAGGTCGAGCTGGCGTACTTGCGGCGCATGAAGTACGGCCGGTCCAGCGAGAGGCTCGAGCAGCCGCAGCCACAACTGGAACTCGTGGGCGGCCAGGCCGCCCCGGTGGCCGGCATGCCGAGCGCGCAGGTCGAGCCGGCTGGAGATGAGGGGCAGAAGTCCAACGTGAGCTCGCTCGAGAAGGAGCGTGCGAAGCGCCAGCCCAAGCCGCGGCCGGGGCTGCGAGAAATGCCCGAGCATCTGCCCAGGCGCACCGTCGTTCACACGCCGTCGGGCGGCTGCGATTGCCAGGCCTGCGGTGCCGGCCTGCGCGAGATCGGCCAGGACGTCTCGGAAGTGCTGGACTACGAGCCTGGCACCTTCCACGTCGTGCGCCACGTGCGGCCGAAGCTGGCCTGCGCGGGCTGCCACACGATCACGCAGGCGTTGGCGCCGAGCCGGCCGGTGGACCGGTGCCTTGCCGGTGCCGGACTGCTCACGCACATCCTGGTGAGCAAGTTCGCCGACCACACGCCGCTGTACCGGCTGTGCCAGATCTTCGGCCGCGAGGACATCGAGCTGGCACGCTCGACCATCACGGACTGGGTCGGCCAGGCCGGCTGGCTGCTGACGCCGCTGGCCCAGGCCGTCGGGCGCTACGTCTTGAAGGCTGAAAAGATCCACGGCGACGACACGCCGATCCGCTCGCTTGGCGGCAAGGGCAAGAAGGCCCACACGGGCAGGCTGTGGGTCTACGTTCGCGACGACCGCCCCAGTGGCGACAAGGCGCCGCCGGCGGTGTGGTTCCAGTACTCGGCCGACCGTAAGGGCGAGCACCCGGTGCGGCACCTGAAGGACTTCACAGGCATCCTGCAGGCCGATGCGTACGCGGGCTACAACGCCCTGTACGAGGGCGGTCGCATCATCGAGGCTGGATGCTGGAGCCACGCGCGCCGCAAGGTGTGGGACATCCACGTCAAGCAGCACGGCCTGCCCGGCACCCTGGCGCACCAGGCCTTGATACGCATCGGCGAGGTGTTCAAGGTGGAAGCCGAGGTCAACGGTCGATCGGCCCTGCGGCGAAGGCGAATGCGCCAGACCCGAACCGCCCCGGTGCTCAAGGAACTGAAGGACTGGATGAACCAGACTCTGGCGCAGGTGTCGGCGAAGTCGCCCATGGCGCTGGCGATCGGCTATTCCTTGAGCAACTGGACGGCACTGACGAGCTTCGTTAACGACGGCCGCATCGACGCCCACAACAACACGGCCGAGCGAGCGCTGCGCGGTGTGGCCATCGGAAGAAAGAACTATCTGCACGTCGGCTCCGACGCCGGAGGGAACACCGCGGCGGTGATCTACACGTTGCTGGGCACGGCCAGGCTCAACGGCATCAACCCGCAGCGCTACCTGCACTACGTCCTGGAGCGCATCGCCGACCACCCGAGCCACCGCATCGACGAGTTGCTGCCTTGGGCCGTGGCTGACAAGCTGACCGAAACCACGGACGCGCAAGTGCTGCCGATGGCGGCCTGAGCGGCCGCAGTCGCCCACCGGGGCCGGGTTCGGTACATTGGCTGGCATGAGCAAGACTTCGCCCACGAAGCCCGGCGCATCGGCGCAGGCCTACCAGCTCTACGTCGAACTCGACGATGTTCGCCCGAAGGTCTGGCGGCGCTTCCTGGTGCCCGTCACGGTCGAGTTGCCATCCGTGCACACGACTCTCCTGTTCGGTATGGGCTGGCAAGGCGGCCATATCCACGAGCTCCTCTTCGGGCACGACAGCTACGGCCGCAAGGACCCGCCCTTCGAGCCCGACTTCGAGGACGTCATGGACGAAGAGGGTGTCTCGCTGCGCGAAGCCCTCGAGGGCCGCAAGACGTTCGTCTACGTCTACGACTACGGCGACAACTGGCGTCACAAGGTCAAGATCGAGAAGGTCGTGGCGCTGGACACGCCGATCGACCGGGGCGTGTGCATCGGCGGCGAGAACGCCTGCCCGCCGGAGGATGTCGGCGGCGCGCCCGGCTACGAAGAGCTCCTCGAAGCGCTGCGCGATCCCAGCCACCCGGAGCATGTTCATCTCAAGGCATGGATTGGCGGCGCCTTCGATCCCACAGCCTTCAACGTCGAGGAGGTCAACGTAAGACTGAGTCCCTCGGAATACTGATCGTCAAGGACGGTGCTGATCGGACTCTTACGCTTGTCGACAGCGCGGTACAGATGCTTCCACCGGCCGCCTACGAGCACATAGGTCTCGTTGACTCGCCAGTACTTGCCAACAGGCAACTTTCGTCGGCGGAACACCGCCGCCAGCACCGGCAGCATCTTCAGCGCCCAGCGGTGAACGGTCGCGTGATCGACGAGCACGCCACGCTCGGCCATCAGCGACAGGCCGAACAGGTCGCGCAGCAACTCCACCACGTGGCGGTACGAGCCGTGCACGATCAGGATGACCGCCAGTGCGAAGCGCCGCACCCAGGACGCGCTCACGCGCGGAAACGTCTCGCCCAGCGGCATTGCCGCCGGCGCGGCGAACGCCACGTCGACCGCGTGGCGCGCGCGCTCCCGCTGTGCTCGCACGAACTTGCGGCTCGTGCTGTGCCGGCGTGCCAGCCGCGCCACCGGTTCAGCTCCCGAAAACGCTGCGACGGCCAGTCGCTTGCGAGAAATGGCACACAGGGCGGCCGCGCGCGATGCAGTCATGTACGAAACCGCCAATGCGTCAAGTTGTCAAGCCGGCCCGTATCGCCCCTCGTCGCCTACGACCACCTCGCGTGCCCCCGGTCCGCCTGTTCCTCACAAAAGTGGGATCCGGTCTTGAACCACGCCCAAGGGCGGCCTCCTCACAGTCGATGCTCAGCGGCAAAGGGAACTACTGGCAATGGACGATCAGGGAAACCACATTCCCGATGGCAAGGGCAGCTTCCTCACAGTCAATGCACAGCGGAAAAGGACAAAATCCCGGTCCGACGAGGGCTTCGAGGAACACGTCGACGAAGTGATACCACGTCCCCCGGCAATGTATGGTGGATGGGGAGCGATGGGTCGTGGCCTGTCGACGACGAGTGTCTAGTGGAAGCTGTCCCGGTTCGAGGTACTTGCCGGCCACGTCGGCGCGTCTAGCAGCTCCGCCGTTTACACCCCGTTGCTTCTTCGGCGTGGTTCAAAGCCGGGAACTCGCCGACGCAGAATACCGGAAACTGAGCGACGCAATCGATCGCTACTAGGCTACAAGGCGGCCGGGAATCGATATGTTCCAGTGAAATGAGCGACAGGCTCCGCAAGCCTACCGAGCCGACTTACGAACGTGGCCCTTGAGCACACGACGAATCGTGCGATGGTCGAGCGGCTTCACCAATCCCCAGATCATGCCAGCATCCAAGCACCTGGCGATAGTGGCGGCGTCCGTCATCGACGTGAACGCCATGATCGGAAATTCGGGTAGATCCCCGCTGCGCTGCAACGCGCGCAGATGGCGCGCGACCCGAAGACCATCCATCTGCGGCATGTTCACGTCCATGAGAACTGCTGCCGGTGGATCGTCCTGGCACGCCTGAATCGCCTGCATACCTCCCTCCAGGCCTTTGCCGGCGAAGCCCGCCGCCTCTAGAACCTCAATCGCCAGGAAGCGGCTGAAAGGATCGTCGTCGACAACGAAAACATTCCGAGGGGGAGGATTGGGCTTGGATACGGTCATTCTGAGCGCAGAGTCGCAGGGCTGGAGGGGGTGCGGGGCACCGGATTCGACAGCAGCATCGACCGCTGACATGTGGCATGAGCGAACCGCCTCATGCGAATGCGAAGCGAGGAAGCTCCATTTGTCGTGCGCGGGTCGGTGTCACCGCCCTGAGCGCATCAGGCAGTGGCGGACGCCGGTCTTGAAGACAATCCTGTCCCAACGACCGCAAAGTGTCTCTTCTATACTTCGTCGGCGCCGATCGAATGCGAAGCGCCGGTGCCAAGATGCGAAGAACAGGCCAAGCAAGATCGATTTGCTTGCGGGATCATGAGAATCGATCCAGCGAACATCGAGAGATCCTATGACCGACCGAGGACGTCCTGCGTGTTTCACAACGAATCTTCGTTTGACTGAGCGTCATGGCGAGACCTCGGCAGCGAACATATCACCACATCGCAAATCCGAAATCGACGACCAAGCCACTCGATCGCAGCCAAGCAGATGACTACCAGCACCAAGACCGTCACCCGGGGCGACTTCGTCTTCACGATCACTGTTGCTCACAGGCTTCGCGAGCCGGCGACTGCCGTCGGCCCCACCGGTTCAGGCCGCAGCGAACTGGTCACATCCGAGAACATCGTGGTCTCGAAGAATGGAAACCTCGTCGACTCGGGCAGGCTGGAGTTGTTTACCACCGAGTACATGAGGAGCCGACGCTACGAGGTGTCCTACTACAAGTCCGCGGCCAAGCCGGTTGGGCGGATCGGCAGCATACTCATCGGTCCCGACGCCGCCACCGAAATCTCAGCCGCACTGAACGCGGCGCGCTCGGGGCAGACATAGGCCCAGCCGTCTAGCCGCGATGGCTTGTGTATTCAGGGTACCGACGCTGGCGCGCATGAACGAGAGCGCGGCTCGACGCCGCCAAGCAACTGCAGCAGCAGTCACGGCCGGACCTGTCTGTCAGGTCTTCGGACCGGCCGCTCGTATCGCCGCGCGTTCGAGGCGGCGCGAATGGGAAGCCAAGCTGGCCTCAAATGACTTGCATTGCCTTGCCATGCAGGGTGATACGTTCGATTGCGTAGTCCAGTGAAGCGCGCTCGAGGCCGCTGTTGAGGCTGAAGCGAATGCGGGACTGCTTTTGGGGGACACCGGGGAACACGACGGCGGTAGCGACGATGCCGTCGTCGTGGAGCAGCCGGCACATCTCCTTGACCTTCAGATCGTCCCGCACCATGATCGGAAGGATCGCGGACTCCGTCTGCCCAAGGTCGAAACCGGCGCCCTGCAATGCCGATCGAAAATGGCGAATGTTGGCCCAGAGTTGTTCGTGCAGTTCCGGCTGCGATTCGATCACTTCAATGGCCGCCAGTACCGAGGCCGCCACCGAGGCGAGCGGCGCGGCAGAAAACACATAGGGGCGGCTGGCCATCTGAAGGTAGCGGATCATCCTACTGGATCCGGCCACGAAGCCGCCCACGCTGCCGAGACTCTTGCTGAACGTGCCGGCAACGATGTCCACCTTGCCGAGCAGGCCCAGGTGCTCTGCCGTGCCCCGTCCGGTGGCGCCGAGCACGCCAATGCCGTGAGCATCGTCCAGCATCACTCGTGCGTCGTAGCGACGGGCCAGGGAGATCACGCCCTCCAGCGGAGCGATGTCCCCATCCATCGAATACACGCCTTCGACCACTACCAGGCAATTGACGTACCTGTTGCGCGCGCGAGCCAGGATGCTCTCCAGCGAGCGCAGATCGTTGTGATCGAAGATGCGCACTGGGGCTGCCTTGCAGCCTTCCATCACGCTCGCGTGCACGCAACTGTCCAGAATCGCCAGGTCCCTCGGGCGAAGCAAGGCTCCCAGCACACCACAGTTCATGCCATAGCCCGAGTTATAGACGAGCGCTTCTTCGCATCCGGAGAACCTGGCCAGTTGTTGCTCGAGCCGCTGGTGCAGATCTGTATTGCCCACGGCCGCGGGCGACGCACCGGTGCCAACGCCATAACGCCTGGTGGCATCGACGGCGGCACCGACGACCGCCGGATGCCTGGTGAGGTTCAGATAGTCATTGGAGGCAAAATTGATCGCCGTCACCACCCCGTCCGCGTACGGATTCTGCAAGTGCAAAACGGGCCCAGGTCCATCAAGCGAGACGCGCCGATAGTGATAGTGCTTGCGCAGGATCAAATCGTCCACGAATGCCGACAGGCCTGCAAAGCGTTCGTCGAAGCTCAACCCGTCCTGGCATTCCGCACCCAGAAAGTCGAACAGGCTCGATGTCCTGGAGTCTACCCTGACGGGCGGCGGGGGCTCCACGGCAGGCTGAAGTCCGGCTTCGTCGCTACGGGTCGGGGCAAGCAGCGTGGGCAGATTCGACATGGTCTATTTCGATCTCGGGCGGGTTGAATGGGAGATCCGTCAGTGGCAGCTATGATCGACCGAGCACTTGGCTCTGCGCGATGACGTGGAGCCCGCCAGACAGGAACGCGGCGCGCGTGGCGCTGCGCTGTATCTTTCCGCTCGTCGTCCGGGGAATCGTCGAATGCCGGACCAGAACAATCAGGCGCGGCCGAAGGCCGTGTTGTTCGGCGACATCGCGCGCAATGGCCTCCAGCACGGGACGTGGGTCGTCGCACCAGCCCCGCTTGAGTTCCTGCACGAGCAGCAGCGCCTCATCGCCTTCGTCGTCGAGCGCCATGGCGGCACCGGCGTGGGGCACGATCGCCGGATGGCAACCTTCCATCGTCGACTCGATGTCTTGCGGATGGTGGTTGACGCCGCGAATGACAATCAGGTCCTTCAGGCGGCCCACGATGGTCAGGCGGCCGGCATGCATGAAACCGAGATCGCCCGTTCGCAGCAGAAATCCTGCCTCGTCCGAATCCGCGAGACGTGCGCGGAAGACGCGGTCCGTCTCGTCGGGCCGATTCCAATAGCCCAGGCCGACACTGCGGCCCCGAACCCAGATCTCTCCGACTTCATCATCCGGAAGCCGTCGTCGCGTTTGCGGGTCCACGATGGTGACTTCCTGCTCGGCCAGAACCTGCCCCGTGCTCACCAGGCGCTGAGTCGCCTCGCCAACCCCGGCTCGGGTGACGCGCCTACGCTGCTGCAGAGATTCGCTCTGCACCTCCATCACCTTCGGAGGTTCGTCCTTCGGACCTCCAGACACCATCAAAGTGGCTTCGGCCAGCCCGTAGCAGGGGAAGAACGAGCGATGCCGGAATCCGCAAGGAGCAAAGCGCGCAGCGAAACGCTCCAGCATGGAAGCCCTCACGGTCTCGGCGCCGCAGAACGCAACTTCCAGCGAGCTGAGATCCAACTCCTGCGACTGCGCTTCCGTGATCCGCTCGAGACACGACTCATAAGCAAAGTTCGGAGCTCCGGTGACGGTCGCGCGATCGCGGGTGACTGCCTGCAACCATGTCGCCGGGCTGGTCGCGAAGATCGCAGGCGCCATCAGCGTGGTGACGCACCCGTTGTAAAGCGGCCCGATCACGCCGGTCATCAAGCCCATGTCGTGGTACAGCGGCAGCCAACTGACACAGACGCTCTCGGGACCCAATTGCATCGCACCGGCAATCAGCGACGCGTTGTGCAATAGGTTCGCATTGCTGATGCATACCGCCTTCGGGGTCGCAGTCGAGCCGGACGTGTATTGCAGCAAGGCCGGCACGGCGTCGTCGATCGACACAGGGCTCGACAATCCCGCACCGCCTGCCAGCAGTTGTTGCGGAGTGAATACGCGGCGTCCGGCAAGAAGTCCGGTGGCCTGCGGAAACTGGTACAACCGCTGAAGGGTAGACGGCGGCGCGATCAGGAATCTGGCCTGAGAGTCTTCGACGACGGCCCTCAGCCGGCCCAGCCCTCTGGCCGGATGGGGCGGTACCAGAGGTACTGCGATCGCGTCCGCGTACAGGATGCCGAAGAAGGAAACCAGGAACTCGAGGCCGGTCCCGACAAGCAGCAATACCGGTTCACGGCAGGCCCCTTCCGCGCGCAACACGGATCCAGCGGCCTGCGCCTGCGCATCGAGTTCCCCGTAGCTGATCGACGCACTCGTGCGGCCGCCGCTCCTTTCGATGAAGCGGTATGCCGTGCGATCGGGCGTTTGCTGCGCACGGATCGAAAGCAGCTCGATCAACGTGGTGGCATGCCTCGTGTTCCGCTCCATGATGCCACCCTGCTGAATCATTCCACCGTCTTGACATGCGAGGCGATGCCGGCCCAGACCAGAATCTTGATCACCACATAGCCGATATCGAGTTGATACCACGTGCGTCCAAAACGCGCCGACTGCGGGCTTCCGTGGTGGTTGTTGTGCCACGACTCCCCAAGCGTCGGGATACTGAGCCACCAGACGTTTCCGCTGTGGTCTCTGGTCAGGTATCTCCTGCTCCCCGCTGCGTGACAGACTGAATTGATCATGTACACGAATTGCAGCACGAGAAACTGCCTGAGAAAACCTGCAGACAGCGTCGCGCTGAGCGCTGCGGCCGGCTGCAGAGTGATCAGGCCCGCAATCACCCCGGGCAACAGTATCGATGCGATATAGATCCGAAGATAGTGTTTTTCCAATCGCATCAAGGCCGGGTCCCTCAACAGATCCGCCGCCAGCACGGCAACATTCGGCTTTCTATTGGCAAACATCCACCCGACGTGGGCGTGCCACATCCTGGCCAGTGTCGCCTTGCCGTCGGGCCCGACCGGGCTGTGTGGGTCGTCGGCAGTATCTGATCGGGCGTGGTGAAGACGATGGTTGGCAACCCAGTAAACCACAGGGCCCTGCCCAGCCGTATAGCCGCATATCGCCAGAACAAGACGCCAGCGACGGTTTAGCTGGAAGCCGAGATGAGTGAAATACCGGTGATAGCCAACCGTGATCCCGATGCCGCTGACGAGGTAGAAGACCAGGAACAGGGTAGCGTCCAGCGCGGTCGAGCCAAATGCCATGAAATAAGGAATGGACGCCACGCCGATGACCGTGGGCACGGATACCGCGAGAATGACTGCTCGGCGTTCCCTGGTGTACGCCTGCGGGCGCACTATGACGTAGAGTTCTCGCTCCGCCCCGTTAGCCATCTTCATTCACCTTTCGGAGGTCAGATCAGTACGCTGCCAGCGGACCATCGACGCGTTCCGCGGCGGTGGCCGGGTCGGCACCGGCGGAACCGGACATCATCTCGAAAAGGTGCCGAGCCAGACTCTCCACGATCGGGAATTCATAGACCACCGTCAGGTCAAGCGAAACGTCCAACGCATCTTCTATGTATCCGACGAACCGGAGCGCCTCCAGGGATGAGAATCCAAGATGCCTGATCGAGCTCTGCGAGTCGATCGACTTGGGATCGACATCCAACTGCGTCGCGAGTGCCCGGATAACCTGACTGACGACATCCTCGAAAGAAACTTTGACTGGCTCCTGCATATTTCCTCCACGGAGTAACGAAGAACGCTGAACCACATTTCACGAGCTCACAATGCCTCATATTCCCGTATCAGCACTGGTAGTGCCCGGAGATCAGTCGCTGCAAGACGGTGGCGGGAATCACCGGCTTGGCCCGCGCCACGGCAATCTGGAGCCTGGAGCCGACAGCATGGCGCAAGGCGGGGCGGTCCTGCTCCAGAATTCGTTCTACGGCCAAACCGACCAACCGGGGATCAGCTCCGGCGGTTTCGTCTTGCACGATGGCTTCCAGTGCGGCTTCGAAGCGGGCCCGGTAAGCCGATCCATTGCTGCTCAGCGCAGTGGATCGACGCGCCGCCGTAAAGCCGGTGACGAAGTCACCCGGTTCGACGATGGCAACGCGCACGCAGGTGGCTTGCAGTTCCATTCTCAGCACTTCGCAATAGCCTTCCAGCGCGAACTTGGTTGCGCTGTACATGCCTTGGAAGGGAATCCCCAGCAGGCCCGCCAGAGAGCCTACGACGACGATATGCGCCCGTTCGCGCTGGCGCAGATGCGGCAACGCAGTTCGGCAGACTCGGTGGGTTCCGAAGAAATTCGTCTGAAATTGCGCTAGAGCTTCGGCCGAACTGGTGTCCTCCAAGCTGCCGGCGATACCCCATCCCGCGTTGCTGATCACGATGTCGAGACGGCCCTCGCGCTCGACCAGTTCGTTGATCGCGGACTCGACGGACAGATCGTCATCGACATCCATCCGCAGCAGTTCGAATCGACCTTCCGGCGGCCGCACAGCCAGCGGCCTCCGGCACGCTCCGTATACACGGTATCCCGCCGTTGTCAGTTGTCTTGCAATCGCCAATCCCAGACCCGAGCTCGCCCCCGTTACCAGGGCCACTCTGTCTCTTTGGTTGTGGTGCATGCATTCCCCCACTTTGCAAAATCCAATCCCACCCACAGTGGGCGAGCGATCCGATCTGAGAATGAGTTCGCAGAGCAATTGCTTGCTCTGTCTGCCGACCCGGTGCGCCTGATCGCGGCGCAATGCCTCGTGTCACCCACCAACTGTTACGTTGGGAGCGTCCGTAGACGTCGGCCTGAGGCGAAACCTATTGCAACTTTGCGAAGTACGGTGCCTCAGTCGTTGTCGTCGAGGACGCGGCACCGCCAATCCACCGAATGAGCGCGTCGGAAGGCGACATCCCGCGCGGCGTCTCGATGACGGCTCGGCAGCCTTTGCACTTTTCTCGTACGCGGGGCGCCTTAAGCAAGGTTTAGTCAGCCTCCAAGGCTGCCAAGCAAATAGCGACTATCGTGGCAAAGCAACGATGTTCGGTTTCGTTCGTCGCAACTTGTTTTCGTAAGAACGCCTACAGCGCAAGCACAGTTGGCGTACGTTTGTGAGGCCCTCGACGGTCTACTCGAACGCCGCTATGCCTCTACGCTCCAATCGCGAATACCTCCAACAACCCCCAGCCCCCTCTCAATTGCCTCGAACAGAATCGCCGGACCAGGCTGGCACAACGGTGAGCGGCGGAGCAGGGTCAAGCACGGACACGCGATTCCCGACGGCTAGCCGCAAGCGCACGGCTTCGCGCGACAATGCAGGAAAACAACGTGCACGTCCGCGATCAGCCTCGCCCGGTTGCTCGTCAGACGTCGCAGCAATCACGCATTCGGAGGCAATGACTCTAAGTCAAATACCTCCCCTCCGAGTTGGCTCACTCAAGTTTTCGCCAGATTGGCACGAGGCCCTGAGTGACTCCGAATTGGTGAGGCGCCTTCAAAATGAGATATTTGCAGGGGGAGGGTTTGCTCATTGGGTCGCAGGGAAAACAAAGTCGTTCTACTACGCAGAGTCGGATTGCGAGCATGGACTTTGGTCATCACTGAATCGATGGAGTCAGACAACCTCTCTTGCCGGCAATGTTATCAAAGTGCCATTCCGAAACAAAGATAGCCTTGAGGAACTTAAATCAGGTCTATTTTGTGTTCAGGAGACTCTCTTGTCGCATGTGGAATCAGAAAGGAATTTCTATATCGACTGGTATGATGCTCCGCCGGATATCCGTGTGCAAGCGCTTTGCACAGAGCATATTCTTCCGGACTGGTCCGAGGTCGATTCCAGAATTGACGAGATAGCACCCGAACTTTCTGCACGAGGCCTAGGATTCGGAAGAACTGGCGGCGATCAGTTCAACTCGTTAAATTTAGGATCAACTCAAGAGAGAGGCGAAGCCCAGTCTCAACATTCTTCGATGAAAAACTTTGTCAGAGAAGAAACAGTGAAATTGAGAAAGGAAGTTAGATGTCAAGTCCC
>Ga0207694_10003538_pt1 | contig 12404 bp, 9 predicted proteins | sample KBSC34metaG_FD_184353 | JGI IMG/M metagenome (GOLD analysis project Ga0207694, IMG submission 184353) | Corn rhizosphere microbial communities from Kellogg Biological Station, Michigan, USA - KBS C3-4 metaG (SPAdes) (version 2) | ecosystem: Host-associated > Plants > Roots > Rhizosphere > Soil...
GACGCACACGACAGCCGGCACGTATGCGGTGGACTACTGGTTCTTCACCGGCACCGCCAACTACAACAACATCGGCAACACCACCATCACCGATCAGATCGACAAGGCGAACGCCGTTGTCGTGGTAACACCCTACAGCGTGACTTATGACGGGCAGCCACACACGGCGGCGGTCACTTTGATCACGGGCGTGAATGGCGAGACGGGGGCCACGGTGGGCACGGTGGACGTGAGCAACACGACGCACACGACAGCCGGCACGTATGCGGCGGACTACTGGTTCTTCACCGGCACGGCCAACTACAACAACATCGGCAACACCACCATCACCGATCAGATTGACAGGGCGAACGCGGTCATTACGGTCAACGGCTTCAGCGGTATCTATGACGGCAGTACGCACGGAGCCACTGGTTCAGCGACAGGCGTGCAGGGTGAAAACTTAAGCAGCCTCTTGAATCTGGGGGCTTCCTTCAGCAACGTGCCCGGCGGCACGGCTAACTGGACCTTCAATAGCGGTAATGCCAATAACAACTACAACACGGCCAGCAGCTCGGTCGCGATTGTCATCAACAGCAAGCCAGTGATAGTCACTACGGCTAACAACAGCAAGACCTATGGCGACGCTGATCCGAATCCGCTGACCACTGCGGATCTGAGTGGGTTTGTGGCCGGCGATGGCATTACAGCCAGCTTCTCGCGCAACGCAGGCAGCAACGTTGCGAGCTACCACATCACCACGACCTTGAACGACCCCGGTAGCAAGCTTGGGAACTACACGGTTACAAACAATGGGGCCACGTTCACCATTAATGCGCGATTGCTCACAGCAACGATCACCGGTGACCCGACTAAGCCATATGATGGGAACTCGGATGCTACTCTCACATCGGCAAACTTCTCGTTGAGCCCACTGGTGGCCGGCGAGAGCATCACAGTAACCAAAACCACTGGCACATACAACAGCCCCAACGCAGGCACGGCCAACTTAGTAACAACCAGTCTGGTCCCAGCCGACTTCACGGCCGGTCCAGGCACAGACTTGAGCAACTACTCGCTGCCTACGACTGCCAGTGGTGCTGGTCATATCAGTGCGTTGACACTCACATACGTGGCGAATGGAGTTAACCGAATCTACGGAGCGAATAACCCGAGCTTTACGGGCGATGTAACCGGCTTCGTGAATGGGGACACGATCGCAAGCGCGACGACCGGAACGTTGACGTTCACGAGTCCGGCGACAAACTCGAGCAACGTGGGCAACTACGCAATCAACGGTTCCGGGCTGATCGCGAAATATGGCAATTACACCTTCGCACAGCATGCAAACAATGGGACGGCGCTGACGATTACGCCCGCTACGCTCACGTATGTTGCGGATCCCAAGAGCCGGCAATACGGCGTTAACAACCCGTTGTTTACGGGACAGGTGACTGGCTTTGTACTTGGCCAGACTCAAGCGACCGCAACAACGGGCACGCTCGCATTCACGACCCCAGCCACAATCACCAGCAACGTGGGCAGCTACGCCATCAACGGCTCCGGGCTCACTGCCAGGTACGGCAATTACACTTTCGTGCAGGCGGCTGCCAATGCCACCGCCCTGACAATTACGCAAGCTACCCTTTACGTAAATGCTGACAGCAAGACCACGCAGTACACAGACTCGCCGGCACTCACTTATTTGTTGAGCGGGTTCAGAAACGCCGACACGAATGGTGTCGTGAGCGGCAATCCTATATGTACCATCGGTGCTCCGGGTGTTAATCGTCAGGCGGGCACGTATCCCGGCGCCATCACCTGCGCTCCCGGATCGCTCATCGCGACGAATTACATGTTCGTGGCGGGCACGGCGGGTAGTCTAACGATTACACAAGAAGACGCTTCTATCACTTACACCGGCGACAACATCGGGTTCACCGGCGTCAACATGACGCTTGAGGCGACCGTCAAGGATAGTGCCGCCGCCGGTTACGTACCGGGTGGAGACACGACCATTGGTGACATCACGAAGATGTGGATCAAGTTCGACATCTACACGGCAACAAACTACCCCGGTACTCCCACAGCTACCATCTACGTCCAGGTCTCGGACACGGGTACCTCCGGTGATGGCATCGGAACGGCTCAGACGTTGTACACCTCGAATAGCGAAGGCACCTACGTCGTAACGGCGACCCTCGTTGCCGGCAACAACAACCCTGCGCTTAGCGCCTGGTACGCAGTTGATCCTGATGATGCTGCGCTCACGTTCTATAGCAATACGGGCAAGTTCGTTACCGGCGGTGGATGGATTCTTGATCCCACTCCAGGATCACCAAACAGACACGGCAACTTCGGCTTTAACGCCCGGACCAATAAGAACGGATCTCCGCAGGGCCAGGTTGTTTACGTCTCCCGTGGGCTCTATACCGGAACGTGCACTATCAACAAGGTAATAACCACCTGCACCAACGTGCCGGTTACCTACGTCATAAAGAGCAACTCGATCACGGCTCTCGGTTTTCTCAATCTCGGCACGAATCAATATCCGTGGCCGATACAGTCGCGAATGCAAGGCAAAGCTACTATACAGGTCAATCGCGCGAGTGACGGCGTGCTGCTTTGGAGTGAGGGTAATGCGAACTTCGATAGCACCGTAATGGACAGCGGTCAAAGCTCGGGCATTGGATTCGATGACTTCAAGATGACGGTGACAAGAAACGGAGAAACGGTTCCGTATAAGGATGTGCCCGCTACTAAGTTGAGCGGCGGAAACGTCGTCATCCACCTTCAGTAGTACTCAAATGTGAAGGCGATCCACAGATCACGCTGATTCATAAAAGAATCTGTGTAATCTGTGGACGCTTTGAATCCTCTCAGGTAAACATTCTCGTGACGGCCCACGCAATGACCAGACTCACGAACCCGCCCGAGAACGTAAACACACGTTCTGGTGGTTGGCTCCTGCACTGCATCAGCTTCCCACAAACAAATTGAAATATTTTGACACCTCCAGAGTGACTCCTGTTATGACACTAAGCTCCCGCAATCTAGTTACGACAAAACTCCACTCTGGGCCTATTGCCTCACGTAAAAAAGTACTCGAACTGAGATTCGTTGCCTCAAATAAAAAAGTACTCGAAATGGTTTGCGAAAAAAGAGTGTGTATTGCCTGCACGGTTGAGCTTCGTGATAGAGTTTTACTCGCCGGCGCGGAGGATAGGGCAACGCTGGAGAGCGACCTGAGCGCCGACGCCGGTGCATATACGGATGGGCAGGGCACTTTGCTCTGCCCTTTCTGCGGCCCATCCGGTATGCCGTAAAGCGATAAACTCATCGTTCGTATCAGAAAGGGTTGGTCCTTTGGGCGGTCGTCACCGCCGCCATCCGGGCGCACTCACGCCAGTTTGTTTTATTAGTAGTTTTGGCCAAGCGTTGTTGTACGCGCTCGAGCTTTCGTTTCAAAGCGGCCGGATTAAGCGTCGCATACTTGCCCCGCAACTGCTCTTTCTTCGCTTTGCTAACCAGCTTTGATTGCAGCACGCGCTGATAAGGTGTCAGCGCCTGGTCATAACGTTTCTTGACGCGGCTGCCCACTCGCTCTTTGGACTTGAGCTTCATGGTGGGCAGAAAGAAATTAGTGTAGAGCCGCAAAGAACTATACAATTCATTGAGCAACTGACATTGTTCATCCGTGTCGTAGCGCGCGTAACCCACCGCCCGCCGCACGATCGAGTAGTTCTTCTGCTCTACGAAACAACTATCGTTCTTGCGATAGGGACGAGAACGAGTAAAGCTGATTTGTTCCTGCTTACAGTAACGTAGCAACTCATCGTTAATGAACTCGGAGCCATTGTCACTATCGAGTCCCAGCAGCGGAAAAGGCAGATTTTTGCGCACTTTTTGCAAAGCTTCGAAGACGCGCGCTTGCGCTTTATTACGCACTGCCATGGTCTCGGTCCAAGTGGTGGCAATGTCGGTCAAATCCAGCGTCTGACAATAATCGCCTGCAGCCACACCGCCGTCATGGCCCACTAGATCGATCTCCCCAAAGCCTGGTTGTTGCTCATCCCATTCGGCAAAGGTGCGGATCGGAATCTGATGTTTCAACAGCGTCCCTGGCTTGGTACGCGCTTGCCCCCGCAACTCGTGCTTGCGCCGCTCCGGGCGCAGTAGCCGATCGATGGTGGCCGCACTAATCCGCAACAGCTTCTCCCGTGTCACGCGATCGCAACGTAGCTCGTTGTGGCGCTCCAATACCGTGAGCAACTCTGGTAAGGCCGGCTGCAAACGCTTGCCGCAAATGTAATCCATCATTCGCCAGATCTTGATCAGCGCCGCTTTCACCTTCTCGTCGTAGTACGGCGACCGCTGCCGTGGTGCGCGCAGACGCACATCCACTACTAACGATTGTTTCCCCGACTTGATTTGTTGACCATGTTGCCGCAACACTCGTCTGGCATACGCCCGACTGTATTCCGTCAACTCGACCAGCTCGCTCAAGATCACGCTCTTCTCTTTTTTGCGGCTGCGCTGATAGCGACTCGCCCTCTTGGCCACCACCGCCTGACGCTGTTGCATCGTGAGCCTTATCCTTACCTCCAACTGGCGGTTGCCAGCGGCGGTAAGTCTCATTTATTTCGAGTACTTTTTTATTTGAGGCAACGATACCCATTTCGAGTACTTTTTTGATGAGGCAATTCGCTGGGTTGACTCGATCCGCCCGGAGTAATATCTTCCGCTTGCCGGCGAGAGCCTGACTCAATTGGCGAGTATAAAAGGGCAGACCTGAGAAAGACCCACGATCATGTTTTTCGCGGCATAATCGATTGTCATAGGTTGGCACTTTACGCTGACAGTCTTACAGAAAAGCAGAAATAAGGCTGCGGCCTCCATTCCACTTCGTTCCATTCCGGCCGAGATGCTTTTATTTAGTTCCCGCTCGTAGGATCATTGTGCCACGAGAGCCCGTCCGCACAACTCTCCGCTTCGCTTCGAGTGCTCCGCTGCGCTTCGCCCCTTCGGGTGTGCGTTCAGGCACCCACTCGTGGCCCAATGTCCCTACGAGGGGGAACCACTGTTTTCATATTCGAAACTTACAGGCATAGGAGCATCGTGTGGTATTAGGTGGGGCGGGGAAGCGGACACGTGAAAGGTCTTATGTCGATAAACGAGATTGCATGGAAGGAGAAATTTAAGATGGGAAACTTTTGTAAGGTCCAATAGTGTTGCGCTTGGTCCAAGTTTGTCCCGCAGTTGTCCCGCAGTTCTTTACAACTTGGGCACTTCATGCACAATATGCAACGCATGCACACGCGTTTTGTTAAGCTCTTTCGTAACTGTTGAAAACAAAAGGCTCGTAAAACCGACTCCTAAGCGGAAGGTCGCGCGTTGGAATCGCGCCGGGGGCACCAGTTTTTCAGTTCCGCACACACATTCGCACACGGAACCGTTCTCTAAATCCGTAGGCCCTTCTTGGGTTGAGGTTATTCGTAGTCGTCGAGTTCCTTTTCTCTTTGTTTCCAATATTCTTCCTGAAACTTGTCGAGATACTCAAGCGTAAGTCGCGGGCGCTGCTCCATTGAGAAATCCAACTGAATCTCTCGCTCTTGCGGCTGGTTGAGATTGTCAGCATAAATCCGCACCGACAGGCGATGGGAACCAGGGGTGCGTGCGGAGACATAAACAGGATCAACTCCCCAGATTGTGGCCTGTGGTTGAATGTCGCCAAAGTCGATTTCCAGGGTCCATTGGTCGTCATGCTTAAGTACAATAGGTGTTCCTTTTGGCGGGTCGCGCAACGAGCTGTTGAAGATCCGCGGGGAAAAGACCCCTCTTCTAGACGTTGGAAACTCCGGCATGTCGGCCTCGCCTATGAGGTCAACTGCAGAACCTGTGGGTTTGATTATTTCGACGCGAACTCTTTTAGCCAGCTCACTACTTGTATTCGTCGCCACGAACCCAATTGGCGCAAAGGCTCGTTTTGTTAAAACATAATCAGCGAGTTCGCGCCAATAGTTCCGATTGACGTCGTATGAAATGCCAAAAAGGCCGCCACCGTCGCTCACTTCATCTGGGTAACTGTTCTGGAGTGCTGTTCATGATTGATCGTACTGAGGCTCACGAATGTGCCTAACGTCACCCGGCGAAGCAGATCAGCGAATTCTTGACGAATGATGGGAGATGCACGGTACTCCTTCTCGTCATCTAAACCCATTTGATGAATCTCATCGGGGGTCGCAACCGCGCAGCTGCTTCCTCTGCGATAATAGACCTCGTTGGCTTTGACGATTCCGAAATCCTTTTTTGCGTAAAACGGCCGTTTTTGTTTAGGTATAGTAATAACGCCGAAACTCTTGCCATCGTACAGAAATGCCTGATACGAAAACTTGACGTCTCGGTTGATCTTGCTGTTTACAAACTGCTGAAGTGAAGCGTCGTCAATGTGATCTGTAGCCGGAATTCCGCGAGGATCGCGAGCGCCCGTATTCAAATCCTCGACACCGATGAGAACGTAAGCGTCGCCGAGCCGCCAAGAATTAGAAAATGTTAAAACGTCCTTTAGAAGTTTTGATTTGCTTAAGTCATCTGCACCTTTGAAGGCGTATTGATCGCGCTTGAAGTCGAGCTCTGGGCCCTCACTCTGCAATAGCAGCGTTCGAAAAAGTATTTCATTCACGTTTTATAAATTCCAACCTCTCCACAGCTTGAATCCTATTGTCTCATATGATCGTGGTGATTGTTTGGTCTGCAGTTCCTTTCGCACTTCGCCAAGAACTCTGCTAGTTGTTCTTCGTTGTATAGCACACGAGTTCCGATACGATAGAAGCGAATGCGTCCGTCTGCACGTGCGCGAAGCAATGTGATTCGAGCGACCCCCAGACGCTTTGCTGCTTGTTTCTCCGAAAGTAAGTTGGGGTGTCTGTTTGTTGCTTGCATGATCCTGAGGCCTCACAACCGTTGTGCCATATCAGGTGCGAATGGAGATTATGGGAAAGCATCGTAATAGATGTATCGCAATGGGAGGAATCGGGAGTCTTGCTACCGACGCTCGATCATTTTTGGAAACCTACACTGATCACGAAAGTTGTAAAACACGACGGTCAAAATGTATGCAAAATCCGACATGCTCGGCTCAAGATTGGAGATTCGGCACGGCAGGACTGATAGTCAATCATTGGTTCTTGATCAGTTCTGGCTGTCAACCTTGCTAACTTCTGTTTTCCTCGGTCTCAAGGTCGCGCTTGATTTTCGCGATGACGCCATCAACATATTCCGTGGCATAGCGCGACTTCATGTCAAAGAAGTTAGTCATCGTCTCCGTGCTTTTGCCTTTCGCCATCCAGGGCTTCTCGACCAATTCTTCAAACACAATTTCTCGGCCTGAACGAGCTTCGATAACAGCTTCCTTCAACAGCCTTAACCCAACACTCTGGCGCTTAAAGACAAGTTCTTCCCGCCTAATCAACTTGAGCAACAGAGTTTGAAGTGTGTGCAACGTCTCGCTAATTTCTTGGCCAGGCGGCTCTTCCGAATCGGTAATGCCAGCCGCTTTCCGCCGGCGCGCGGCGAGCGCTTCGTCCAGCAGTTCGCGAATGACCGGCGCATCCTTAACCGCTCCGGTCGCTTCCATAATTGCACGGATCTGATAGGTCTGGTCCATGTACATATTGAAGGATGAGACCTTCTTCGACAGCGATCGCTGCCTTCCTCTGGGCCTTATTGCCATATGACCTCCGCCGGATCAAAATGCCTTGCGGAGAGCAAAAATAAAGCCACAACGATTTGAGAGTTGGGACGTTGCGTGAATTTCCCAGTTCGCCCAGTTTTTCTTGCGATTTGCTTTATTCTAAAGCTACTGAAAGTACAAGGTTTAGAAGATCGTTAAAGTTCGAAAACGCCTTGTATCTTGTCTGCTTTCCCTAGTTTGATTCTTTATTGACCTTCGCCGAAATCTTATGACTGCTCGATGACGCGACCCGCAGGACGTCATGTCTTCCTTTATCAGGGACCATCACGGATTTAGTAGTAACAGCGAAGGCCTCGGGTCCAAGGGGGCGTGTCGACCCTTTTGCCAAAGACGCTGCGCAGCAGCGCATAGAGCTCCGTTGCGGGCGAGTGAGAGATTTACTCGAAACGGAAAACACCGGAGGAAAAAATCAATAGATGCGGGGCGTACGATAATCCGCAATTATGTCCGGTGCAGGCGACGTGACACCGCAGGTGGCACGATGCCTGTCTGACCAGGACATAATTAGCGATTATCGGATGACCGTCCGATTTTATTGTTCGCGTTTTGAGAGGGGGATAAACTAAGTTGCTTGGAAGGTCAGCGATCGCGGACGATGTCTCTCATCGATTTTTCGACATGGTCAACCAGATTCTCTCCCAAATAAACGTTCACAGAAATTTGTTGCTGTAACGACTCAGCACGATAGTTGGTCTTATCAACGTGGAAATTAATCGCGAAAAGGTTACGTTTGTCCTTTCCGTATAGAGTCCATTTGCCAGCACCGCCTTCATAAAAACTTTGGGCCATACGGAAAAACCGATGCGTGTTAGTCTCGCGTTCGGGTATTTCCCATCGCGGATGCCAACCTTGCTCAAGAAATGCGGCCGGGAATTCGACCTCAACTCGGTAATTACTCACCGTCTCGTCACGAGGATTTTCAATAACAAAGTTCATCTCATATTCGTCCCGCTCTCCAGCACTATTGTTGAGCTTTGGCGCCAAAGTAATTCTGAGAGACTCAGGGTTTTCTTGCCCTATCTTCTGGAACTCAGGGATTCGTTCCGTCTCGGCGGTAGCGGCTCTCGACACCTTTTCGGTATAAAGCCGTTGGAACCATCTTGCTGCTCTCTCTCTGTTGTTCATCGGCTTCGATTCGCGAAATTCATACTCCACAGAAGCGAGGCCTGGGTATGTCGCGTAGAGCGCGTCTAGAATCTGGTCGGGCGGAATTAAATCGCAGATGAAACCAAACCAACCGAGGTCTTCTTGCCAATCCCGAGATGTTTCGGAGTTCGGATCTATACCATTCGCCGCGCTGATAAATTCCGCAACATCTGAAGGACTCGCGTTCATCCTTCGCTGCAAGTGGTCGCGAAGGCTTTGTTTATTTGCGAACGCCCAGAGTTGGTACATTTGCTGGGCATCATGAGGATACTTCCTTTCGATAGGCTCGACTTCGGCAAAAGCCGCTATTCGTTCTGCTACGATTTCTTTTATTCGTTGTTCTGTAACTTCTGAGACTACTGAAACCCTCTCGTCGGAATACTGGGTTTTCTTCATCTCGCGCATCCAACTCGAATAGTCATAAGCAAACGGCAACGGTTCTATTCGTTGCGCAAGTTCGATCGCTAGACTCTCCCGTGCTGATTGGTCGTCGATCCGATGCAGCAAGTGACGAATGAGGGCGCTTGCCTGAGAAATGGTTCCCAAACCGAAGAACCTATCTGTCGGGTGATTGTATGGAAGAGTATTGCCGCTTGATGCTACAACAAGTGCAAGGATAGCAGCGGTTTGAGGTTGCAGAGCATCTTCCTTGTTTCTCAGTTTCTCGACGAGTACGTGTGCGCGGTTGTCAGAAGACAACTGCTTAAACTCCTCCACTAAAGTTTCGACGGCCGGACCCGGAATTCGCGATAAGAACCGTTCGACGTCTTGGTCGCTAATATCGTCCGCCGGAACCCCATAGTTGAAGTAACGGGGAAAATATTCCTTTGCGGCTATACGCTTTTCAGTGCTGCGCCCTTCCACAAGATCAGGAGAATAAGCGCCCGCGCGAAATAGACCAATTGCTCCGGTTCTCGGAAAAAGTGCCTGAACTACGATACTGGCTGATTTACGATCTTCGTCGGAGTAGTCCTTGAGAGCTTCTTTGATGACCGCTTCCGTTAATGCCTTTGTATCTGTGTTACGGATCCAACTAACGGGATCCATTGCGCCGGGGCTGAAAGCATCGGCATTTTCTCGAATCGCTGTATACAATTCTGGATAAAAAATGCGGATGCCCTCGATTAGAATCAAATCTACAATATCGGTTTCACCGACTAGAATTGGCAACGCGAAGGTGAGAGCGTTTCCGAATCGCTTCGCTATTCTTGGCGTAGTCATCCGGTTCAAAAAGCCTTTGTCGAATATTTCCCCCAAGCGCCGTGCTTCATCCTCTGAAAGTTTATAGTTGGCAAGTGCCAGTGCCGCGTCTAAGCCTTCAATAGCTAATGCCCTACGCGCGTGGCGGGTCGCCGGAGGCAACGACAACGGCACCTGGATAATTTTTTCAAGAAAACTCTTTCCGCCGCCTGCACCGACGTATTTCTCGCCGAGCGCCTCCGCAACTCGTTTTTCATCGAAGAACAAAACATAGGTCGTGTTCGGAAAATCACCGAGTAATTTAACCAACCTGAACACAGTGTGAATCTCTGCTTTGTCTAGCCGATCGATATCGTCCATCATCACGACGATGCGTTTGGAAGATGTTGCAAGTGCATTCTCAAACCGAGTCTTTAACGCGTCGATGTCAACGTGAGATCGTTTGCGAGCAAAGACCTTAAAAGCACCGCTCATCTTGCCAGCATAAGGAATCGCACTCAGCACGTCCGCGTATTCTTCAGCAAGAGCGACCAGCGTTTCTTTCTTCGTTAAAAGTGCAGAGTCAATCTTTCCAGCAACATCAAGAAAAAATGACCGAAGGAGCAGAGATTCCTCCGGGAATCTCCACGGATTGAATCGGACCACTACTACATTCTCATACGTCTCAAGTCTTTCAACAATCATGTTCAAAACGGACGTCTTCCCCTCACCCCATGGCCCGTGAATCCCTACGACTAGTCCACTCGTTGATTCACGACTCGCTATTACGTCCGCTATTCGGTCGGCGAAGTGTCTACGCCCGAATCGATCCTGACTCGATGAAATAATGGGTTGATCGGCTTCCATGGTCTTTGAAAAGAATGTTATGAGTGTTTTAATTATCCGAGTCTTGCGGTAGCTTGTCTAAGGTTGTCTCATCTCGCGCCCAACTAAGGACGTTGATCAGCAATAAGGAGGGCAGAGCGCTTAGCCATTTAGCAGGGCATGTTTTCCTTCGTCTGAGCAAGGGCAGAGCCTAGAATCCGCCAAACGAGATCTTTAGCAATGAGCGTTAGACCAAAAGCCAGTCACGCCTCGCAGATCACACGCAAGCCTTCTATGCCACTGTAGTGAGTGCCGTTGTGCGTGATTAGCGGTACGTCAAGAAGAAGCGCTGTCGCAGCGATCCATGCATCTGCCGGCGCAACGGGTCGCCCGCGCTTGCGAGCGCTGTGCATTGCCTCGGCCCACCGAGTGCACATTTGATCGTCCGAGTGGAGAATTAAGTATCGCGTGAGATACTCTTCCAATTCCTGACGCCGACTTTCACCCCAACTACGTTCAAGCGCCCATCGCCAGAGTTCAGCTAGTGACATAAAGGAAACGATAAAAGGCGGGTCGTTGAGGTAGGGCTCGTATAACCTGGCTCGGGTATCTCTCTTGTATAGGAAAGAGAGAACGTCGGTGTCGACGACCACCGGCACTAGTCGAGACTCCTGTTCGAAGGCGTGTCTCGCCATTCTCTGATTGCCCGGATCATTTCATCCGCAGTCTCGTCGGAGGGCCCACCATCGCCAAGCAAATCGGTAAAGCTGGTCGCGAGGGCAGTCCGCTGGGCTTGGGCAAGTCGAAGGATTTCAGCCCGGGCATGAGCAGCGGCCTCTTCGCGCCGCCTGAAGTTATCCATTTCGCTATCGAGTCGTCTCATGTCTCGCTACACTCCTACCAGATAATGATGAGCCCGTACCTTCGCCGCGCGCAGCAAATGCTCAATTTGCAAGCAGAGATCAACTTCGGATTTTTCGTCATCCGATAAACCTTCCGTCTTTTCCCGGAAAATCAGATCAGCTACGCGAGCCTTTGCTTCCTCTGAGGGACGGAAAGCGATCACATTTTGCGGGCTGGAGGACGCAATAAATTCGATCACCTCGTCGTAAACCTTGTTAGGTTGCATGATCTTGCTCCGATACGAAGTTTAGCACTGCTTCTCATTCAGTGCACAAGTTCTGCTTGTGGCGCAGCTTCTGTGGCTTCGGCATTGAAAGCGTCCAAGGCCGCGGCCGCTCGTTTCGCCGTCTCAACATTCGCATTGACATAGCGGTAAGTTGTATTGGCCTGAGAATGGCCCAGGACGCGGCCAACTTCGGACAATGGAATGTGAGCACTGACAAGCCGCGTTGCTGCCGTGTGGCGCAGATCGTGAAAGCGTACATCATTCAGTCCAGCCTCACTGCGCGCTGCCGTGAAGCTTCGTTTGACGTTATCAATGATGCCGAAAACCAGACCATCTGGATTGTCGGGTGCATCAGCTCTCAATCTTTCCAGTTCCAACTTTAGCCGCGTGGTA
>Ga0207694_10003541_pt1 | contig 12400 bp, 15 predicted proteins | sample KBSC34metaG_FD_184353 | JGI IMG/M metagenome (GOLD analysis project Ga0207694, IMG submission 184353) | Corn rhizosphere microbial communities from Kellogg Biological Station, Michigan, USA - KBS C3-4 metaG (SPAdes) (version 2) | ecosystem: Host-associated > Plants > Roots > Rhizosphere > Soil...
CGCTCGATCATCTTTCAGGAGCGCCCCTCATGACCATCAGTTTCAAGGACCGTGTCGCGATCGTCACCGGTGCCGGCGGCGGGCTGGGCCGCGCCTATGCGCTCGAACTGGCGAAGCGCGGAGCGAAGGTCGTGGTCAATGATCTCGGCGGCGCGCGCGACGGCACCGGCCATTCGGATGCGGCGCTCAAGGTCGTCGAAGAGATCGAGGCCGCAGGCGGCGAGGCGATGTCCGACGGCGGCAGCGTCACCGAATATGAGCATATGGTCGAGCTGGTCGCGAAGACGAAAGAGAAATGGGGCGGCGTCCATGTCCTGATCAACAATGCCGGCGTGCTGCGCGACAAGAGCTTCGCCAAGATGGAGCCCGCGGATTTCAAATTCGTCATCGACGTGCATCTGATCGGCTCTGCCAATGTCACCAAGGCGGTGTGGGAGACGATGCGCGAGCAGAATTACGGCCGAATCCTGATGACCGCGTCCTCGACCGGATTGTTCGGCAATTTCGGCCAGGCCAATTACGGCGCCGCCAAGCTCGGCCTCGCCGGGCTGACCAAGACGCTCTATCTCGAAGGTGCGAAGAACAACATCAAGGTCAACACGATCGCGCCGGTCGCCGGCACGCGGATGACCGAAGATCTGTTTCCGCCCGAGGCATTCCAGGCTTTCTCGCCCGACAAGGTGGTGCCCGCCGCGCTCTATCTGGTTTCCGAGGACGCGCCGAGCAATGCGATCATCGGTGCCGGCGCCGGTGTGTTCCAGGCGGCCTATGTGACGCTGACCCAGGGCAAGTTGCTGACCGGCGAAGCGCTCAGCCCCGAAGGTGTCGCGGCGAGCTGGGCCGAGATCACTGACCGCACCGGCGAAATCACCCCGCAATCGGGCGCAGAGCAATCCATGACGATCTTCAAGAAGCTTCAGGGCGGCTGATTTCACCAACGCATTGAAAATACGCGCTGTGTTGGTGTATTGTAATGGCAATACACCTGTGATATTCCTTCTGTAACAATCAGGAGGAATGCCATGTACAGCGAAAGCGACATTGATGGCGCGGTAGCGGCGGGCGCGATAACGCGTGAGGCTGCTGCAGCGCTGCGCAACCATATCGCGGCGAGCCAGTCGGCACCCGCGGTCGACGAGGAGCATTTCAGGCTCCTGACCGGCTTCAACGACATCTTCGTCTCGATCGCGGTCGGGCTCGTGCTGGTCGCCGTCGCCTGGATCGGCAAATCCGTGACGACGCCGCTCGCAGGGGGCTCGGTGGCGATCGTTTCCTGGGCGCTTGCCGAATATTTCACCCGGCAGCGGCGCATGGCACTGCCGAGCATCTTGCTGCTGCTCGCCTTTACCGGCGGCGTCGCGGCCACTCTGATCGGCATACTGGTCGAACTCAATCCCGAATTCTCGGACCAGACCAACGCGGTCATCGGCGCTGGCATCGGCCTTGTCACGGCCGGCGCTGCCTGGCTTCACTGGAAGCGCTTCATGGTGCCGATCACCGTCGCCGCCGGCGCAGTCGCGCTGGTCGGCGTTGCCGTCTCCCTCACGGTAGCGGCGGCGCCCGTCGCGAAGGACCATATCTATCCGATCCTGCTGGTCGGCGGCATTCTCGTCTTCGCGCTGGCGATGTGGTGGGACATGTCCGACCGCGAGCGCCGCACGCGCCGCTCCGATGTCGCCTTCTGGCTGCATCTCGCCGCCGCGCCGCTGATCGCGCATCCCATCTTCAACATGCTCGGCATTTTCGGCCAGGATATCGGCGTCGCCACCGCGTTGATCGTCTTCGCACTCTATCTGGTGTTCGGCTTCGTTGCCCTCGCGGTCGACCGCCGCGCGCTGCTCGTCTCGAGCCTCGTCTATGTGCTCTACGCAATGTACTCGCTGTTCCACTCGGCGGGTGCGGTCGAACTTGCCTGGGCCTTCACCGCACTGGCGATCGGCTCGGCACTGCTGACGCTCTCGGCCTTCTGGCACCCGATGCGCCGCATCGTGGTCAGTACTCTTGGCAATCTCGGCAACCGGCTGCCTCCGGTCGGGACCCTCGTCCCAGCCTGATTGCCATGACAGACCCGCTCAGGCGGGCTCCTGCCCCCGGCGGCCGCACGGTTGCCGGGGGTTTTTATTGATCGACCAACTTCATCAAACGCCGCTCGATCGGCGCCAGAACCGCGGCAAGCTCATGGCCGCGCTTGAGCACCACGCCCGCCTCGTTGACGAGCGCCCACATGCCCTGGCGGTTGCGCAACGCTGGATTCTTCTCGATCCGGAATTCGGGGCGTTCGGCGGCGCGGCGAAAGGCGGCGAACACCGCCACGTCGCGGGTAAACTCGATCGCATAGTCACGCCAATGCCCAGCCGAGACCATCCGGCCATAAAGATCGAGAATACGGGTCAGCTCGAGGCGTTCGAAGCCCACCTGGCTGGGTCGCCCCTGGCCAAGGGGAAATGGCGTGACAGTGCCCATCAGGCTCCTGTCCGAAGGCTATCAAGCACGACCGCGCGCGTCCTCGCGATTGGGCTCATGCTCCGCGATCAGCGCGTCGAGGCGCTTGCGCATCGTCTCCAGCTCGCAGCGGAGCAGCTCGACCTTCTGGGTCTGCGGATCGAACATCTCGCTGCACGGCGTGCCATAAGCGAGGAAGCCGGGCTGCTTCTGACCGCCCTCGACCATGGTCGCGCGCGCCGGGATGCCGACCATCACCGCGCCCTCGGGCACGTCGCGCGTCACGACCGCATTGGCACCGATCCGCGAGGCCTTGCCGACCGTGATCGGCCCGAGCACCTGAGCGCCCGAACCGATGATCGCGCCATCGAGAATGGTCGGATGCCGCTTGCCGGCAACGCCATTGTCGGGGCTGGTGCCGCCGAGCGTGACGCATTGATAGATCGTGACATTGTCGCCGATCTGCGCCGTCTCGCCGATCACGACAAAGCCATGGTCGATGAAGAAATTGCGCCCGATCGTCGCACCCGGATGGATGTCGATCGCAGTCCAGGCGCGCGAGAAATGGTTGACCACCCGGGCCAGGAAAAACAGATCCGCCTTGTACAACCGGTGCGCGACGCGGTGCCAGGCGAGCGCCCACACGCCCGGATAGGTAAGAATTTCCAGCCGAGATCGTGGCGCCGGATCGCGCGCCTTGATCGAATCGAGATAGGCGAACATTCGCTCCATCATCTCGCGTCCCCTTTGTAGCGCCCGTATTTAGGCGCTCATTCCGACGAATTAAAGGACCGGCTTGTCGCTAACGTCGCGGATATAAACCCTATCTAGCTTGTAGGATTTAACTTAACGGGCGATTTCGGCCCCTAAATAGGCCGCGGAGAGGTATTTGATGTTCGACGTTTCGGTCGCGACTTTCGAGGCGATACTGCCCTTCATCGCGGTCGGATTCGCAGCGCAGATGGTCGATGGCGCGCTCGGCATGGCGTTCGGCGTGATCAACAACACCCTGCTGGTCAGCATGCTCGGCCTGCCGCCGGCGCTTGCCTCGGCCAGCGTGCATGCGGTCGAGACATTCACGACGGCTGCGTCTGGGATCAGCCATGTCTATCACCGCAATGTGAACTGGAAGCTGTTTCGCCGGCTCGTCATTCCCGGAATGATCGGCGGCGCGCTGGGCGCCTATGTGCTGAGCAACGTCGATGCCGCGGTCGCGAAGCCGTTCGTGATGGCGTATCTTGCCTCGATCGGCGTCTATCTGTTGTACCGCGCCTGGCGCGGCAAGGTGGAGCCGCGCGAACCTAAGATCATCGAGCCGCTGGGATTGGCCGGCGGGTTTCTCGATGCCGCGGGCGGCGGCGGCTGGGGCCCGGTCGTGACCTCGAACCTGCTCGTCCAGGGTGCGAGCCCGCGCACGACGATCGGCACCGTCAACACGTCCGAATTTTTCCTGACCGCGACGATCTCGGCGACGTTCATCGGCACGATGGGCTTCGCCGCCTTCACGCTGCAGACAGTCGGCCTGCTGATCGGCGGCCTGATCGCCGCCCCGTTCGGCGGACTGCTTGCCAAGCGCGTGCCGGCCCGGATGCTGATGGCGATGGTCGGCGTGCTGCTGACGGTGACGAGCGCTTATACGATCTGGTCGGCGCTCAATAAATAAAAGCCCCTCCCGCTTGCGGGAGGGGTTGGGGTGGGCGCCCGGCCTCCACATACGGAGGTAGATGTGGAGAGCGCGAGCCCACCCCTCGGTCCCCTCCCGCAAGCGGCAGGGGAAGAAGATCAGTTCACCGCCGCATGCACGGTCGCAACTGCCTTCATCACAGCGCCGATCCGCACAGCCGTCTGGATCGCCTCCGCCGTCGCACCGGCCTTTTTAAGCACCTGCTCGTGCGCGTCGATGCACATGCCGCAGCCATTCATCGCGCTGACGGCCAGGCTGAACAGCTCGAAATCGACCTTGTCGATCCCCGGCGCGCCGATCACGTTCATGCGCAGCTTGGCCGGCATGTTGGTATATTCCTGGTTCCCGGCGAGATGGGTGAAGCGGTAATAGACATTGTTCATCGCCATCACCGCAGCCGCGGCGCGCGCCGCATTGGCTGCCTCGGGCGAGAGCTTTTCGGCGACCTCAGCTTCGGTCACATCGACCAGCGGCTTGTAGCCGGTGGCATGCGCGCAGGTGAGGAGCAGGCCGAATTTCTGCTGATCGGGCAGGTGCTGTTCGTTGAGGAGCGACCCGACGTTCAGCCGGATATCCTTGGCGAAATCGGGCAATGTGCCCGCGAAGTCTTTTAGGGACATACAATTCCTTCTTCCTCCCCTCCCGCTTGCGGGAGGGGACCGAGGGGTGGCCTCGCGCTAACCGCGAGCGGAGCGTCGGTGGAGAGCGGGAGCCCACCCCTGTCCCTCCCGCAAGCGGGAGGGGGAGATCAATCAGGCCGCGATCTTCAGGACGTCGTCGCCCTTGTTCCAGTTGCACGGGCAGAGCTCGTCGGTCTGCAGTGCGTCGAGAACGCGGAGCGTCTCGGCCGGGTTGCGGCCAACGTTCAGGCCGTTGACCTGGACTGCCTGGATGACATTGTCGGGATCGATGATGAAGGTCGCGCGGTACGCGACATGCTCGTTCTTATCGAGGATACCGAGCGCGGACGCCAGCGTCGCGCCATTGTCGGCTATCCACGGGAAATCGGCAGCCGCGAGATCGGGATCCGACTTGCGCCAGGCGAGATGGACATGGCTCGTGTCGGTCGAAGCGCCGATCAGCACTGCATCGCGATCGGCGAAATCGTCCTTGAGCGCTGCATAGCCGACGATCTCGGTCGGGCAGACGAAGGTGAAGTCCTTCGGCCAGTAGAACAGGACCTTCCACTTGCCGGGGAAGGCATCCTGGTTGAGCGTCTCGCCAGCGGGGAGCGCATCGACGCCCTGCTGAACGGGAACGGTGAAATCGGGGAGCTTGTCGCCGACGGTGAGCATATTGGGCCTCCTCAAGGAATTGGGTCGGCCGATCGGACATCCTCGCAAACGCGGCGATTGATTCGCCGTCTGTGCAGATGCGCATATAGGGCTGGCGTTTGATCGATCCAACAGGTTATTTAGGCCATGTTGATCGAGTGAGGCGATTATGGCCACCTATCTGCCGACGTTGAAGCAGCTGCAATATCTGGTCGCGCTGAAGGACCATGGCCATTTCGGGCGGGCGGCGGAGGCGTGTTTCGTGACCCAGTCCACCCTGTCGGCGGGAATCCGCGAACTCGAGACGTTGATCGGCGTGACCCTGGTCGAACGAACCCGGCGTGTCGTCCGCTTCACCCCGCTCGGCGACCGAGTCGCCGACAAGGCGCGCCGGGTACTGCGCGAGGCGGAGGAACTGGGCGATCTCGCTCGCGCTGCCGGCCGGCCGCTCTCGGGCGACATGCGGATGAGCGTGATCCCGACGATCGCGCCCTTCATGCTGCCGCGCATCCTGCCCCGGCTGCGGCGCGACTATCCCGACCTGAAGCTGTTCCTGCGCGAGGAGCCGAGCGGCGCCGCCTGCGAGGGCCTGCACAATGGCCGCACCGACTGCGTGTTGCTCGCCTTGCCCTATGCCTGTGGTGAGGTTTCGTCGCAGTTCCTGTTCGAGGATCGGCTGTTCGTCGCCGGCCTCGAATCCGAGATCGGCGACGCCTCGCGATCGATCAATGCGGACGATATCGACGAGACGCGGCTGTTGCTGCTCGAGGATGGACATTGCCTGAAGGACCATGCACTCGCCGCCTGCAACCGGCCCGAGCTGCGCGCCGAGGCGACGATGCTCGGTACCTCGCTCCACACCATCGTCCAGATGGTCGATAACGGCCTTGGCGTGACCATGCTGCCCGAAATGGCGCTGAAGGCCGGCATTCTCGATCATACCGGCCTGACCGCGCGGCCATTGGAGGCAGCAAATCCGGCGCGGCGAATCGCACTGGTCTGGCGCCGGGCGAGTCCGCGGGAAAAGGATTTTCACCTGCTCGCCGAGGTGCTCGCCGAAGCGCAGTGACGGTTTGGGGCCATTCAGCCGTTGAACCCTATTGCGAAGGGCGCGATTTTTCCGAGAACGCATGTCGACCAACCGGAGTGACTGATGAAATTTTCCCGGACATTCTTCCTGGTGGTTGCCGGCGTCTCGTTAGCGATGACGGCTCAGGCGCTCGAGGCGGGCGCGCCCAGCACTCCCGTCATGGATGCCACCAAGCCGATCGGCATGAACGCAGCCGCGACGCCCAGTCTCTCGACACTCGTTGACGCCGCGCGGGCGGCCGATCTGATCTCGACCCTGTCCGGCCCCGGCCCCTATACGGTGTTCGCACCGACCAACGAAGCGTTCAGCCGCCTCCCGCCGGGCACCATCGACATGCTGATGAAGCCGGTAAACAAGGCGGCGCTCGCCAAGCTAATGACCTATCATGTCGTGCCCGGCACCATCACGCTCGACGATCTGGCGCAGCGCATCAGGGCCGGCGGCGGCGCGACCAGGCTGATCACGGTCGAAGGCGAACCAATCGTCGTGACCGCACCGGGCGGCGCGTTCCTGCTGACCGACGTCAACGGCAACAAGAGCTATATCGAGACGCCCGACATCCGTCAGTCGAACGGCATTGTCCACATCGTCAACGCAGTGCTGGTCCCGGCAAAGCTCGGCTAGATCTTACTCCACCGCGCGGCTGCATCGAGATCCCCATCGCGTGGCTCGACCCAGCTCGCGCGGTCCCCGCGTGTTTCGCGCTTCCAGAACGGCGCCTCGGTCTTGAGCCGATCGATCAGATAGGCACAGGATTCGAGCGCGGCGGCACGGTGAACGGCCGCAGTGCCGACGAACACCACCAGATCGCCCGGATGCATCACCCCGACACGGAGGGTTATGGCCGCCACCTCAAGGCTCCAGCGCTCAACCGCCTCTTCCGCCAGAGCGCGAAGCGCCGCCTCGGTCGCGCCCGGGTAATGTTCGAGCTCGAGTGCGCTGACCCCGTCATCGGCGCGCACCACGCCGGTAAAGGTCGCGATCCCACCTACGCCGCCATTCGCAAGAACGGCGAATTCAGCCGCGACATCGATCGGCTCGTTCTGGACCGAGACGCGAATCATCCCCCGGTGACCGGCGGGAAGATCGCGACCTCACGTGGCCTGCCGAGCGGTGAATCGAGCGGCACGAACACCTGATCGACCGCTGCCCGCAACCGGGCGCGATCCTCGAAAGCGCGGGCATGGCCGTCGCTCCTTGTCGCCAGCCAGTCGACAAGGTCGCTGACGCTGGCCAGGCCTTCGGGCGGATCGAGCGTTTCGGCGCCGGTGCCGATCGCTTCGCGCACCCAGGAGAAATAGAGCAGGTCGATCGCCACCGGCTCAATCCATATGCTTCAGGCCAACGCGCAGATAATCCCATCCTGTGACGAGCGTCAGCACCGCAGCGCCCCAGAGCGCAGCGATGCTGGCGGTCTGCAGCCAGGGCCAGGCGGGCAGCGCACCGGCGAGGATCAGCCCGCCCATCGACACGAGCTGAAGCGTCGTCTTCCATTTTGCGAGCTGCGACACCGGGACGGACACCTGCAACTGAGCGAGGAACTCGCGCAGGCCGGAGACTGCGATTTCGCGCAGCAGGATGATGATGCCGGCGATCAGGCTCAGCCCGGCAATGTCGTGTGTGGCGACCAGCATCAGGATGACGGCCGCGACCATGATCTTGTCGGCGATCGGATCGAGAAAGACGCCGAGCTTCGACACCGTCCCTTGTGCCCGCGCCAGATAGCCGTCGAAATAATCGGTGATGCCCATCAGGCAATAGAGCGCGAAGGCGATCGCATAGCCGGTCGGCCAGTGCGGCCACCAAAGCGACCAGACCAGGAGCGGCACCGCGAAGATTCGCGACAGGGTGAGCAAATTGGGGAGAGTCAGCATGGCGAACCCACCCCTAGACGCCCCCGGCGCCCGGCGAAAGCCCGGGCGGAACAAGCGCCTTGCTGGCGGGGGCACGCCTCGTCTATGCGGGGCGCCATCGTTTTTTTGTGCAACCGGGACCTAATCAAAATCATGCATGGAGCGCTCGGGCTATTGAAGGAGCGCCGATTCCTGCCGCTTTTCGCCACCCAGTTCCTGGGGGCTTTCAACGATAACCTGTTCAAGCAGATGATGGTGCTGTTCGTCACCTATCATGTGTTGCACGACAGGCAGGCCGAACAGGGCTTCAGCTCGATAGCGACCGGAATCAGCCTCGTGCCCTTCTTCCTGCTCTCGGCGCTGGCGGGGCAACTTGCCGACAGCCACGACAAGACCCGAATCATCCGCATCGTCAAATCGGCCGAGATCGCGATCATGGTCGTGGGCGGGCTCGGGCTGATTCTCGCCCGGGCCGGATATACCCATTTCGGCATCGGCATCATGCTGTTCGCTGTGCTGTGCCTGGGCATCCACCCGACCTTTTTCGGCCCGATCAAATACGCGATCCTGCCGCAGCATCTTCAATCGGACGAAGTGCTTGGCGGCACCGGCCTCGTAGAGGCGTCGACCTATCTCGCCATCCTGCTCGGTACGATCGCCGCGGGCTGGCTGTCGATCGATCAGGCGCTGATCCTCACCTTCGTCATCGCGATTATCGGCCGCATTATCGCCGGCCGCGTGCCGCTGGCGCCGCGTCAGGGCGCCGAGCTGCAGATCAACTATAACCCGATCACCGCATCCTGGCGGCTGGTCAGCGCGACGATGCACATTCCGCGCCTGTTCCTCGCCATCCTCGCGATCAGCTTCTTCTGGATGATCGGCACGGTGCTGATCGTGCTGTTCCCGCCGCTGATCAAAAACGCACTGAGCGCCGATCCGCGCGTGTACAGCACGCTCACCGCCCTGTTCTCGATCGGCATCGCGATCGGCTCGGTCGCGATCAACGCGCTGCTCAAGGGAAAGACCTCGGCGAAATATGCGCCCGCCTCGGTGATCGTGATGGGCGGGTTGATCGTTGTCTTTTCGCTCCTGGTGCGCACCTGGCCGATGCTGCCGCATGGCCAGCTTTACGGGATGCTCGAATTCTTTACCCTGCCCCGCGCAGTCCCGCTTGTGCTGGTGCTGATGGGCATCGCCATAAGCGGCGGCATCTTTGTGGTGCCGCTCTACGCGTTCCTGACCACGACCGTCACGCGCGACCAGACCGCGCGCACCGTCGCCGCCAACAATGTCGTCAATTCAGGCGCGATGGTGCTTGGGGCGCTTGGCGTGGCGGCGATCTCCGCGCTTGGCGTATCGCCCGAGAATGTACTGTTCCTGGTCGCCGGGATGTGCGTGGCCTCAGCCTGGCTGGCCCAGAAGCTGCATCTCGCCTGCGACTGAAGCAGGCTCAGCGCCTTCAGAAAATGAAGGTGTAGATGCAGACGAAGAAGGCAGTGAAGCTCAGCGCGAACAGCCTCAGATCGTGATCGTCCCGGCGCCGGCGCCGATCGATGCTTCCCCGCACAGCGAGGGTGTGGCGGAAGGAGTGGCGGGCGGCTGAAGCCGCGAGGGCGAGCTGGCGTTGCATGCGCAGCAGTTAACGCCGCGTTTACGATTCAGACCAGCGAAGAATGCGGTTAACGCGCGTCCAATTGCGGGACAGCCGACGCCAATGATTTCGCGGAACCAAAACCGGGGTGCGGCGCGGGGCCGCCGGAGCGCAACAAGCCTCTTCTCTCGCCGCCCGCGTCGGCTAGACAGGAGCCATGACCTGTCATGATTTCGATAGGGCGCTGCTGCGCCGCCCGGGCCGCTCGGTGATCAATGGCCTGAGCGCGAGCGACGGCCCCGCCCCGACCTATGAGGGGGTTCTCGCCGAGCACCTTCATTATGCCGAGGCCCTTGGCGAAGCCGGCGTGACGGTCGAGATGCTCGATCCGCTCGAAGACTTTCCCGATTCGGTGTTCGTCGAGGACCCTGCTCTGGTCTTCACCGAGGGCGCGATCCTGTTGCGGCCGGGCGCGCCCACGCGGCAGGCCGAGGCCGAGCATCTCGCGCCGGCGCTCAGGCGGCACTTCCCGCTGGTCGAGACGCTTGCCGCGGGCCATGCCGATGGCGGCGATGTGATGGTGACGCCCGACCTGGTGCTGATCGGGCTTTCTGGCCGCACTGACCGCGCCGGCGCGCAGAGCCTGGTAGCCGCGCTCGACCGGCTCGGCCGCGCTGCGCGGGTGATCGAGCCGCCCAAGGGCGCGCTGCATCTGAAGACCGGCGGGAGCATGATCGACGACGAGACGGTGCTGACGACCCCGGCCGGCGCCGCGAGCGGGAAGTTCGACCGCTTTCGCCTGATCGTCACCGAGCCGGGCGAGGAGGGCGCGGCCAATGCGCTCAGGGTCAATGGCCGGCTGCTGGTCGCCGGCCAGTATCGCCGCACGGTCGACCGGCTTGCGAAGGAGTATGACGTGATCGCGGTGGCGACCGACCATATCAGCCGGATCGATGCCGGCCTGTCGTGCATGTCGTTGCGCTGGAAGGCGCCGGCCTGATGGGGGTCGAGGCGGTCAGGGTCTTCTTTGCCGAGAAGGCGCCTGACATCGCGATCATCGAACAGACTGCGAGCACTGCGACCGTGGCCGAGGCCGCCGCAACGCTGGGCGTGGAGACAGCGCGCATCGCCAAGACTCTGTCGGTGCGGGTGAAGGACGAGGTAATGCTGATCGTCACCAGCGGCGATGCGCGGCTCGACAATCGCAAGACGAAGGAGGCGCTTGGTGGGCGGCCGAAGATGCTGGGTGCTGAGGAGGTGGAGCGGCTGACCGGGCATTTGCCGGGCGGGGTGTGCCCGTTCGGGCTTGCGACGCCGTTGGCGGTGTATTGCGACGTTTCGCTGAAGGGTTTCGAGACGGTGTATCCGGCGGCTGGGTCGCGGACTGCTTCGGTGTGTTTGACGCCGGATCGGCTGGTGGCGCTGACGGGCGCGCGGTGGGTGGATGTCTGTCAGATGGGCCCGAATCCTTCTCCCCTCGGGGGAGAAGGAGGGAGGAGCGAAGCGGCGGAAGGATGAGGGGAGTGAGGTTCGAGACGTCCGTATCATCACCCTCACCCTTCCCACCGCTTCGCGGCGGCCCCCTTCCCTCTCCCCTTTAGGGAGAGGGGAAAAAGTCACAGATTGAGCAGTGCAGGGTCTCCCCCCTGTGCCGCGATGTTGACCGAGACGGCACGCTCAAGGGCGTAGCGCAGGAGCGCGTGGGGGCCGCCGGCCTTGGGGCCGGTGCCGGAGAGGCCTTCGCCGCCGAAGGGCTGGACGCCGACCACCGCGCCGATGATCGAGCGGTTGACGTACACATTGCCGGCCGGGACGAGCGTGCTGACCTCGTCGGCGAAGCGGTCGATTCGGCTGTGGACGCCGAGGGTCAGGCCGTAGCCGCGTGCCGCCAGCTTGCCCGCCACCTTGCCGAGATCGGCGGGATCATAGCGATAGATGTGGAGGATCGGGCCGAACACCTCGCGCTCCAGGAAATCCGGGCTCGGCACCTCGGCGATGATGGGGCCGAAGAAACTGCCCCTGGCGGCGAGCGGGCCGGGATCGAGGCGGGCGAGGATCTTGGCCTCGCGTTCTAGCCGGCCGACATGATCGACCAGGGCGGCCCGCGCTTCCTCGTCGATGACCGGGCCGATATCTGTGGCGGGATCGGAGGGATCGCCCAGCACCTGCACCTCCAGCGCGCCGACCAGGGTGGCGATGATGTCGTCGGCGGTGTCGTTGGGCAGATAGAGCAGGCGCAGGGCCGAGCAGCGCTGGCCGGCCGAGCCGAAGGCAGACTGGATGACATCGTCGACCACCTGTTCGCGCAGCGCGGTCGAATCGACGAACATGCCGTTCAGGCCGCCGGTCTCGGCGATGAAGGGGATAATCGGTCCGGGCCGATCGGCGAGCGCGCGGTTGATCGCGCGGGCGGTGTCGGTGCCGCCGGTGAAGGCGACGCCGTCGATGCCGGGATGCGAAACCAGG
>Ga0207694_10003554_pt1 | contig 12377 bp, 6 predicted proteins | sample KBSC34metaG_FD_184353 | JGI IMG/M metagenome (GOLD analysis project Ga0207694, IMG submission 184353) | Corn rhizosphere microbial communities from Kellogg Biological Station, Michigan, USA - KBS C3-4 metaG (SPAdes) (version 2) | ecosystem: Host-associated > Plants > Roots > Rhizosphere > Soil...
GCGGCGGTCGACAGCTACGGCCGGCCCGCTGGTTGCGCGAATGGTTGTAATGAGGTCTACGTCAGAGGGCTTCAACAATCGGATTCTAACAAAGGCGAGATTTGGCGAAGCTAAAGGGGCTCCGACGCTGGCGTGATTTTTTCACCTCTGGTTGCCTGGGGTAGGAAGATTTTGCTCGATACCGTGAAAAATGGTTATGGCGAATATGCAAAGGAATGCAGAGTCCAAGATGTGGCCCGGTAAGTAGTTCCCAAATGCCTGATTTATCGATGTTGCGGAGGAACCCCAAATGGCATCCCAATTGCAATGTTGAGCGGTGCATAGCGAATTTGTCGTATCTCCTACGACTGGGTTTCGTTGGCAAAGCAACTCCGGGAAGGTTAGAGGGCGACCCCGAACTGGGTCGCCCTCACCTTTTGTGCGTGGCGATGGTGATGGGTTGACTCTCTATTTGTTGTCTCGATTCCCTTCTGCCGATTTTCCTGCACCGAGCGCGCTCCAAGCCTAGTCTCAGTGTTAACCAAGTTGTAGATGCTGCGTACCGATGCGGTTACTGCGGCAGACTGGGCAGAATTGGGCCGCCACAGGAGGAGTTCCATGAAGTTTGCAGAAGACTGGAAGAAGATTGCCGGGATAGTGTGTGCGACGGCTGTGCTGGCTGCGATGCCAGCCATGGCGCAGAACAATGAGCGCACAGGGGTATCTCATCCGCCGACTGCACCCATTGTGGATACCGATGACGTGCCGGCGACGGCGCCGGCAAAGCCTTCCGCTGCGGTACCGATGTCACAGGCTGCTCCCACGGCGGGCAGCGTGATCAAGGCAAGCCCAAGCGAGACCTATGGCGCATATGTCCCCTATCGCGGCGCAGGCGCGGCGACGGCTCCTGCCACCGCCACTGCTGCGCCGGGCTACGATCCTGACGCGAACATCGTTACGTCGGCAACTGCGGGACGGCACGAAATCAGCCCGGCGAATCCGAACGATCCCGATGCGGGAATTGTGACGCGCGTGATTTCACCCGCAGGGGCAGTCGCTGAAGGTTCGTTGATTAAGGCGAAGCTGCGCGAATCTCTCTCGACAGAGACGACCAAACAAGGCACGGACTTCACGGCGGTGCTTAGCGCGCCAGTGATGCGCGAGGGCGAGGTGATTGTGCCGGCGGGTTCCGTGCTGGCGGGCCGGGTGACGTATGTGCGCGGCGGTACTCGATTCAACGGCGGCGCAGCGATCCATCTGGAGCCGCGATCCATCACGCTGCCCGACGGGTCGGCGTATCTGGTGCGCGCGCGGGTGATCGACACACAGGACTGGGACAAGACGAAGGTGGACGATGAAGGCACGATCGAACATCGCAATAACCTGAAGACGGCCGCTGCGGTTCTGGGACTTTCAACCGGCGGTGGAGCGGCGGCAGGCGCGATGATGGGCGGACCGGTCGGCGCTGTGGTGGGTGCAGGTGTTGGCGCTGGCGCAGCAACGATCGTATGGCTGAAGCAGGACACTCAGGCCGAGCTGCCGAAGGACCTGGAACTGACCTTCAGCCTGACCGAGCCGATGAGCACAACGGCCCTGGGCGCAACGCAGCACGCGTCAACTGAGAACAATGCTGTCCACAGCGGTGGTGAATAGCAAGAATACTTGCCGTGCATAAAAAGATGCCGCCCGATAAGGGCGGTATTCTTTTTAGCCGCCGACCTGAGCGAGCAGGCGCTTCCAGTTTTTCTGGTTGCGCCGATACGACTTTTTGAGGTCCTCGAGGATACGTTCAAAATCGGAGTGGCCGGTGAGACGTTTCCAGGCAGGGTTCTTCGAGAACCAAGGGTAATTTTCATTGCCCAGGTAGATGGCGCGGCGCAGCCAGTGCAAGGCTTCGGACTCGTCGCCATCGACGGCAAAGTAGGTGGCGAGACGGTAGGCCATCTCGCCGTCCGCCTCGGCGGAGGAGAGGGTTTCGTCAAGGATGAAGGTTGAGGCTTTGGCACGATCGCCAAGCTGAACGTAGCAGAGCGCGATGGTTGGGAATACGATGCGCAGTGAGGCCTCGTCGGAGATGACCTCTTCGAGCGTTCGCACGGCGCGAGCCAGGTCGCCTTCACGCATCTGCTGATAGCCAAGCGAGATGCGCAGCAGCGGTTGGCGGGGCTCCAGCGTAAGGCCCTTCTCGATCTCATCGGCCGCGAGTTCGAGCTGGTTCTGGTACTGATACACACGCGCGCGGTGGTTGTAGATAACGGCGGCATTATCTGGGTTCAAGCGCAGTGAGGTATTGAACTGGTCGAGCGCTTCCTCGTACATACCGTCGATGCGCAGCGTGATGCCGGCGACGAGGTGCACGTTCCAGTCGTTGGCGGCGGTGCGCAACAGATTCTCGATGCCGTGGCGCGCAGATTCTTTTTCGCCACGTGAGAGCAGCATGTAGACGCGATAGAGGTTGGCTTCCACTGAGCCAGTATCAAGCTGCAAAGCCTTTTCAAAGGCACGGCGTGCCTCCAGCAGATGCACCTGTCCGCCGAGCGCATGTCGCGTGTATTGCAGGTGCGTGATGCCGAGGCCGGACCATGCTGGCGCGTAGTCCGCGTGTTGCGCAGTGACGCCTTCAAACAAACTGCGGGCACGGTTCAGGTCGTCCGCAGAACCGGTGCGCGACATGAAGGCGGAAAGGATGGCACGCGCCTGCAGATACTCTTCTGAGACATCGGGAGAGAGCGAGTCTGAGTCTTTATCTGAGTCCGCAGCAACCGGTACAGCATTTTCGAGATCGCCATAGCCCTGCAGCGTACTAAAGACCTCATTGCATATCTCTGTTTGCACGCTGATGAGGTCGAAGGATGCGACATTGATGGAGCCGCCAGCGCGTACCGACTGAGAGGGTACGTCGAGGAGCTGCCAGTTCAGATCGAACCCTGATTCAGAGCGAAAGAAGTTGCCGGCAAGCACAAAACGAACCAGCAGCTTCTTGCCGATGGCCAAAGGGTCAAGCTGGTGGGCTGGAATCGACATCAGCGAACTGGACGGACGGACCACCAGCGAGGTGACGCGGGCCAGGCGCGCGCCAATGGCATCCGCTAACGCATAGCCATAGAGCGGCGCGGGCTGGGCGGTATCACCGGCGCCGAGGTTAATGAACGGAAGAACAACAATGGAGTTCTGCTTCGCGGTCGCGGCGGCACCGGATTCTCGAAAGCGCTCCGCGAGCATCGACAGGATGCCTGTTGTCCGCTTCTCTTCCTCGGGTGATTCGAGGTCAGGGCGGCCCTGTGCAGGAATCTGGGAGAGCGAGTCGCCTGCGAGGCCAACTGTGTCCAACTGTAGCGTCTTCATTACTGTGCGTAGGCTTTCCCGCACATCGGCGGCTGATGCCAGGCGCGCGGAAGGCTGCTTCTCCAGGCAGCGCATGATGACGGATTCGAGCTCGACGGGTAATTCGGGGACGATCTCGGGCAGGCTGGGAGGGTCGGAGAACTGCAGCGCGCGGATGGTCTGGAACTCCGGAGTATCAGATCGGTGGAAGGGATGGCGTCCGGCGACAAGCTCGTAGAGGATGAGGCCGAGGGCGAAGATGTCTGACTGCACCGAGGAGCGGCCGGTGACGAACTGCTCCGGCGCCATGTAGGCGATAGTGCCGCCACGCGCAGTGTATGTGGCTTCTGGCGGTGGAGGCGCAGGACGACGGTCCGGTGTTGCAGGATCGAAATCGGGCTCGTCCATATTGAACTGGCGCGCGAGGCCGAAGTCGAGGATCTTGATGAGACCGCCGTCGGTGAGCATGACGTTGGCGGGCTTCAGGTCGCGATGAAAGATGCCAAGCTGGTGCGCGGCGTAAAGCCCGTCGGCGATCTGGATGCCAGCAGAGAGCACAAGCTGCACGCTGGCCGGTCCCTCGGCAATCACTTTGTCCAGTGATTTGCCGGGGATGTACTGCATGACGATATAGGCCTCATCGGGATCTGACGCATTGCCAGACTCCGCGGAGGTCTCGCCGACATCATAGATGGCGCAGACATTGGGATGGTCGATTGCAGAGGCCAAGCGGGCTTCGCGCAGCTGGGTTGCGCGCACCTGTTCCTGCGATTGCGAGCCGCGCTTGAGCAGCTTGATGACGACCGGGCGTTGCAGCAGCGTGTCTGTGGCCAGATAGACCACGCCCGAGCCACCCGCGCCGATCTTGCGGACAATCTCATAGTGCTCAATAGTGCGCCGCTTCATAGATTGATTAGAGCAGTTCTCCTGATAGTCGGCCCTGGAAGTGCAGCGAATGCCGTTTTCTTCTCTGGAAAACGGCACGTTCGTCATCGATTTTGGCCATCACCTTCAGAATAACTGCTCCATCGCAAGCAACCGCGCGTGGAAAAGCTGCGCTAGGCAGGTGTTCGTGCGCTGCGCATCCTACTTTGGCAATGAGCGATGAACGCCGGAGAGACGGAAGAGGCACGGCGCTGGCCTGGATGCCACTGCTGGCGGGCGCAATCAACAGCTATGGGCCTGTAGCGATGAACTACGGCTTTGCGCTTTACTTCCTTACCTATCGGCATGGGTTTGTGAAGCGTGGGCTGGTGGGTGAAGTGTTCTCGCAGCAGACGTGGATGCCGCGCGGAGAACTGATAGCGATTGAGTATGCCTTTCTGGCTGCAGCATTCGCGCTGAGTTATGTGGTCTTCCGTGACCTGTTATTCGGCACGATAGCGGAGCGCAGGCTTGCGGCGGCCCTGCTCTGCGCCCCGGCAATGCTGCCGCATCTTGGTTTTCTTTTCGCGCAGCCCGACGTGACTTTGTACATCCTGACGCTGGGAGGGGTCGCAGCTCTGTTATGGATGCGCCCCCTTGCCGGTGCTGCCGCAAGCTGTTTGCTATGCTGCATTGCACTCCTGGCACATGAGGCCTTCAGCCTGATGTTCTATCCGCTGATTGCAGCAATCCTGCTGCAGCTTTGCATGAGGCGCAGGCTTTCATGGGCCGCAGGACTAGCGCACGTCGCGATTGTGGCCCTGGTCTTTATTGCAGTGCTGCACTTTGGAACGCTGGAGGTCTCGCCGGATCTCATCCTGCGCGAGGCACAGGTCCGAACAAACGTGGGCGTTCAGCGGCAGGTGTATGACGTGATGGCATCCAATCTCAGCGAGCAGCGAGGCTTGCTGCACCAGATGTATGGCGCCTACGTGTGGCGCGTGTTGGGAGTGACATTCGTATTTAGTCTGCCCTATTTTGTCCTGCTGGGGCGGCTACTGTTCGGTACCCTGCGGGCTGCCGGGGCGCAGCTCTGGCAGCGCATAACAACGGGACTTCTTTTTCTTGCGCCACTAACGTTGTGCTGGTTTGGTCATGATGTCTCGCGCTGGCTGGGCGCAATGGGCATCGATGTAACGCTCTTCATCCTGTGGATGTATCTCGACGAACGGCGGGAAAGCACGGATGGGATGCTCGCGCAAAACGGCACGAACAATGTGCGAATATTCCTGACGAAATGGGTGGCGGGACCGAACTATACCGCGTGGCTCATCTATTTGCTGGTGATTGGACCGTTCGGGGCGACAGGAATCCGGTCCGCAGAGCAACTCGTACAGGCCTGGTGGGGGCCTTGAGCCGACTTATTCTTCGCGCGGGAGACGGGACTGCAGCAGCGCACCCAACTCTTCGATCTGCGGCTCAGTCAGGTGGTCCTTGGGGATTGGGAAGAAGCCGTTCTTTTGAAAGAGAACAAAGTTGTCGCCATCTTCCGCAAATTTGATGAAGTTCGACCATGTCGTTCGAACAGATCCGTCCGATGTCTCCAGCCGGAGGCCGTTGCGGTCCAGGTCAAGCGAGTGCAGCAGGTGAAAGTTGCGTTTGCGACGATAGTCGTTTTCGTATTTACGGCGCCGTATCCAGAGCACAGAGATGAAGATGGGGATGATGCCAAGGGTGAGGAATACGTCGAAATCGTCAGGGATGAAGCTGGCGCAGACCCAGATAATGGCAATGATGTAAGGACTGTAGAACTCAAGCAGCGACCACTTGTTGCGCTTGCGCAGCTCCAGCAGGGCCGCGCTTCTGTAATCATTCTGGCTGACACGGAATTTGATATTCATGCTTTCAACCGCACCGCTGGGGGCTTATAACCCTTCTTATATCCCAGTAGAAGCTGCTTATTTTGTGCGACTTTCCTTGTTTAAGGGCAAATAATAACCCTATCCACCGTCCTTTAGCTTGCCGTAAAGCGTCTTTAACGGGCAATACAACTTGAGGGCAGGTTGTGAAGCTGATCTTTGTTGGATTTGAGGCTTGGTCAGGGCTCCGTATACTTTTGCAAACAATATGAGGAACGCCAAGTATACCGGCACTGTAAATTGTGCGTCATACGACAATAAGTGTTCCCCCCAAAAAGCCGCTGGCTGGTGTCCGGGCAGACGAGCGGACAGGGGGTATCTGGTGAATGATGACGGAGCATGAGGCAGTGATGACCCCAGCCAACCCTTCCGCGATATTGCTGATTGATGACAATGCCATCCAAGCAGCCACGCGGCAGACGATTTTGCGCCGTGCGGGCTACTATGTGATTGCTGTGTTGAATCCAGTACGCGCGCTTGAGCAACTTCGCAGTGGCGAATTCCCTGCTACAGTCGGCGCAATCATTACCGACCATCTTATGCCTGGGATGAGCGGTTCGGAGTTCGTACGCGAGCTGCGCAAGACAAGCCCCGATGTGCCGGTGATGGTCATCAGCGGATTGGAAGAGGCCGAACCAGAGTATGAGGGGTTGAACGCACGGTTCCTCCTGAAACCGCTATCGCCGGAGCTGATGTTGTCAAATCTGCGCGAGATCATTGGCCCTATGTCCGAGGAGCGCGGCGCCGCATAGCGGTTCGCGTTTACGGCCCAAACAACGGTATTGAAGCTGTCGCAGCCCAACGGAGCCGTTGCGATATGTGGCTGTTCGGTGGGTTCATCCCGCAATAAGACAACTAAGTGACACGCTGTTAGCGAATGCGGACCTATGCAATTTAGCCTCAGTGAGGCTCGGCATCTGATACCAGTTTTTAGCTATAGCTGTGCGTGGTCTAACCACGTGGGAGACGCTCAAAAAAAGCAAAACACTTGCTTGACAATTCTTCGTCTCGAAGCCTATCTTCCGTCGCACTGTGATTGGGCCATCCGCTTTTTAGTTTGCGTATTATGCAACGCGCCGAGTAGTGTGCAGAGCCCTTGTACGAATTTTACTGGAGGTAGGTCAGATGCGAATTGCGAAAGCAATACTACGAACACTTGCGATTGCGCTGTTGTGTGCGGGCGTCACCGCGGTCCCAACGCACGCGCAGAACATTACGGGCTCGATCGTCGGAACGGTAAACGATTCCTCCGGAGCGATCCTGCCGAATGCAACGGTGACAATCACCAACATTGCGAGCGGCCTGAAGCGTACCGTCCCAACCGACGATGCCGGAAACTACCAGGTGCTCTCGCTGCCGCGCGGCGAATATTCAGTGGACATCGACGCCAAAGGGTTCAAGCATTTCACGCGTACTCCGATCGACGTGGTCGTTGATCAAGTTGCACGTGTCGACGTTTCAATGACGATTGGTGGAAGCAGTGAGACCGTGACCGTAACCGGCGCTCCGCCCATCATGCAGACGGATAGCGCATCGCTGGGCCAGGCGATCGAAGGCACCGCAGTGCGCGATCTGCCACTCAATGGCCGCAATGTGCTGGCGCTGGTGGCGCTGGTACCGGGCGTGGTGCCGCAGGGCGCTTCCAACACGAACCTGAGTGGACAGAACGTCTTCGCGGCGGGCAACTACCAGATCGGCGGCGGCAACTCCAACCAGGGTTCGGTGCTGGTGGACGGAGTTTCGGTAAATACGTCCTACGGAAATGCTGTTGAGCTGGTGATGGACCAGGACAGCATTCAGGAGTTTAACGTTCAGACACACAACAACACCGCTGAGTTCGGCAAATACACCGGTGGCGTCATCAACATGTCCACCAAGTCCGGAACGAACAACTTCCACGGCACTGCGTACGAGTACATCCGCAATACGGTCTTCAACGCCAATGGCTTTTTCGAGAAGAGAAACACCGCCCTTCCCAAGAAGGCCTTTCACCAAAACCAGTTTGGTGGCAACTTTGGCGGCCCCGTATTCAAGAACAAGCTCTTCTTCTTCGGCGACTACCAAGGCTATCGGCAGACCGATTCCCGACTGGTCCTTGCCACTGTGCCGACCGCAGCAATGTTGACCGGAGACTTCTCCTCAGCTTCTAATCCTGGTTTTACCGCTCCCATCTATGATCCGCTGACGACCTGCGGCGCTACGCCAAGGGGTCAGGCAGCGAATGCTCCGTGCGCACCAGGGCAGACCATCAAAAGGACCCAGTTCACTAACAACATCATCCCGTCAGGCCGTCTGAGCACTGTAGCCAAGAACATACTCGGGTTCCCTATTTACCCACTGCCCAATGTTCAAGGCACTCTGTCCACTAACGGACAAGGGTACTTGAATAACTACTCAGCTTTTGGCACGGAAGGCGGCATCAACGACCAGTGGACGATTCGCGGCGACGCGAACGTGAGCTCTAAACAGACGGTGTTCAGTCGCTATACCGCATGGAGCTCGAAGAATATCGACCCCCAGCCATACAAGGGCAACAATCTGTATTTGACAGCTCTGGCGCCTGAGGTCTTCACCACCAAGCAGATTGTGTTTGGCGACACCTATGTCTTCAGCCCCAAATCGGTGGCGGACATCCGTCTCGGCTATCTACGCTGGAACTATAACCGCATCCCAAGCAACTTCGGTATCAATGAGTCGACGGCCTTCGGCTGGCCGTCGTACATGAACTTCGGCTCATTAAACAATTTGCCGAAGTCCACGGCAGTGCCGGCGATAAACACCAGCGGACCGACCAGCTACAACCAGGGCGGAGCGGGCTACATCTTCTCCATCAACAACAACTACTCGATCACCCCAACCTACCAGTACGTCTGGAACCGGCACACCTTCAAAGTCGGCGCCGACCTGCGCCGTCTGGAGATGAGCTACTTCCAAAACAACAACCCCGGCGGTGTCTTCACCTTCGATAATCTGTTCACCGCTCAAGATACTGGGAGTCCAAACGTTGGTTCTATTGCCACGGGAAATCCACTGGCATCCATGTTGCTTGGTTATGTCGCCACCAATGGTGCACAGACCGTCCAGGCTGCACCGCCGACATACCAGACCATTAAGTACCAAGGCTACTTCGTCCAGGATACCTGGCAGGTGACCAACAAGCTGACAGCGACCCTCGGCCTGCGTTACGAGGTTCCCGGAACGTTTGTTTCGCGGTATGGATGGGCAGACACCTTCAATCCAACGGAGGTAAACCCTGTACTGGGCGCCGTCAACAACCCTGTAACTGGCAAGCCAGTTCTCGGCGCCTTTGACCTGGTGAGCTCCGCGCAGCACCCGGCAGCGGGCGTCTTCAACGAACGCTACAGTGACTGGTCGCCGCGTATCGGCCTTGCCTATCGCATCACGGACAATACTGTCATCCGTGGCGCATTCGGCAAGTTCTTCGTCCCGTCCGACCTGCAGTTCCCCAGCGCACCTCTACAGGCCGGAGTGAATTTCCTGAACAACCTGATGGTGAACACGATCGACGCCCAACAGACACCGTGGGACACCTTGGACAATCCGTATCCAAACGGACTGCTGGGCGCCCCGCATCGCAACCCCAACTATCAGCAGATCCTGCTGGGCGGAAACCCGCAGGCACTGTATGCCGACACCCCCCACGGATTCACCTACCAGTGGAACCTATCGGTAGAGCACCAGTTCTGGAAGGGGATCGCTCTAACCGCATCGTATGCCGGGCTGCGCGGCCAGAACCTTCCAATCTCCCGACAAATCAACCCCCTTCCCGATAGCGTCATCGCGCAGGCAGCTGCAGATCCGAATTGCGCCACAGGCAGTCTTTCCGCCTGCTTCCTCACCCAGTCGGTCGCAAATCCGTTTTACCCGACCATCACGCAGGGATTGCTTAAGAGTCCCACTGTAACGAGAAACCTGCTATATCGGCCATACCCGCAATATGGCAGCATCAGCAACAGCGGCAACTATGTCGGGCTTAGTAACTACCATTCGCTGGAGATGAAGTTACAGAAACGCATGGCGAACGGTGGCCAGATACTGGGCTCCTACACCTTCTCCAAACTGCTGACCAATGCCGAATACCTTACCTCCTGGCTGGACGCAACGGGCACTGCCGCATATCAGGACCTCAATGACCTCGGGGCCGAGTACTCGCTTTCCAGCTTCGACGCACGCCAGCGCTTGGTCGTCAGCTATGTGTACCCCTTGCCGATCGGCAAGGGCAAGCAGTTCCTGACTAACATGTCTGGAGTGGGCAATGCGGTACTCGGTGGATGGGGCTTGGAGGGGATCACAACCTTTCAGAAGGGTCTCCCCCTTTCCATAACAAATGCTACCAACACGCTCTCGGGCAATGCCTTCCAAGGAACGATGCGGCCGATGTACGCACCGACTTCGACTGGGTGCAACGGAACCAAGACGACCAGCGGTGCAATGATCGACCGGCTGGGCGCTTACTTCAATAAAAACTGCTTCGTGCAGCAGAGCGTGGCGACGCTGCCGCTTCCGGGAGCGCCTGCCAATCCCTTCTACAACCGCTTCCAGTACGGCAACGAGTCGCGCACGGACAATGTGCTCCGCGGCCCTGGCCAGGCCAACTGGGACATGTCGCTCTATAAGGATTTCCCCATTCACGAGAATGTGACCTTCAACTTCCGCGTGGAGTCATTCAACCTCTTCAACCGTGTGCAGTTCTCCAATCCGAATACACAAATCGGCAACGGGTTAGTTGGGCAGATCACCTCTGCAGCAAACCTCCCGCGGGCGCTCCAGTTCGCGGGAAGGTTCAACTTCTAACCGTATCGTCTCCTTTTCGACGCCCTGCCCCGAACCATGGGGCAGGGTTTTTTGTTGGCAGTTACGCGAAGGAACTTCGATGAGGCTCGGCATTTGCTTCCGTTTGCGCGAAGATCGGTCGGGCCTGACCAAGCATGCAGCGCAGTGTGCGCCGGATTTGAGAGAATAGGGCTGCAATGCAGCCTAATCCCATGCCGTTGTTTGGCAGCTACTGCCTCCTGCTCGGCCTAGCTCTCACTCTGTATAACCTCGTTGTCGGCGGAATAGCCCTATGGGGTTCCTCGGCAGCTGGTTTGCGCGCATCCAGCAATCCCGTTGAACTCTGGAACCGCATCGGCGAGACGGCGCGACGTGCCGGCATGGCCAGCTTCGCGGCGATCTTTCTAGCGGCATTTGCGCTGGTGTGGGCGGCGTTCACTAACGATTTCTCGGTCGAATACATCCGCGAGCACTCGAACATTGCGCTGAATCCGGCCTACAAGTTTGCGGCAATGTGGAGCGGCCAGGAGGGTTCCCTGCTGCTTTGGGCGCTGCTGTTGAGCGGCTATGGCCTGGTGCTGCGCATGCGTCATCGGGTTGATGTGCGGCTCTCGGCATTCGCTTCGGTGATTCTGGCGGGCGTGCAGACCTTCTTTCTGCTGCTGCTGTGCGTGGGCGCGCCCCCGTTCTCGCTGCACCTAGGGCCTGTCCCGGCGGACGGCGCGGGGCTGAATGTGCTGCTGCGCTATCCCGAGATGGTGATGCACCCGCCGCTGCTTTACCTGGGCTACGTGGGCTTCGCCGTGCCATTTGCGTTCGCGCTGGGCGCGCTGATGATGCGTTATCCCGGCGAGAAGTGGATCCACATTACGCGCCGCTGGACCATGGTGACGTGGCTGTTTCTTACAGTCGGCATCTTTATGGGCGCGCATTGGGCCTACAGTGTGCTGGGGTGGGGCGGCTACTGGGGTTGGGACCCGGTGGAGAACGCCTCGCTGATGCCCTGGCTGACCGGCACCGCATTTCTGCATTCGGTGATGATGCAGGAGAAGCGCGGCATGATGAAGAACTGGAACGTGTGGCTCATCTTCTCCACTTTCCTGCTGACGATCCTGGGCACACTGCTGACGCGCTCAGGCGCCGTGCAAAGTGTTCATGCCTTCGCGCAGTCGAACATTGGGCCGTGGTTCTACGCCTTCATCACGATTGCATTTGCAGTGTGTCTCTTTGTCTTCTTCCTCAAGCGTGACCACCTGAAGAGCGAGAATAAGCTGGAATCGCTGGTGAGCCGCGAATCGAGCTTTCTATTCAACAACCTGATTTTGTTGGTGGCTTGCTTTACCGTGCTGTGGGGCACGCTCTTCCCCGTGCTGAGCGAGTATGTGCAGGGCGACAAGACATCGCTCGGCGCGCCGTTCTATAACCGGGTAAACATTCCCATCGGGTTGTTCCTCTTGCTGCTGACTGGACTAGGGCCCCTGCTGGCCTGGCGGTCGA
>Ga0207694_10003556_pt1 | contig 12369 bp, 8 predicted proteins | sample KBSC34metaG_FD_184353 | JGI IMG/M metagenome (GOLD analysis project Ga0207694, IMG submission 184353) | Corn rhizosphere microbial communities from Kellogg Biological Station, Michigan, USA - KBS C3-4 metaG (SPAdes) (version 2) | ecosystem: Host-associated > Plants > Roots > Rhizosphere > Soil...
CACGTCGAACGCGCGGACGGAACGGCGCGCTTCACCGAGGCTGGATCGCGCCAGACCTTCGGCGCGTTCGACGTGTGCCAGAATGGATTCCGAATCTGTTTTGGCAATGGCGCCCTTTGCGGCTTCCAATTGCATAATGACGCCGGTAAAACCTTGTGCGAGCGTGTCGTGCAAGTCGCGAGCCAGGCGATTTCGTTCTGCCAGCACAGCGGTCTGGCGGCTTTGCCCGGCGAGACGGCTCAATTGCACGGCGAGCATGGCTTGATGTGCCAGGGCTTGAGCGAGTTCTATTTCCTCCGGTTGAAATACGCGCTTTTGTGTGAAGCGGATTCCAATCACGCCCTGGACATTGCCGCCGATCAGCATCGGAACGATGACGATACTGATGACCCCTTGCGCCAGAATATGAGCGCGCCACGGAAAGTCCGCGCCTTCGCGAATGTCTTCCAAAACGAAGGGCTTGCCCGTGCGAAAAACTTCCGGCCATGGCCAGACGTCCTGCGCGTTCAGCGAAGGGCTGACGTCGGCGAGCGTGGCACCGGTTTTTGTTTGAAATTGGCCGTTTTCCAATGTGAACCCAAAATCCATCATGCCGGTGCTGTCGTCTTTCAGCCAGACACTGCAACTGTGAGCATCCAATTGCGCGGTGATTGTTCGCAAAACGTGCTCCACGATCCGATCAGGGGACGATTCCCTTGCGAGTGCGTCCAGTATTCGCGTCAATGCCTCCGCTTGAGCGCGGGCACATTGTTCTGAGTTTCGCAGGGCGCTGGCCGTTTGCTTGAGGTCTTCGATGTCCGTGTTTGCCCCATACCACTTGACCAATTTTCCGGCCGCGTCAAACAACGGCACACCCCGAAACAAAAACCAGCGATACACACCGTCGAACCGTCGAAATCGGGCCTCCCCTTCACCTGCCTCGCCGGACGCGAGTAACGAGCGCCATCGACTCTTCAGTCCGGGCAAGTCATCTGGATGAATCGCTGCGTGCCAGCCCCAACCCTTGGCATCTTCCGCCGTGAGGCCGGTGTAATTGATCCAAGGCTGGTTGTGATATTCAACGTAACCATCCGGGCTGGCGCTCCAAACAAGTCCTGGAATCGTATCAATGACATGCCGCAAATGAGCCTCGCTTTGTCGCAACGCTTCTTCGGCTTGCACCCGCTCGGTGACGTCCATCACCGTGCCCATGAGCTTTAGCTCACCCCCCTCATCTTTCGCCGGATGCGAGATGGTCTCGATATGTTTGCGAGTGCCATCGGGCAGAATGAAAACATACTTCAGCGGTCGCGATTCGCCGGTTTCAAAACTCTCGCGCAAACCGCGATCAACGCCTTCGCGATCTTCCGCTTGCACCCGCGCCCGAAACTCGCTGTAGTGCGGCGATGGCGGTGGATCGGGGAATCCAAAAATGCGGCAAGTCTCCACGGACCAATCGGTGTTGCCGGTGTGATAATCCAGAACCCAGCTCCCGGTTTTGGTGAGCCGTTGACCTTCCGCCAGGTTTTTCTCGCTCCGACGCAAGCGGTCCTCCAGCCGCTTTTGGTCTGTCACATCACGACACGACACAACGATCAAATCACGTCCCGCCAGATGGCAACAGGACAAGTGCAAATCTACGACAACTTGCTCCCGGCTTTTTCGCTGGTAAATCCGTTGCACCGTGACGGGAACTCCCGGCATCAGGCTTTGGACAAGCTTCAGGATTTCCTCGCGAGACGCGCTTATAACGAAATCCCAGGGATACATGGCAAGCAATTCATCCCGGGAGTAACCCAACATACGGCTGGCGGCCGGGTTGACCTCAATGATCCGCCCATCCTGCCCGGCGACGAAAATCGCGTCTGCAACATGTGCAAAGAGGCCCTCCATTTGTTGCATTCGCTTGTTGCCCGCATCAAGTTCGCGCTGGCAACGCTCCAACTCAAGCCGAAGTGATTCGACTGTCTTGGCAGTGTTTGCTGTCTCTCCCAAGGGGGTTTTCATTTTCAATCGTCAGCCATTGCCACGATACAACCAAGATTTAGCCCATTCTGGATAAAAGTCACCACACAAACCGCCCCGAGCTGCGTATAATTTCAACGTGCACAAAACTTAAAGCCGGCCGATCATGGAAAGACTGCCAAACTGATAAAACAGATGGGATTTGTCGAACAATACCGCCTCGTGTATAGTGGAACGAGTGCAGACAAGCCGTCGCTCCTGCCGTGCAGATGTGAAATAACGTTCGTCGAATAATTTTTCCCGCGGCGCGAAAAGATTTTTGAGATTTCCTTGTCCTTTTGAAGCGGAATTCTCGCTTTGTTGAATTAATTACTCGATTTGCGAAGATGCGTTTCACGGAAACAGCCGACTTCCAATTCAATGAAAATCAAGCGGTTACAACTTGTGGATTGCCGTTTGATTTCCAAAATCAACGAGGGAATGATTCACAATAATTTATAATGAATGGTTTGCCCAATCGTGATGTGGAGGTTTTTACGGAGGCTATCAATTTGCCCGCAGGCGAACGCGCCGCATTTTTGGACAAAGTTTGTGAGGGCGATGCGAAACTGCGCCAACAGGTGGAAACCTTGTTGCAAACCCATGATCGAGTCGGAGATTTTCTGGAAGAATCCCCGCAAAAAACTGCGATGGATGCCAGATCGGGAACTGCTGCCGACGCGAGGGCCGGTGACCGCATAGGCCGGTATAAATTGTTGCAGCAAATTGGCGAAGGTGGATGCGGTATCGTCTTCAAGGCCGAACAGGAAGAGCCGATGCGGCGGTCGGTCGCCTTGAAGGTCATCAAACCGGGGATGGATACCAAGAGCGTCATAGCCCGGTTTGAGGTCGAACAACAGGCGCTCGCGTTAATGGACCATCCCAATATCGCCAAGGTTTTCGATGCCGGGACCACGGAATCAGGCCGGCCGTATTTTGTCATGGAACTGGTTCGCGGCACTAAAATCACCCAATACTGCGATCAAAATTCGTTGACTACTGAAGAGCGTCTGAAACTTTTCATTCAAGTCTGTCAGGCGGTGCAACACGCGCATCAGAAGGGAATCATTCACCGGGACATCAAGCCTTCCAACATTCTAGTGACCACAACAGCGGAAGATGTGGCCTTGCCCGTGGTTATTGATTTTGGCATTGCCAAAGCGACCTCGAACCAGCGGTTGACTGACAAAACCTATTTCACGGCTTTAGAGATGCTGATTGGCACGCCTGCTTATATGAGTCCGGAGCAGGCGGAACTCACCAGTGTGGACGTGGATACGCGCACGGACATTTACAGTCTGGGAGTATTGCTTTACGAATTGCTGACCGGCTCGCCGCCTTTTGACACAGCAGAATTGTCAAAGGCCGGGCTCGACGAAATCCGCCGCGTGATCCGCGAACAAGAACCAGGCCGCCCTTCCACGCGGTTAAGGAAAATGACGGATGCAGATTTGACTGTCCTGGCCAAAAATCACAAATCCGAGCCTCCCACGCTGATTCGCACCATCCGTGGAGATTTAGACTGGATAGTGATGAAGGCCTTGGAGAAAGATCGCAAGCGCCGTTACGCAACCGCCCACGGTTTGGTGCTGGACGTTCAATCTTATTTAGCCAAGGAGCCTATTTTGGCGCGCCCTCCAAGCAACCTTTACAAGCTTCAAAAGATGGTGCTTCGCAACAAGCTTTTGTTCGCCGGCATCAGCATCTTCACCTTGCTGCTGGTGGTGAGCTTGATCGTGGTTTCGACATCGCTCGCCAAGGAGCGGCGATCACGGCGTGAAGCGGAGGCTGCCGAGGCAAAGGCTGAATCAGCATCGGTCAAGAGTCAACAGGTCACAGAATTCCTCGAATCCATGCTGAATGGCGTCGGACCTTCCGTTGCGCTTGGTCGGGATACTACGATATTGCGGGAGATACTGGATCGAACGTCCGAACGTATCGGCACGGAGATGACCAACCAACCCGCGGTTGCAGCCGAACTGTACGGTCTCATTGGTCACATATATGGGCAAATTGGATACGCTGTCCGGGCTGAGGGCATGCATCGCGCAGCGCTGGCAATCAACGAGAAGCTGTTTGGCGCGGAAAGCAAGGAAGTGGCGGCGTCGCTCAACAGCTTGGGTCTGGACCTGCAGGCCGAGGGAAAGCGGGCCGAAGCGGAAAAAGTGGACGAGGAAGCGCTCACCCTTCGGCGGCAGCTGTTAGGGAATGAGAATGCGGATACAGCCACTTCGCTCAATGATCTTTCCGGCATGTATCGGGATGATGGAAGGCTCAAGGAAGCGGAGGCGATGGCCCGGAAAGCGCTCGGAATAAGACAAAAATTGTTCGCAAACGAAAGTTTGGAGGTGGCAGATTCACTCCGCAACATAAGCATTATTCTGGGTGACGAAGGCCAGTGGCCCGAAGCTGATACAACGGCGCGTGAAGTTCTGGCAATACGCCGCAACCTGCTTGGCTCCGAACACCCGTGGGTGGCCTCGGCGCTCATGGATGCCGCCTGGGCCGCCGGCGGCAATGGCAAGAAGGATGAGGCCGAGACCATGGAGCGGGAAGCTCTCGCTATCCGGCAGAAAATTCTGCCTGCTGATCATCCTGACGTAGCCCTTTCTCTCTACGCAGTTGGCGATCGTATGAGGCAACAAGGCAAGCTCAACGAGGCATATCCCGTCTTAAATGCGGCCCTTTCGATACAAACTAAACTGCTAGGCGACAAAGATCCGGCTTCGCTTGAAACGCTGAGAAGCATGGGTTTGACGCTCCAGGCCGAAAGCAAATGGTCGGACGCAGAAGTCGTGTTTCGCGAATTGTTGGCGGCGTGGCGTAAACGGGCAGGAAATGAAGATCAGCATACTTTGTATGCATTGCACGATTTCGGTGCGACGCTTGACGCCCAACGCAAATGGACGGAAGCGGAAATCGTGCGTCGCGAAGAATTGACCGTCTGGCGCAATCGGGAGGGAGGCGAGAATTCGCATACATTGTATACGATGCATTGCCTGGCTGTAGAGCTGGAGGGCGAAGGCAAATGGGCGGAAGCGGAAACCGTGCATGGCGAAGCCTTGGCCGCGTGGCGCAAGCTGGCAGGAAATGAAGATCCGCAAACATTGTATGCGCTACGCAACCTGGGTGCGACACTGGAAGGCGAGGGCAAATGGCCGGAGGCAGAAGTTGCATATCGTGAAGAGTTGGCCTCCTGGCGCAACCGGGTTGGAAGTGAAAATTCTGACACTTTGTACACGCTGGGCAAGCTGGGCAAGACGCTTGAACAGGAAAGCAAATGGCCGGACGCGGAAATTGTATATCGCGAGACGTTGGCCACCTTGCGCAAACAGGCAGGAGGCGAGGATTCACGAACGTTGTCTGAATGGGAAAATCTCGCCCGCGTCCTCAATGCTCAAAAAAAGTTTGGCGACGCAGAAAAGCTGGTCAATGAAGCGCTGACCCCGGCATTCGCCAGACAGCCGGCAAGCGCAAATCTCCTGGCGCTCAGGGTTGAACTCGAAGCACGTCGTGGTCAATGGCAGGAGGCCGCCGCCGATGCCGGCCTTGCATTGGAATATCAACCTGCCAATCCGCGTTATGCCATGGTGACGGCGCTATTTCTTAAGACTCATAACCGTCCGGCATACGAACGGCTCTGCAAGCGGCTGATCACATCGTACGCCAACACAACGGACATCTACATCGCTGATCAAGTGGCAAAGTCTTGCCTCTTTCTCCCTTCTTCTGAAGTGGATTTGAAAGTAGTCGGACATCTGGCCGACACGGCCGTGAAGAACGGAGCTGGCGACACCGGCGCAATGCCTTTTTTTGAAGACTGCAAGGCGCTCTCCGAATACCGGCTGGGGCATTATGCCGAGGCCGCAGAATGGGCCCAAAAACCGCTTAAAATCCCCGGGGTTTATGTGCATGGCCACGCCTATGCCACGCTGGCCATGGCCTATTGGCAGCTTGGAGAGAAAGACAGGGCGCGAGCCATGTTAGCCAAAGGGAACACGCTGGAGCCGAACGTTATGCCAGTGAGTATCATGGAAGATCCGTCAAACGCCTGGCTCGCCTGGCTCTTTGCGCGGATTCAACTGGATGAGGCAGCCGCACTCATACAGCCCGGATCTGCGACCGATAACACCTTAAACCAGCCATAGCGAAAGTGGCAATAATGCATGGTCATTGCGAAGTGCCGGTGATAGCCTCAATTCGAATACGGCCCTCGTTTGAGAGCATGAGCGACGCCACCTTATTATTGACCCGTATCGAGCAAGGCGACCCGCGCGCTGCGGAAAAGCTGCTTGAACTGGTTTACGAGGAACTGCGCCGGTTGGCCAGCAGCAAAATGGCGCGGGAAGGGCCCGGCCAGACATTGCAGCCCACAGCTTTGGTGCATGAGGCGTGGTTGCGATTGGTGGGTGACAAAAACCAGCAGTTTGAAAATCGCGCCCATTTCTTTTCAGCCGCGGCCGAGGCCATGCGCCGCATCCTGATCGACCGGGCACGCCGCAAGCTTGCCCGGCGCCACGGCGGTGAGTTTGAACGGATTGACCTGGAAGGACAGGATTTGGCCGTGCCGGCCGCCGACCAGCAGTTATTGGCCGTCCATGAGGTGCTGGACAAACTCACCGCGGAACATCCGGTTCAAGCGGAGGTCGTCAAGCTGCGTTATTTCGCGGGCATGACGAACGAGGAAACCGCGCAGGTGCTGGGAATTTCCGTTTCCACTGTAAAGAACTACTGGACCTTTGCCCGCACCTGGATCTTCCAGGAAATCAATAATCCCTAGCCGTGTTGCAAGCGGCAAGATGTCAAATTTCTCAAGTCCTGATTGACTGGTTTTGAATGCTGAAGGCGGTCACCGGCCACAAAGGTACCCAGGACTGCTTCAAAGTGTTTGCAGAAGCGGGTGTTATTCTCCTTTGCCATGGCAAACCACAGGGGTTTGTTGCATCAGTTATTGCTCCACCTGTTGAACGCAAAGCAAAGAAGCGTAATCCCAACTGATTCTTCGGACGCGCACTGCTTTCACTGCGAGGTAGATATGCGCCACAGGATAATCAACTGCGGGGTAAGCAGCAAGCTGCGCGTAGGAAGCGTTGGGTCGGCAATCACATTGAAGAAAAAACGCTGACCAGCGATGCTTTCCGTCAGAATTTGCAACAACAGCTCGATGTTTGCCTTCGATCGGATGCGCTTGCCGGCAATCCTTCTTTAGAAGGAAAATCATGTCATTCCAATGTTTTATTTGCAGGCGCGTAAGTGGTGATAGAGTCAAATTATGATTTCTATGAGAAAATCCGCTCCAAGATAACACAATATTTCGAGAGATTTCTGATCAACCCAAAGCATCGCAAATGCGGCAATAAAAAACCTTCACCGGCGCTTGGCCTATTTTTCTCAAAATCTCGCATTGTATTGACGACGGACCATACGCCCGTGAAATAAACATAAAAGAACAAAAACCATGAGCACGTTCATAACCAAAGACGGAACGCAAATTTACTATAAAGACTGGGGTAAAGGTCACCCAGTAGTTTTCAGTCACGGCTGGCCGCTTAATGCAGATGCTTGGGAGGCGCAAATGCTTTTCCTCGCTTTGCGCGGTTATCGTTGCATCGCACATGACCGTCGCGGTCATGGTAGGTCCAGTCAACCATGGCTGGGCAATGACATGGACACGTATGCGGATGATCTGGCAGCGTTGATGGATGCGCTCGACCTGAACGGTGCGACTCTGGTCGGCCACTCCACCGGCGGTGGCGAGGTTGTCCGCTATATTGGTCGTCATGGCAGCAAGCGTGTATCCAAGGTGGTACTGGTCGCGTCTGTGCCGCCGCAGATGTTGAAAACGGCGGCCAATCCTGCCGGGTTGCCCATGCAGGTGTTCGACGGGATCCGTGCTGCTTCCATTGCTAATCGCTCCCAGCTCTACAAGGATTTTGCCGCCGGTCCGTTTTATGGCTTCAATCGGCCCGGTGCCAAAATTTCGCAAGGCATGATCGATACGTTCTGGATGCAAGGCATGATGGCCGGGCACAAGAATACCTATGACTGCATCAAAGCTTTCTCGGAAACTGATTTTACCGAAGATTTGAAAAAAACCGATGTGCCGACGCTTGTTGTCCACGGTGATGACGATCAAGTCGTGCCGATTGATATAACCGGTCGAGCCGCCGCCAGGTTGCTCAAGCATGGTAAATTGCTAGTTTATGCCGGCGCACCTCACGGAATCCCCGATACGCACAAAGACAAACTGAATGCGGATCTGCTGGCGTTCATCAAGTCGTAACCCGGTAACACGAACTTAGAAACTATGATCAAAATTCGCAGCTCCAACGAACGGGGGCACGCCAATCATGGCTGGCTCGACAGTCACCACACGTTTTCGTTCGCCGGCTATTATGATCCGCAGCAAATGGGGTTCCGTAGTTTGCGGGTGATCAACGAGGACCGAGTTCAGGGAGGCAAAGGCTTTGGCGCGCATCCGCACCACGATTTTGAAATCATCAGTTACGTCATCGCCGGTGCTCTGAAACATCAGGACAGCATGGGGCATACCGCCGTGATGAAGACGGGCGATGTCCAGCGTATTTCGGCGGGAACGGGCATCACGCATAGTGAATATAACAATTCTCGCAGTGAACCGGTTCATTTTCTTCAAATTTGGCTGGTTCCGTCCCGCAATGGTCTTGAGCCGGATTATGCGCAACAATCTTTCGCCGACGCTCCGTTGAACAAGCTTACATTGGCTTGCTCCCAGGATGGCCGTGAACAATCGATCAAGATTAATCAAGATGTCGATCTCTTTGTCGGCAAGCTCTCTGCTGAGTCGGAAATCGGGCATTTGATGCGTTCGCAACGGCATGCTTGGATTCAACTGATTGAAGGCGGTCTGACCTTGAACGGAAAAAAGCTTTTGGCGGGCGACGGGGCCTCGGTGGATGAGGAACAAGAACTCTGCCTGGCGTCTGAACAGGGCGCGCATTTTCTTTTGTTCGACCTGAATTAGCAGCCAAATAACCAACAAACAAAAACAAACAACAAGAAAGAAAAAATACCATGAACCAATACCACAAACTCTACACGCCGGAAGATTCTGCCGTCGTGTTCATTGACCAGCAACCGCAGATGACATTCGGCATGGCGAGCTCGGATCGCGCCACGATGATCAACAACGTCACGCTGCTCGCCAAAGTCGCGAAGGAATTCAAAGTGCCGACGGTGCTCACTGCCGTCGAGACGGAATCGTTCAGCGGTTACATCTGGCCGCAATTGCTCGATGTGTTTCCCGGCCAGCCGGTGATCGAGCGCACCTCGATGAACTCATGGGACGATGCGGGTTTTCGCAAAGCCATCGAAGCCACGGGCCGCAAAAACATCCTCATGACGGGCCTGTGGACGGAAGTCTGCATCACCTGGCCAACGATTGAAATGCTCGGTGCGGGCTACAACATCTACGTCGTTGAGGATTGCTGCGGAGCGACGTCGCCCGCCGCCCAGGAAGCCGCGCTCTCACGCATGGTGCAGGCCGGCGCAGTCCGGATGACGACGATTCAAGCGCTGCTGGAATGGCAGCGTGATTGGGCCAAGAAGGAACATTACAACAACCTCATGGGGCTGCTCAAACAGCAGGGCGGTGCTTATGGTGTGGGTGTGGAATATGCCTACACGATGGTTCACCACGCGCCTCAATCCGCGCAAAAGCCTCAGATCGTGCCCAAGAAGGCCCACTGAGCCCGACTCAAATAATCCGAACCATTATGAAAACCAAAATTCTTATTTTGGGCCTCGCGGTGGCGGTATTCGCCGCCACCGCGAGGGCGGCTGATTCGTCAGCGCCCAAGGAAAACGTTTTTGAAACAAAGCCACTCGGCATCAAGTTGTCCATCAAAATGGTTGGACCATACATGCAGGCAGCCGACTTGCAAATCATCTGCCTGTTCAAACACAAAGCTTCCGGCGACACCTATGAGGGTGCCGCGAAGGAAACGGACGCACATCTGAGCGGACTGCTCTCTGCGTTGCGAAACCGCGGGGAGTTTGCCGGCGAACTGGGAGAGACCTTTCTGTTCACTCCCGCCAAAGGCTCCATCCCTGCTACACGGTTCATGGTGATCGGGCTTGGCGAAGAGAAGGACCTGTCACTGGATTCGTTGCGAGTGGTGGGACGCATCGCCGCGCGCGAGGCGGTCCGGCTCAAGGCCAAACACCTTGCCTGGGCACCAGTTATTCGTGACGAGGGCAACACCACCATCGAGGTGGGCTTGGGCGACCGGACCTTTGTTGAGGAAATGCTTTCCGCATATGACACGGAAAAGCGGCTTCAGGCTCAGGGGCTTGCGCCCAAGTTCAGCATTGAAGATTGCGTGATCGAGGCCGGGCCGTCCTACTTCGACAGCGCGGTGAAGCAAGTGGGCGAAGGCATTGAATCCATTGCCTCCGAACTGGCCAAGCGTGACGCCGCTCCTTACACCTCAACCACTAAATAATATCATGCGCCGTGAATGGTTCATCCCAGTGCTGTTGATTAGTCCATTCACGGCGCTTGCCTACGATATGGTCCCCGAAGGCCAGTTCGTGCCGCCGTCTTACAAAACCTTGCGGTTCGATGAAAGTTATTCGTGCCTTGGTAATCCGACCAACCGCACGGACTGGCTTGATTCAATCAAATATATCCCCTTGCGGACGCATGAGCCGGCTTGGTATCTGACGACGGGGGGAGAACTGCGCGAGCGATTTGAGGGAAGCTATAATCCCAATCTTGGGATTGGCCGGAAAGAGGCGAATTCCTATTGGCTGCAACGTATCACCTTGTTGACCGACGTGCATCTGGGTGAGCGATTCCGGGTCTTCGCGGAAGGAATCTCGGGCGTGATCGAAGGGGAGAACCCGCCCGCGCCGTCGGTGCAAGATGATCCGATTGATTTGCAGTTCGCGTTTGCAGATGTCGTGCCTTATCTGAACGACGATGAAAGTCTCACATTGCGGGGTGGACGGTTCGGCCTCAGTCTTGGGTCCGGCCGGCTTGTAGCCACGCGTGCTTCGCCAAACATTCCTTCCCGGTTCGACGGGTTTGAGATGATTTATTCCCGGCCGCTTTGGGCAGCGACGGCTTTCCTGACCCGCCCGGTCGAGGACAAAGGTGGAATCTCCGGCAGCGACCCTGAAACGACGTTCTGGGGCCTGTATGTCACCCATTGGTTTGATGGACCACACAAGCTCGGCATGGACCTATATTATCTGGGCATCGCCAATGACCGTACAACGTACGCTTCGGGAGCCGGCCGCGAAAACCGGCACTCGTTCGGGACGCGTATTTTTGGTCAGCGCGGCCAGTGGGATTGGAACGGCGAGAGTGTCATTCAGGCCGGAACTTTTGGCGATGAGTCCATCCTGGCGTGGACCGCAAGTCTGGAATCCGGTTATACCTGGGATGCCCGTTGGCAGCCAAGATTGGGACTGAAAGTGGATGTTGCAAGTGGTGACACAGGCGGCAGCCATCAGGGAACTTTCGACGCGCTCTATTTCAAATCCGGCTATTTCAACGACGCGAGTGTTTTGCGCCCGCAGAACCTGATTGACCTCCATCCCAATCTCAGCGCCAACCTGACACGAACTTTATCCGTGGACGGCGGGGCGGATGTTTTCTGGCGTTATTCAAAAAACGACGCGATTTACACTGTGCCTGGCCGCGTCGAAATTCCGGCGGGCGGTGATTCTTCCTACGTCGCCACCGCGTTAGATGCGAACCTGCAATGGCGGATTCAAAGGCACCTCACGTTTGGCGCGTCTTACGTTCACTTTTTTACCAGCAGCTATGTCCATGAGGCTGGCGGCACGGATATTGATTACGTTTCCACAACCTTGAGCTTTCTCTTTTGACTATGAACGAACCCATCCATATCGCGATTACGCGCCGGGTAAAACCGGGTCGCGAAGCTGAATTTCAAGCGGCGCTCAAGGAGTTTTTCACCACCTCGTTTGCCCATACCGGTGTGCACGGAGCCGGCATGCTGGTTCCGCCGCCCGGTTCACAATCGTCCGAATTTGGCATCCTGCGCACATTCGCAAGCGAGCAGGATCGTGATGCCTTCTATAGCTCGCCCATGTTCGAAGCGTGGGAGGAACGGATCAGGCCTTTGGTTCAAGGTGAACCGGAGTACCGCCAATTGACAGGACTCGAAGCATGGTTTCGCTCGCCGCAAAACCCGCCACCACAATGGAAGATGGCCTTGCTCACCTGGGTTGCCGTGTGGCCTGTCAGCGTGGCAGTGCCGGCGGCGCTGAATCCGTTGAGCGGCCATCTGCCGAATTTTATTTTCGCCGGAGTCGTCGCTGGCGGCATTGTTCTCGTCCTCACCTGGGTCGCAATGCCGGTGCTGGTAAAGTTAG
>Ga0207694_10003560_pt1 | contig 12359 bp, 20 predicted proteins | sample KBSC34metaG_FD_184353 | JGI IMG/M metagenome (GOLD analysis project Ga0207694, IMG submission 184353) | Corn rhizosphere microbial communities from Kellogg Biological Station, Michigan, USA - KBS C3-4 metaG (SPAdes) (version 2) | ecosystem: Host-associated > Plants > Roots > Rhizosphere > Soil...
CTGACGAAGAATTGCGCGCCATTGTTGCGGAATTTATTCCCAAACCGAAAGCCGCATAATGAAGTGCATAGAACTGGAGCTGTGTTGCGAGGCTTCTTGTGCCTCGAGAAAGGCGGTACAACATGCTAGCCAAAAAGCCGACAACGAAAATTCTCGTGGATGGTGGTGATCCTGCCGAAACCCGTCGGATCAAGGATCTGCTCGGATTTGTCGATGGCCAGACGTCGAATCCGTCGCTGGTGGCGAAAAACCCTGAGATTCGAAAGCTTGTAGCCTCTGGCCGCCGATTGAGCGGCCAAGAAGAGAAGGAAGAGTACAGAAATATCGTTCGAAGCATCTCTCCTCTCGTCGGGGAAGCCGGAGTTTCGATTGAGGTATTTGCCGATCTCGGCACTACGGCGGAACAGATGTTTGCGCAAGCCAAAGAGATGTTTACCTGGATCCCCAACGCCTACATCAAGTACCCGTGCACGCACGAAGGTCTGCGAGCCGCGCAAATGTCAGTACGAGACCGAATTCGAGTCAACATGACATTGTGTTTTTCGCAGGAGCAAGCGGCCGCGGTGTATGCCGCGACCAAAGGATCGGTTGAACCTGTGTATGTGTCGCCTTTTATAGGAAGGCTGGATGACCGCGGGGAAGACGGCATGGATCTGGTCAAGAACATCAAGACGATGTACCAAACAAGCGACGGGCACGTCCATGTGCTGGCCGCCAGCATCCGTCATCTAGAACACTTGCTCTGCGCTTTTGCCCTGGAAGTGCAGCTTGTCACCGTACCAGCGCGGGTCCTCGAAGAGTGGGCAGCAAAGAGCTTTCCGATGCCAAATCGTGACTTTGCCTACAAAGCTGTCGGGGCAAGTGGTAAACCCCTGAACCAGCTGCCCTACAGGGTGCTGAAGCTAAACCAGCCGTGGGAGAATTTTGACATCGCACACGAGCTCACCACGAAGGGGATCGAGAAGTTTGTGGAAGATTATCAGAGCACCCTGAGGAGAACTGCGTGAAAACCAACAGAGGCCTTTGCCGCAGTTACATTGACCTGATGCCCTGATGTCTTTGTTTTCGAGATGAAGCGCCCGGTTGAATGCTTCAAGGCGATGTGCCCCGCATGACAGTGAAACTGGCTTCTCAATGTGTTTCATCGGCGGCCAGTGGTGACTTGAAGCTCGTTCGAAGGGGACACGCTGAAAAGCTGTTTACCCACTATTGCCGAGGGCCGTCCTGGTAACAACGCTCGCGGTCGCCTGACATCATGTGATTAATGGATCAGCTGATCTGGGTTAGACTCGTACTTTATAGGGCTTCAATTTTGGGTTCCTCATGTCAAAAAACCATCTCCACCTAAAACCACTTCAGGCGAAACTTTTGGTTTGTGCCTTGGGGCTGCTGGTATTCGTAATCGATATGGCGGTTTCCGCTGACCTCGATATCGCCATCTTCTATTGCTTCGTCATTGTCCTGTGTTCCTGGAGCGGTTCGCTGGCCTTCTTGTGGACGGCGGCAGCAGTGTTCGCGGCAGCGACATTGCCGGGATTACTGGTATCCCCGTCTCCGGTTACACCTCTCTCCTGGGTGGATTGGGCGAATCGCATATTTGGGATGGGTGCTCTCTTGCTGCTCGCCGTATTTATCCACCTTAGGATGCAGAACTTTCAGTTGCTGGAAGACACGATCAATGCAAAGAACAAAGCTGAAAAGGAATTCCGGGAGAGCGAAGCACGACTAAGACTGGCGCGGGTAGCCGGGCGTATCGGAAGTTGGGAATGGACTCCGATTCAGGATGCATATCGATGGATGCAGAAGCAGTGATCCTTACGGTTCGGGATTACGGTCGAGGAATCCCTCATGAGATCGTAAGGCAGTTTCGCGAGCATGGATCGGGCGTGGGAGTCGGACTGTCCGGCATGCGTGAGCGCATGAATGAGCTTGGCGGGAGTCTGGAAATCGTATCCGATCATGGCGAGACGACCGTCTCCGCCAAGCTACCGCTCTCGATGCCTGAAGTGAAACAGGTACACCTCACAAGCGTGGCATGATTGGTCTTCTGTGTTGCAGCCAGAACATCCTATGATTACCAAGGGCGCTGAAGCCAGATCTCCTGCGCGATAGTCTAGCCTCTCCGGTTTTTTAACGTCTCCGATTTCGGCATTGGTCTTGAACTCGCGTACGTGCTAATGCCCTTATGGGCTGTCCTGCTGGCCATTCAGTTGGGTGTTTCCGAAGGCCGTCGCAATCGAATCGCACCTTCAAGTTCGTTCGTGCCGCTTACATTTGGCTGCTGATTTCATGGGCTGCTGATTTCGTGCGGTATGATGCCGTTCTTCCCGCTCTATGGAGCGCTCACGCACCAGGTGTTCGCGCACACGTATATGGGATCTCACCGGCACGCCTTCACCGTCGGCTTTATCAGCATGATGATCCTGGGAGTCTCTGCCCGCGTGGTTCCGATCCTGGCTGGCGTCGACGCGAAAAGGATGAACTCCTTGAGGGCACCGTTTGCGTGGTGGCATCGAGCTATGGCGCACGATGAATCTAGCCGCGAAAGTCCGGCCGACATCGATGCCCACGCCATTTCCAGCTCCGGTCCGTTAGCCTAGCCGCCGCCTACGCTTCCGAGTATGGCTTCGCACAATAAACTCCACGCCGGAAACGAAGGTCAATCACGCTCAGACGCTGGCGAAAGTCCCGCAGGCACGGTTCCGCGCCACTATGGCATGCTGAAGGCGTAATCGAGCTAGACGGTCGCACGGTGCTTATCCGGGACTCGAAAGCCTTGGAAGCGGAGATGGAAAACGAAGAGTAACCGCTCACAGATTGTTTGCTTCGCTGCAACGAAGTGGATCTGGTCTCCCACATCAACGGTACACACCGCAAATACACGAGGGAAGAAATCGCGAGAGTCGGGCTAGCGGACTTTGAGAAAGACCAGCACCAGCACATTCATTTAGAAAACAACCTCCTATTTCCTCGGGCAATTGAGATGGAACGAGCGCACCGAAAGGAGCAAGCCCAAGTTGTTCGCACCGGCAACGTGCATCGAGAACCAGGTAGGGGGTCGCTAACGGTCGAGGAGATTTTCGAGATTTCGCGGGCGCGGGAGAAAAGTCTCTCACGCCTGCTGATTCTCTACATCACGACCGGCGCTTTCATGCTGCTGAGGGGACTTGCTCGGCGTTTGGAATCTGCTCGCGATCAGCAGCCATCGTACCGTCAGTCGGCGCGTCGCGATGACGCGATTCAAATGGCGTGGCAACCTTTTTCGGGAGACCGAAGGGTGGTCGGCAAGCGGCAACAGTGCCTGGTCTCCCAGGTAGCGCTCGAATGAACAGTGTTGTCGCCGGGCGGGACTTTCGCAGGGTAGACAGCTTGCAATCACTGCTGATGAGGATCTTCCAACACCCGTGATCGATGGTTCTTGTCGACCCCACGAGACTGCCAGCCAGGCTGGAGTGCGCAGGCTTTGGAGACGTCAGAGTAGAACCTGGTGCGGGACGATTTCGGTTCTCTGCCCACCGTCCTTACTCTTAAAATCATCAAAGACGACGGTCAGCATTTGCTGGCAGTGAACGAAGAACTGATTGGCCGAACCTCCACTTGGGTTTGCCCCATCACATTTGCGTTGGCTTGAACACTTGTCTCTCTCGAACAAGGCTTTGCCTCCTGTGACAGACATCCTTCCCAAACGGTACGAATGAACCATTTAACCGATGAGTGCCAGGTGCGGAAATATAGACAAGACAAACGAACTTACGAGGAGAAAAGCTGATGACAGCAAAATGCGCCAACCCATCCTGCCCAGCGTCATTTCATCGATTGCGCGGAGGCAGACTGTTTCGTTTTGAGGTGCAATTACCTTCGAGTTCCTGCCGCGATGTACCGGAAACCGTTCGCAGCATGAAATCGGGAGTTGCTTCTGTTTACTTCTGGTTGTGTGAAAAATGCGCGTTAACCAAGACTTTGAGCTTCGATGCCGCTCGAGGGCTGAGTATCGAGCCAATTGAAGAAATTTGCTGTCTTGCGGAGAGCACGCAAAATCGGCTTGCGGCAACGATGGATCAAGCCGCGTGACGTTTGGACGGAAAGGTATCTCAGGACGAGGAGGGCTCGGTTCTCATGGCTTATGTAATTGCTGAACCCTGTATTGGAACGAAAGATACGGCATGCGTAGATGCCTGCCCGGTTGATTGCATTCATCCGAAGAAGAACGACGATGAGTTTGCCACGGAAACTCAACTGTACATCGATCCAGTGGAATGTATCGATTGCGGCGCTTGTGTGCCGGTTTGTCCTGTTTCCGCGATCTTCGCCCTCGATGATCTGCCGGGAAAATGGAATCAGTACGGCGAAATCAATGCGAAGCATTATACGCGCTGAGCAAGACCGAAACATCCTTAGGAGGAGCAGTCGAGGGATGAACGCAAAGGCAACGCAAGACGAACACCGCATCATTGATCAGGTTGTAGGTAGCATGGCTGTGCTCGTCGAAAAGCTCGAATCGGGTCGGGAAGTCGAGCAATCGTATTCACCGATTTATCCGAATTTCTTCAGACCTTTGGGACATGTGCCACCATGGTAAGGAGGAGGCTTATCTCTTCAAGTTTCTCGAGAGAAAGGGAGTCCCGGTGAGTTGCAGTTCTCGTTCAGGAGCATGAGAGAAGCCGAAAGCTGATCTCTGATCTGACGTTCGAGTCGGAGCCCCTACCGTCGCATTCCGAATGATACGGCAGCTATAGCACCATGTTTTCTTTTTCAACATCGTGTACTAAGCCGCACGATCCTTCACGTCAGCTGACGTTGTGGAGCGAGCGCAGTGGGCGCAACAAAAGAAGTGACCCTTGACCTCCACGCCGTGGCCGATGACCCGGCATTTGCAGTGCTCGCAAATCGGGGCCATCGCCTGGATCGCGCACTCGAAGCTGTCGAAAACATGACGTACACCGGCTGCCGTCACCTCGAAAGCCTTGTCGTACTCGTTGCCACAAACTTCACAAATGGGCATGTGCAAACCTCCGTGGGACAGATTTAATAGTATTTATCAAACGGCGTATCGCGCGTGCCGCTGCTCTTTTGTTCCTCCGGGCCAGGAGATGGAGATCAGAAAGGCACTTTCCTCTAGCGCTTCGACGTGATGGAGGAGTCCGTATTCCAGCGCCAACAGATCGCCAGCACAGATCTCAACCTTTTGATCGGGCAGACGTACTCGAGCTCTGCCCTGAAGCAACTGAATCGACACCCGGCCATCTACATGATGCTCATTCATTTTCGAGCCGGGCTTCATAAGGACAAGGACGATATGAAAATCGGGATACTTCGCGAGTGTCCTGGAACTGCGGCCCGTGCTTCGTTGCCACGACTCTTGGTTTCGCAGTTTCCCAAGCTCATCTTCGAGATGAAATTGCAGCGCGGCTCCCGCCAGGAAAGGTAGCCTGTTTAGAGCAGCGCGGCTTACATCGAGGGCCGACAAATTGGTTGTCATGTTCACTTCCTTCTTTATGCTTTTTATGATTCTTATGATGCGCCCTGACCGGAGGGAGTTCGAGAATGATTAAGACGACCTGTGCGCGGTGGCTGTACGGGACCTGCTCATGGATCCAGACCAGGCTAGATGCGGGAGGGCGGTGCGTTTATGAGCGCCCGTCCGCATTGGCATTCAATAAATGGCCCTTCCTACTCGTAACGCTGATCTGCCTGACTCAATGAGATCGCGGTAGAGGGTCACCTCTGTCCCGGGTCTTCCCGCACTTGCCGAGGATTGCTGGAAGGCAACGAAGACCCAAGCTGGGATTCCAACCACGTTCGGAAGGCGTTCCATCCGGCAGTTTTTCTGGTTTGATCGAATAGGCGACCTCGGCTCCTGCATACGGCGGGTTTTTCACCACTGAATGAAATTGCCACTGAGTATTCCAAAGTCTCGGACGCTCATAGCAGGCGAAAACCTTGTTTCGTATTGATGGATTGATCACACACCACATGGTGGTCGTCGATAAAATTTCCCGAAAAAGGCGAAGAGAAGGCGCAAGGTCTGCAAATTGGATGATTATGCACTTGACACAGATGGCTGTCAAGATATAAGATTTCCACATGACAGAGGCTCAGGCAAGACTGATTGCTTCATTGGAAAAGGAAATCAAATCTGCGCTTGAAAGAGCGAAATGGCTTGATGATCTCGCGGCCGCAGGTTCGCTCGATAGGCAGATGGCAGCACTGCAATCAGAAGCAGAAAAGCAGTCAGCAGAAAGTTATCGCAAGATACGCCAGACGATGATTGAAAGGTGGGGCCTATGAAACTGATAGATGTACACAAGGCATTCGCAACTGACGAACAATGCCTCTCCTACCTCGAAAACAAGCGCTGGCCGAATGGGGTTCGCTGCCCAATCTGCGGACACGCTGAAGTCTCGAAGATCACGCGCAAGAGCAAGACGAAGAACAAGCGTGCACAGATCTATCAGTGCTTAGAGAAAACCTGCAAGCAGCAGTTCTCGGTCACCACTGGAACAATTTTCCATGATTCGCACCTCCCCTTATGGAAATGGTTCACAGCGATTGCGCTAATTGTGGATGCGCGAAAAGGAATGTCAGCCAATCAACTGAAACGCCATTTGGGCTGCAACTACCGCACAGCATGGTACCTCTCGCATCGCATCCGTGAGGCGATGACGGAGCCCGACGCCGAGAAGCTCACAGGCACCGTAGAAATTGATGAGACCTATATCGGCGGAAGGCAGCGCGGCTATCGCGGGAAATTGAAGAATAAAGATGTGGTTATGGGCCTTCGTCAACGCGGCGGTGGTCTTCGGCTAGTTCATGTGCAGAGCAATTCCGCCGAGCACCTTGGAGAGCAGGTAAAAAAGCACGTCGCGCCGGATGTGAAGCAGGTCATCACTGATGAATGGCCAGCCTACATTCCTGCTTTCATAGATGCAGGCATTAAGGGCGGCCAGCACAAGACGATCCGCCATAGGGACAAAATTTACGTCAAGGGCGAAGTGCATACGAACACTGTGGAATCGGCATTCTCTCTATTCAAGCGCGGAATCGTGGGGCAATACCACAAGGTCTCTATAAAGCATTTGCAGCGCTACCTGAACGAGTTTTCATTCCGTTTCAATCGTCGCGAGGATGCCGATTTGTTTGAGCAGACCGTCAACAGAATGGCAACAGTTAAGCATTTGCCATATACCAAATTGACGGAGGAACATGCATTCACGCCTTTTGTAAGACCTAGCTAAACTGTTGAAAATATTCAACAATATCCTATAAATCCTTTAATTTCAATGGTTCACGTCACCTCCGTAACCCAACTACTGGCTTGACAGAGTTGTCATCTCCGTAGCATTATCCCTTCTGGGTTTAGGTGCATTTGTAGCGATTATGTCGGATATTGCATCTAATACCAATAGGAGGGAACTAGGGAGAACATGGCAGTAGCGGAAACAATTCGCATAAGCCCCACTGATGATGAACAGCCCAAAATGGCAGAGCTGTACCGCCTGCTCGTCCATTCTGGGAAAGCTGCATTAATTGGACCTGGGCCGGAGTGCGAAAAAATCGACCTTCCGGATTCGGTCTATCAAACCCTGCTTAAAGTAGTGGAAACGATGCAGGAGGGCAAATCCATAGCCGTTATGCCCCTCATGCAGCAAATGACAACGCAATCGGCCGCTAACTACTTGGGTATTTCACGCCAGTTTTTGGTGAGGGAAATTGAGGGGGGGAAGATTCAATTCCACTACGTGGGAACCCATCGCCGTATCTATTTGAAAGACATTCTGGAATATAGGGAGACACGAATGCGAAATCGCCGTGCCTCAATTCAGCGCATGGCGCGGAAAGCAGAAGAGTTGGGCGATTACGATACATTCGTTCCGCCCGACCAAGACTGATGACGGATGGCAAACTTTCCAGTCATCATTGATGCTTGTGTTTTGGTTCAAGCTGCCGTTCGGGACACGCTTTTGCGGTTAGCCGAACGGCGGCTTTTTATTTGTCGGTGGACGGATGAAATCATCGATGAAGTTGTTGGCGTTCTAAAAAACAGATTGCAGCGCTCACCAGAGCAAATTGAGCATTTGACATCAGAACTGCGAACGTATTTTGCTGACGCGTGGGTGGAGAGTGGTTACAAGCTGCTAGTTCCAGCGATGTCGAACGACCTCAAGGATCGTCATGTCCTAGCCGCTGCAGTTAAAGGTGGGTGCGAGGTGATCGTCACGTACAACATCCGCCATTTTCCCAAAGAAGCTTTAGCTCCTTTGGACGTAGAGGCAATGACGCCAGATGAGTTTTTGTTGGGTCTATATTTCCTCAGCCCAGAGATAGTTGTCCACGAACTACATGAACAAGGTGCGGCGCTCAAAGAAAAGAAAAGCTTGGCTCAGGTGCTCGCAAGTCTAGAAATTTGCCAGTGTCAGAAATTTGCCGCACTGATCAGAGAAAAACATAATCTATCTACTTGAGCCTCTTGTCTGATTGTGGACCACTCTGAATCAGCCTTCCCAAAACTTCATCGAAAGCCTTCTTTTCAACCTTGACACGAACCTTGGGCATGTCCCGGTGCAAGGTTTTACGACGCTTTTTGCCCGGTTTGGTTGATTTTTTTTGCATTTCGCCCTTGTTTTCCACAATCCGCACTCGGCTTGCACAGGTGCACTCTGGGCTACTATCCGAGGCGGTGGAGGGTGACTGCTTGGTAGCAGGCCCGGTCTTATAAACCGGAATTCCGACGAGGAACGGTGTTCGATTCACCCACCCTCCGCCAGCCTCTCGCAGAAGTTTATAACATTTCTTCTGCGCTCCCGACGAGGGAATCTGATATAAATTTCGCCTTCCCCGAAAACTTAAAAGGAAAGGTGTTTATTAAATGCCAATTTCCGTCCATCAGAACGAGACCATAACCGCTGCCAGCTTCGTAATCGAGGAACATTATTTTGTGAACTGCAAGCTGAAAAATTGCCGCCTGATCTACTCTGGCGGAGGCTACGAATTCATCAATACGTCCTTCGAGAATTGCGCTTGGACGTTTGTCGAACGGGCAAAGGATACGGTGCAATTGTTAATGACGATTGGGATGTTGAAGCAGGGACAAACTCCACCTGCAAACATACAGGGAGCATCTGGTTCACCATCCAAAATGAATTAGAGTTGCGCTTCCCCACGCGCTTCTTTTCTGCCCTGTCACGGTTCTCAGACATTACGATTTTCTCCCTTCTGTGTCAAATGCATAATCGTCGCAAATTGCCTGGTCTAGAAGAAGAGATTGTCAAGGACGGGGTTGGAAGCGAGGAACAAACCTGTCCTTCTAGTCGGGGGGAGAAAAACGTTTACTACACCCGCCATCGCCAGCAGTGGTTGGACAAGATCCAGGAACCTGGAGTGCGCCGGCGAGCCGAGCGACTTTATCTAGAACTCGACATGTTGCAGCACTTGCGTCAACAAGCCCGCCGCGAGCTATTAGCGGAGAGTCGGAAGCACAGCATCACCTCCAAACTACGGCAGATTCCCTCGCTGGGGCCGATTCGATCGGCTTTGGCGATAGCACTGATTCAGACTCCGAATCGTTTTCGCACGAAACGTCAGCTGTGGACCTACGGCGGACTGGGCTTGGAGACTCGCGACAGCGGCGAATACCACTATGTCAAAGGGCAAGTGCGACGGCGCAAAAAGCAAAAGTTCGTCCGCGGTCTGAACAGGGACTACAACCACGATCTGAAAGGCTTGTTCAAAGGTGCCGCGATACGAGCCAGTATCCTCCCCGGACCGTTTCAAGATTTTTACCAACGCTCCGTGGCCAAAGGCATCGAGCCGACCATGGTGCGGCTGACGCTGGCACGGAAGATCGCCGCCATCAATTTAACTCTGTGGAAGAAAGGAGAGAACTTCGACGCCGACAAGGTGAAACCGCAAGCAGCTTGAGCGTCTCGGTAAAAGAGCCCTGCTCCATCTCTGATGATTCCTCGTCGGGTGATGGTCGATCGCTTCTTGAAACACTCGGGTTCGAGAGTGAGCATCCTTATCGCCTGTAGGCCCACACAAGTGTCATTGGCACTGGGCCTCCGTGAAATCCCTTTGCCCTCTCGGATAACCTAAAAAAGCACTAGGCCACCGAGCCTCAGATAGGTCTATGTGTTGCCACCAAGCAACACCACCGCTTGCCAGTTTCAAGACCGGGATCGGCGTTGTCGCGACTCGACAAGCATGCAGCTGAGACGGAATGACGCAGAATCTGCACCACTAGAGGGCAGAAAACCGAAAACCCGCGCACCTCTTCGAAGAAAAGGGTCTGGAAGCGAAGGAACCAACCTATCATTCCAGTCGAGGGAGAAAACTGTCCTTGACATTCCCCTCTTATAGGCCAGGCGATAGCGCACCCAAAATCGGTTTTCGCCGCTACCGTTTTGTTATCACTCCACAGGCAATGCGGTCACCGGCATTCCCGGCAGGATCGGTTTTCATGTCGTCAGCGTGGGCATGGATAACCAGTGCTGTTCCGCCATTGCTGAAAATCGAGTGGCTGTCGCTGCCCCAATTCACGTCTTTGTTGACAATCTGCGTCATGGCCTTGCCATGCGCATCTACGGTAAAGTTTTGCATGTCGCCAGCGTGGTGGCCCTCAGGATTTTCCAGCCCGTGTTTCTTGTTGTCTGGATTGAAATGAGGCCCGGCTGACTTGAAATCGGGGGCATCACACTTGGCATTTTGATGGATGTGGATGGCATGTTCTCCCGGAGGCAAATCATGCAAATTGAGTTGGATCACCATGCCGTCGCTCTCATACATAAGCGCGGAACCTACGCTCTTGCCCTGCGCGTCCTTCAGTTCGACGCCAACCTTGGCGGCGCTAGGCAAGGCCAGCGTTAAGACGGTGAGAAACAGCGCGGCTACAAACGAAGTGTGAGTTCTCATGCCAAAATTATAGCGACGCAGGCAGTCGCGGCGATGATTGTTGTTAGCAGGCGTATCATGGCGCTTTGCACTTTTGGATCCGCCTGAATCGGAGGGGAGAGAGCATTTTGCCGTCTGTATACCATCCCAACAACTGACGCGCGGCGTGGCCAAAGCTGGTCGACGAACACAAACGGCAGTCGCAACGTTTTTCTTTAGACGGCTTGCTTTTCGTCCTTCGTTGCAGATTAGGTAAGAGAAAGCGCTTCGCTGCGAACAAATCCAGAAGTGAAGATGCTGGGCTTCGAATGTCAGGAAATGGGTTCATTCCCAGGCTGCTGCTTCCGCCTTTCTTGAATGCGACTTTCAACCGCAAGTCTGTTCATGACGGCATTCATCACGTAGCCCGAGATGGTTCGGCGGTCCCGCTTGGCGGCGAGTCGAATTCGTTCCGCTTCCTCTGAGGTGCAGTAAATCAGAAGAGCAGTCCGCTTATGGATATTCCCGGTCATCGCCCACCAAAGCCATAATAGCAAGTGCTATCAAAAGATGATGAACTGTCTATATTGACAGTTGCGGTTTGAAGAGATGTTCGAATACTGTATTACTAAGCTGAGTAGCGCGAATGTATCTGCTGTAGCCAACGCGCTGGAAAACTCGCCCGCTTCGGCCAGCCCTTGCCGCGTTATTCGTTGGAGTTCTTCCTTTTGCGGCTTTGCCTATTAGCCATGAACTTCAGGTGCGCTTCCGGTTAAGCGAATCCACCGAATTATTGCAAGAAGTCCTCCTTGGTCGAGAGCAAAATGACTACGACGACCGTTCAAGCGCCGATTCGCTCACTAGTAGGGCAATGATCTGGAGCCAAGAATTCAATAGTGAACATGAATACGGAGAGTTCTTATGCACTTGATAGCGTTTCCAGGGGCGAGACAGAGCGAGAGAGAGAATCTTTCCAGAGTTGTCGAGAATCAAACGAGACTGCATAACGCGTTGAAGTTGCTGTTCGATCTTCTCGAAAACTACGGCCCAATTTGGTATACGCAGCGATACCACGATGCGGCAAAATCCGCCCTAAGGCTGCCAGTCTCGCACGCGCACACATTGAATAAACGCAATAAAGCCTTAAAAAAGGCTGCATGATCGCATTGAGGTTGCTTGTAGGATTTTAGGCAAGAATGGGTCGGCCATTGGACGGTATTACACGGTTGCCAAAAGCGCAGATGTGGCAAGTGAAGAATTTGGCCCTTTGGAAAGCCTACGCGAAGCCACTGCAAGACGCAGGCCGGGTGGAGATCACAAATCTCGATGTGCTCGGCCCGCGCGTGGATGGTTCGAAATGACAGAGTTTAGCAAAGTTGGGCAACAACCCTAACGCGGATGAAAGAGAGAATTGACATGAGTGTCTCTCCGCGTACTCCGGATGTTTTGCTGAGGGAAACGTTTTTTATCCCTCATACTTCCGTAATAAGTTT
>Ga0207694_10003569_pt1 | contig 12343 bp, 10 predicted proteins | sample KBSC34metaG_FD_184353 | JGI IMG/M metagenome (GOLD analysis project Ga0207694, IMG submission 184353) | Corn rhizosphere microbial communities from Kellogg Biological Station, Michigan, USA - KBS C3-4 metaG (SPAdes) (version 2) | ecosystem: Host-associated > Plants > Roots > Rhizosphere > Soil...
CTTAAACATCAAGCACTCCGCGCGGCACGGGCCTGGGGACGCGCGTCTCCAGCGGTTTCAAACAAACCCAGCGAGCGCACCGGACGATCATCGGGCAGTGCGAGGATGGCGCTGACCAGTTCATCGGCGCGAGATTGCGAACTGCCGCCGGCGACCAGCTGCATGCGCGCTTTCTCGGAGAGTTCGGCCGCCGTCACCGGGTTATCGGGATCGCCCTTGGCGTCGTGTCGCGCGGCGGAAAGACGCCGGCCGGAGGCCGTCTCCACCACGATTTCGGCGCCCCACGACTCGGGGTAGGCAGCCTCGATCCTCGGTGCCAGCTCGACCTCGACTTTCTTGCGTTCGCCGACCATCCGTTGCCGGGCATCGGCATCGAAACTTGCCTGGTCGACGCGACCCTCCGCCAGCGCAATCGCCACCGTGTGCTGCAAGGAGAACTTAGCGCTGTAGGGATCCTCAGGGATGGGCCGGTCGCACACGTCCAGCGCGGCCCGGTAGGCCCCGACCTTCACCTTTGCGATGGCTTCGCCGGCTATCTCCTTGTGCAAGGCGATCGCGCCGTCGATCGCCGGATGGGTATGACGGCAGCAGGGCCATGGCTTGATCGAGGTCTTGATCAGTTGCCAGGACCGCTCGGGCCCGGCCGTCACGGCCGCCGGGATCGGGTCTGGACACAGGCCCGCATAGAAACCCTTTTCGCCCTCCAGGATGTTTTCCGCGCCGGTGAAGCCTTCCTTGGCCAGGAACGATGCGAGGACACCCGATTCCGCGGCCCGGGCGGTGTGAAGATGCTTGCTCATGGCGCCTTCGGCCAGGAACTCCCAGAGACCAGACGACTGGGTTCCGGCATTGCCAAGCGCCCAAACGGTCCTGGTTTCGTCAAGGCCGACGAGTTCGGCCACGGCAAAGGCCGCGCCGAACGGCCCGCAGGTCGAGGTGTTGTGCCAGACCCGGTAATGCTTCTTGCCGACGGACATGCCGACGCGGCAGCAGGCTTCGTATCCCGCCAGAACCGCGCGGAGGAACGCCTGTCCGCCAAGGTCGTGGTCGTGGGCCACGGCCCAGGCCGCCGGAATGACAACACTTCCCGGATGGGTCACCGAATCCCGGTGCAGGTCGTCCATCTCCAGAATATGGGATAAACCACTCAGGTAGAAGGCCTTGCGGGCTGTGTCCGCCTGGGCCGGCGGCGCCACCGCCTTGAGCATGCGGGCGGGTTCGGTCGGCAATGCGCCCAGCGCGCAACCGAGCGTATCCAGGACGAACAGCGAGGCCCATTCCAGGTCGCGTTCGGTCACCGGCTTTTCACGGATCAACCGGGTCAGGTCGCGGGTCAAGCTCATAGCGTTGCATTCCCTGTCCGTTGGGATCCTGCCGTGTCCGCAGGACCAAACTCCCGCCGCAAAGCCGCATCGTGCTCGCCAAGCGATGGCACCCTGCCCAATTCGGGACGTTTGCCGTCGACCGTGACCGGCGGCGCAAAAAGCTCGACCGGACCAACCGCGGTCTCGACCGCGACCCTGGTCGCGCTGCGATGCACCGCCAGATCCGCCATGGTCGACACTCGGCCGTATCCAATGCGCACCTGGTCCAGCAGCTCGCACAAGGCGGACATGGTGTAAGGCGCCAGGATCGCCTGCACACATGCGTCAAGCGGCTCACGGTTCTTGATGCGAAGCACGTTGCCTTCGAATCTCGGGTCCGTCGCGACAGAGGGCTGACGCAGGACGCTCTCGCAGAAGACGACCCATTCGCGTTCATTCTGGACGGCGATCAGGATTTCCCCGTCGCTCACATGGAACAGCCCGTAAGGCGCAATCGAGGGGTGGGCGAGGCCGAGCCGGCTAGGTTCCTTGCCGCCGTAGTGGCGCGCCAGGTACGGCACGTTCATATATTCGGCGAGGGCGTCAAACAAGGAAACCTGCAGGTGGGCTCCTTGCCCGGTCCGATCGCGCGTGATCAGGGCTTCGAGGATAGCGCCATAGGCCGCCTGCCCCGTAGCGATATCGGATATCGAGATGCCGACGCGGGTCGGACCCGACGTTGCCGACCCCGTGACACCCGCCAAACCAGCTTCGGCCTGGATGAGCAGATCGTAGGCTTTCCGCTCGTGATCGGGCGTTCCCGGCGCGTAGCCCCCGATGTCGCACACGATCAGCCCGGGGAACCGCCGCCTGAGGTCGGCGCTGCCGATGCCCAGCCTGTCGGTGGCGCCGGGCATAAGGTTCTGGATAAACACGTCGGCGGTGGCGAGCATCGCTTCGACCAGCGCCAGGTCAACCGGTTGCTTCAGGTCGACGGTGCAGGATTGCTTGCCACGGTTGTTCCAGATGAAATAGCTCGATAGGCCGTGGACATAATCGTCATAGCCGCGCGCGAAGTCGCCTTCGGGGCGTTCAAGCTTGATGACGCGCGCGCCGGCATCGGCCAGCCGGGAGGTCGCCAAGGGCGCGGCCACGGCTTGCTCTAGCGAGACGACGGTTATTCCCTCCAGCGCGCCTGGCATGGCTCGCTCCTTATCCTGCTTTTCCGATACCATCGCACCGGAAGGGTCCCCTTCGTCAAATAGCGTTTTGTAATGGGAGGTATCCAGCCACCACCGAGCTGGCCGCAATATCGTCCTTCGTCGCCTCGTCCGTTCTATCCCGCATCAGCCGTATGATCGGTGCCAGGAGAAGGCTGGCGGGGCTCCCATACTCCCAACTTGCGCAGGACACGTACCTCATCGCGTATGAGGGTCGTCAGCGCGCGTATGACGGTCGTGGTCGGCCGCTGGCTGGATGTCGCCAGAAGCAATTCCCGCTCGATCGGCGGGTTGCGAATGCGCCAGTAGTTGATCCTGCCTTCCGCGACGAGGTTGTGGCAGCTCGAATAGGACAGGATGGTGTAGCCTATCCCGGCCTCGACGAGCCGCAAGGTGGAGGGCATGGCGTCGACCTCGACTTCAATGTTGGGCTCGATGCCGGCGGATCCTAAGATGTGATCCAGGACCACCCGCAGCCCGTGCGGCCTTGCCGGCAGGATCATCGGCAGCCGGGACATCACGTCGGCATCGACGGGTCCTGGCCCGAGATTGTGCGGGTCGTTCTTGGCGCCGAGCAGGAACAGTTCGTCGCGCAGGATGGGCTCGGCCAGAAGATTGTTCATCCTCGGCGCGTTGTACAAAACCGCGACATCGATCTTGCCCATCACCAGCCATTCAAGCAGATGGCCGCTGAAGCCTTCGATCACCCTCATGCTCACCTGAGGAAACTGGGCGCGAAAATTCTGCACCAGAGGCGCCGTCAACACGACGCCGACCGATGGCGGCATTCCCAGCACGATCGTGCCGCGCGGGTTCGACCGCAGCGCCGCAAGTTCGGTCTCTGCGCGCACCGCCTGTTCGAGCAGCGCCACCGCGTAGCTTTGGAGGATCTTGCCGGCTTCCGTCAGAACAATGCCGCGGCCATTGCGGTAAAGCAGCGCAACGCCGACCTTGTCCTCGAGCGACTTGATCTGCCGGCTGAGCACCGGCTGGCTGATGGAGAGCGCCACCGCCGCGCGTGAGAAACTGCCGAACTCGGCCACGGCGGTAAACAGCTGGAGTTGCTTCAGATCGAACATTAAATGCGGCCTCTGGCTCGAATGCGAGAACCGCATTGTCGAAGCACGCGGCAAACGCCGGAGTTTGGGACACAAGGCGATGGTTGACAAGTGAGGCCAACCGGCGCCCTGCAAAGCTGTTATGCGGCGAGCGAAGCTTATGCTGCGCTCCGGAATTGGCTTATTTGCTAGCCCATGGCCATCTGAACGAGAATGGCCTTCCCGGAGTAAATACTTTGCAGACTCGAACGCTTGGGTTCGTTGGGCTCGGCCGTATGGGCGCGCCCATGGTAAGACGGCTTGCGGAAGCAGGCCATCACGTCATTGTCCATGATCGGAGGCCTGATGCGGCCGCCGACCTGCCTGGCAACTCCATAAGCGTGGCCGCCACGCCCGCCGCCGTTGCGGACGAGGCTGAGGTGGTGTTTTGCAGCCTGCCGACGCCGCCGATCGTCAAGGAAGTCGTGCTTGGCGCCGATGGCCTGGCGTCCGGCGCAAAAGCCAAGGTCGTGATCGACCTGTCGACGACCGGTCCCAGCATGGCCAAGATCATCGCGGCGGAGTTGGCCGGCCGCGGCATCGCCTGGGTGGACGCGCCGGTTTCAGGCGGCATCGCCGGGGCCAGCAATGGCTCGCTCGCGGTGATGGTCTCGTGCAAAAAGGCGGTATTCGACGAGATCGAACCGGTGCTGGCCACTTTTGGCAAGCGGTTCTACTGCGGCGAAAATGCCGGCACCGCCCAGGTCGCCAAGCTTGGCAACAACATGATCGCGGCGGCCGTGATCCTGCTCTCCGCCGAAGCGCTGGCGATGGGCGTGAAGTCCGGGCTGGACCCGCGCATCATGTGCGACATCATCAATGCATCGAGCGGCCGCAACAGCGCCACCCAGGACAAGTTCCCCCGCGCGGTGCTGCCGGGAACGTTCGATTTCGGCTTCGCCACCGCCCTTTCCTACAAGGACGTTCGCATGTGCGTCGACGAGGCGGAGAATCTGGGGGTACCAATGGTCGCGGGCTCGCTGGTAAGACAGATGCTCGCCGCCACGAATGCCCGCTTCGGACCGGACTCGGACTTCACCTCGATGGTGCGCATCGTCGAAGAATGGGCGGGAATAGAAATCCGCGGCTGAGGGTGGGAACAGCGGAGAGCTCGGATGGCGACCTTCACGAAGCAATTGGCTGACACTCTGGCCGACCTGCCGTCGCAAGTCTTCAGCCCAACCGCCACCGCCAAGGCAAAGCTCTGCCTCCTCGATTTCCTCGGCTGCGCCTTCGAGGCGTCCGCGCTCGATCCGAGCCAGCAGGCGCTGGCCGCGGTGACGCCGGCTCGTGGCGGCCACATCATAGGCGAAACCAGGCAAGCCACCCCGGCGGACGCGGCCTTCGTGAATGCGGTCAAAGGGCACGGACTGGTCCGCGAGGACATGCATGCCGGCTCCGTTTGCCATCACGGCGTCGTCGTCTGGCCGCTGCTCCTGGCGCTGGCCGAGACGCGGACGGTTTCAGGGGTGGATCTGCTGCGGGCGGCAATCGTCGCCTATGAGGTCGGCGGCCGGCTGGGCCGGATGCTGATTGATCGAGAGCTTTCCGGGCTGTTCAGGCCGACGGGGCTGGTGGCCCCCATCGGCGCGGGATGCGGCGCCGCGCGACTGCTTGGCCTCGACAAGCAACAGACCGCGGCCGCGATCGCCTTTGCCGCCAACACATCCTCCGGCCTGAACCAGTGGCCGCAGAGCGGCGGATCGGATATGTTCTTCCATCCGGGCTTCGCCGCGCGCAACGCATGGATGGCTGTCCAGCTTGCTACCGCCGGCGCCTATGGAAGCCCGGACGTGCTCGAAGGACGATCCGGCTACTTCGCGGCGTTTGCGCGCCGGCCGATGCCGGGGCCAGTGCAGCTCTTCCCCGATGGCGAGGCCGACATCCTGAGCGTCTATCACAAGGCAGCACCCGCCTGCAATTTCGCCCAGACGGCCTGCCAGACGGCGCTGAAACTCGTCGAAATGATCGGCCCCGATGCCGCACCGGTCGAACGTATCCACATCCGTGTCCCCGCCGCGGCGGCCGCATATCCGGGATGCGACAACACCGGTCCCTTCGACCGTTCGCTTCAAGCCAAAATGAGCATTCCCTACGGCGTCGCGGCAGTATTCGCCAGCGGTCGCCTGTCGGAAGGCAATTACAGGAACCTGCGGGACAAGGAGACGCTGCGGCTGATCGATACCTGCGACCTTTCATCGAGCGAGGAACTGACGGCGCAGTTTCCGGCGAGACAGGGCGCCAGCATCGATGTCGTGCTCGGCGACGGACGGCAGCTGTCGATGGGCCTCCAAGACGTCATACCTGCCACCGAAGCCGAAATTCGCGAGCGCTTCAGGTCGGCGGCCGCGCCGATCGTGGGCGGCGAGGCTGCGCGGTCGATCGAGGACTTCATCGACAGGCTGGACTCCAAGAAGGATGCCGGCCGGCTGATGCCGCTCTGTGCAACGAAAGAAAAGGCCAGGCAGCGATCGGCGGCTTGAGCGGGAAGGCCCGTGGGGAGGGGTCTGAATGACAGTTCGGCGAAAGACGGCTTTCGTTACCGGCGCCGCCAGCGGCATCGGCCGGGCGATTGCGACAAGCCTCCAGGCCGAGGGCGCTCGCATCGTGCTCGCCGACCGGCAGGCCGAGGCGCTTCAGGCATTCGCAACCCAATTGGGCGGCGAGGTCTTTCCGCTTTGTCTGGACATTGCCGACGGATCGGCCGTCGACACGTGTTTGGAACAAGTGCCGGCAGAATTCCGCGACATCGACATACTGGTGAACAATGCCGGCCACGATATCGGCGGCCGCATTCGCTTCGATCAAGGATCGGCGGATGACTGGTCGGCGATCATCGAAACCAATCTGATCGGCCTGATGCGCGTGACGCGCGCAATCCTGCCAGGCATGGTCGCGCGCGGCCGCGGCGACATCGTCAACATGAGCTCGATCAGCGCGCTCCGCATCGTGCCCGAGCAGGCGCCCTACTCCGCCAGCAAGGCGGGCGTGCACATGCTGAGCGACATCATACGCGGCGAGCTCGCGGAGACCCCGCTGCGCGTCATCGAGATCATGCCCGGCCTGACGCGCACCAACATCGTCACGACCCGCCATCGCGGCGACGAGGAAGCAGCGCGCCAGTATTTCGAACGCTTCGGCATGGCGCTCGATCCCGAGGACGTGGCGCGTTGCGTGATGTTCGCGCTCAGCCAGCCGCCGCATGTCCAGATCGCGCAGATGTTCGTGCTGCCGACGAACAGATGGTAGGTCCCGACTGACGACCATTGTCGTTCAGGCCTGCGTTGAACCGCGCGGCCGGCGCCGGCCGGCTCAGTGAACGGCCGCGTACATGATGCGGCTTTCGGTTGCCTCGGCGATGTCCATCTCCTCGACGACGCGCCCCTGCCGCGCAACGAGGATGCGGTCCGACAAAGCGAGGATCTCGGGCAGGTAGGAGGAGATCACCACCACCGCCATGCCGCTGTCGGCAAGCTCGTTGATGAAGTTGTGGATCTCGACGATGGTGCCGACATCCACGCCACGCGTCGGCTCGTCCAGGACGACCAGTTTCGGCTTCTGGATCAGGGCCTTGGACAACACCACCTTCTGCTGGTTGCCGCCCGACAGTTCGATCACCCGCGCATCGGCATCGATCGCCTTGACGCCCAGCCGCTTGGTCCAGGCCGTGGCAAGCTCGCGCGCGTTGCGTGGCGTGACCATCGTCAGCGGATTGGTGCCGGTCGCCAGCGCCCCGAGCTGGACGTTGCTGGCGATGGTCATGGTCTCGAAGAAGCCTTCGATCTTGCGGTCCTCGGTAACGTAGACGATGCCGTCGCGCACCGCGGGCCGTGGCGTGCGGTAGCGAACCGGCCGGTCCTCGAAGCGCACGGTGCCGCCGTGGAAATAGTCACGCTTCAAGACGCCCGCGACGATCTTCATCGTCTCCGTGCGCCCTGCCCCGACCAGACCGAACATGCCGGTGACCTGACCCGCGAATACGGAGAACGAGGTGTTGCGAACCGTGTTGCCCATCGAGAGGTTCTCGACGCTCAGGATCTTGTTGCCCATCGGCCGCGCCTTGCGCCTGTCGCCGGCATAAAGCTCGTTGGACAGGCTTCGCCCGACCATCGCCTGGACGATGCGATCGCGATCGAAATTGCGCGTGTCATCGGTGACGACGACCTTGGCGTCGCGCATCACCGTGATGCGGTCCGACAAGTAAAGCGCTTCCTCCAGCGCATGGCTGATGAAGATGATGGCAATGCCCTGCTCCTTCAGCCGTCGCGCCAGATTGAAGAAGTGGAATTTCTCCTCAGGCGTCAGCGTCGCTGTCGGCTCGTCGAAGATGATGAGCCGGGCATGGTGATGCACGGCGCGCGCGATTTCGACCATCTGCTTCTTGCCGGCGCCCAGTGTGGAAACCTGCGACGTGGGATCGACGTAGAAATTGAGCGAAAGCAGATAGCGCTGGGCCTGGATATTGAGGCCGCGCAACCGGTTGAAGAGCTTCTCGTCGCCAAGATAGATGTTCTGCGCCACCGACATGGACGGAACCAGATTGGTCTCCTGGAAGACCATGGCGACGCCGTGCGCGAGCGCGTCGGAGGGCGAGTTGAAAACCGTCGGCTTGCCGTCCAGGACCATTTCACCCGAGGACGGCTGATAGACCCCGGCAAGCACTTTCATCAGCGTCGACTTGCCAGCGCCGTTTTCGCCGAGGATGGCATGGATTTCGCCCGGACGGACGTCGAGATTGACATCCGAAATCGCGAGCACGCCGCGAAAGTCCTTGGAAACCCCACGCAACTGAACCAGTGAATTCATGCCGCCGTCTCGTCGTCGATTGCCACGATCTTGCCCGAACCCCTGGCGCCTGCGATCAGCCTGCCGCCCGTCTCGCACAGCGACGTCACCCCGTGGACACCGCCGTCGGCTCGGCTCTGGTAGCTGCGCAGCATGGCCATGCGATCGTCGCATCGCACCACCAGGCCGGTCGACCATGTCGGCGACCACGGCTTCAGCATGTTGAGCTTCTTGCGGGCGCCGCCCTGGATCGGTTCGAGAAAACTCTTTCCGGTTACCAGCGCTGGCGCGATCCAGTAGGCCGGCTCGATCGTGTCGACCATGCGGCGCCGGTATTCGTCCTCCTTGAGCACGAATTCGACCAGCGGATTGCGCGGCGCGAACATCGCCAGCCAGAAGCCGCCCGAAGCCGACGGCGTCATGCGGCCCGGATAAGCAGGCAGGGCCGCGAGCGCGATCCGGGGCTGGGAGCCGCCCGTCAGCGCAAGGACGCGATGCCGCCACGCTTCGGCGACGAAGATGTCCTTTCCGGAAAGCGCCAGGCCGGCCGCGAACTCCAGCCCGCCGACAAGCCGTTCGGCGCGGCCACTGCCGGTCTCGATCCGCCAGACCGAGCCGCTCGCCGACTTCGTCATCAGGTCGCGCTTCCACTCGCTCGCCGCGTGGCGATCCGATCCGACGGCGACGAACAAGGTCGTTGGATCGGCGAAGGCCATGGCCGTCACGCAGGAAGGATTGAGGCCTTCGATGGTCAGCGGCCGCGAGGCCGTCCCGGCACCTTCCAGGAGAATTCCCCGACCTTCGACCGCGATCGCCAGGCTCTCGCCCAAGGCGGCGATGCTGGTGACCGGTCCATCCATCGGACAACGCGCACTTAGCTGCAGTTGCGAGGCATCGCTGGTCATCGAAAAGGTCAGCAGATCATTGCCGGAAGAGCAGAATATCCCGTCATGCGCGGCAGTGAGGTTGTCGACGTCGTCGAGCTCCATCAACACCGGCATCGCATCGAGCTTCGCGTTCGGCCGCAGGGGCCCATCCATCGGCGGCACGGTGCTGCCGGTGAGATCGAAGCCGCGAAAATTGGCCCAGGCCTTCCAGATGGCGGCGATCATGAACGGGCGCCCCAATAGGCGTCCTGCGCGCACCAATTCGGGTCGGCATCGGGTAAGCGGTAGCGCCCGATGCGATTGTTGGAGACGCCGCCAAGATAGAGCCATCCGCGATGCTCGCGCATCGAGGTGATCATGGGATGGTTGAGGCCGCCGAGGTCCCAGAGGTTGTCCAGGATCTCTCCCTTCTCGTTGAACTTCACCACGCAGCCGGTGTTGATGTTGGGATAGAGCCACTGGTCCGGCGCGACACGACGGGCCATGCGCTTGCGGAAGCCGGGCATGCGCAGCGCCAGATCGAGCGCTGGCCCGCGCATGCCGAGCAGCGCCAGCCAGTAATTGCCGTCGGAAGACCGGTTGATGTTGTCCGGGTAGCCAGGCAGGTTTGAGATCACCTTCTCAACCTTGCCCTTCTTCGCACCATCGAAATAGTAGCGGCTGATCGAACAGGTCCAGCTCTCGGCGAACATGAAGGATTGCCCGTCGGAGCACATCGCGACGCCGTTGGCGAACACCAGTTTCGGGATTTCCGTGTGCGTTTTGCCAGTACGAGGATCGTAGCAGATGATGCGCCCGCTGGCGCGGCTCTCGAGCGCGTCGGTCGCCCAGTCTTCCTGCTCGTAGCGGATGGTGGCTTCGCTGAAATAGATGCGGCCGTCCGGCGCCACATCGACGTCGTCGGCCAGACGAAGGCGCGAGTCGTCCACCACCGAGAACCAGCTACGGTTCGTCTCGTCGGTCAGCTTGGTGACCGTCTTGTCTGGCGCCACTTGGAAAAGCCCCATGCCGCCGATGCAGACGAGCAGATTGCCGGCTTTGTCGAAGGCCATGCCGAGCGGATGACCGCCGATATGCGCGAACACCTCGGAGCGTTTGTGATCGGGGCCGAAGAAACGCACGATATCGCCATGGCGCGTGCCGCAATAGAGATTGTCGTCGCGATCGAGGATGACATCCTCCGGCCCTTCGATCTCGCCGAGGCCGATGATCTCGACGGAGCGCAGGCGGTCGTTGAGCACATAGGGCGAGCCGGGCGCATCGACTTGCGGCGAAGGCGGCAGCGACAGATAGGCGGGCGACACATAGACCTTGGCGAGGATGCGATAACGGTGCTTTTGCCAGCGCATGTCGACGAAGACCGCCAGCAGCAGGATTCCGCCGAGGATCGTCGAGGTTATCGGCCCGCTGATGCCGAGATTGATCAGGCCATTGGTCAGCATGAGCACGAGAAGGCTACCGATGACGGCCTTGGCGACGGAGCCGCGGCCGCCGCCGATGGCGGTGCCGCCGAGCACCGCGGCCGTCAGCGCCTGCACCTCCAGTCCGACGCCGGTGTCGGACCCCGTGCTGCCGAGGCGGGCCGCGAACAGGAAGCCGGCGAGCGCGCACATGGTGCTCGACGCGACATAGGTGAGAAACACCATGAAACGCACGTTGATGCCGGCATTGAAGGCCGAGCGGCGCGCCCCGCCGACGGCGGTCAGCCGCCAGCCCGGCCGCATGCGCGACAGCACCAGGTGCCAGGCGAGCGCGATGATCAGCGTGATCACCAGCGACACTGGAATCCCAAGGACCGTACCTTCGCCGATGAACACCCAGAGATCCGACATCGAGAACCCCGACATCATCGAGGTGGACATACGCACGAAGACGATCTCGTAGAGCGAACGGAAGATGATCAGGCTGACCAGCGTCGTCAGGAAGGCGCGCAGCCGCAGATAGCCGATCAGCACGCCGTTGATGGCGCCGCAGATCATTCCCATGACGAGAATACCGGCGAGAACCGCCGGCACGGGCAGTTCGTAGACATTCACGCCGATGAGGGAGAACAGGACCGCAAGCGAAAAGACCGAAGCCACCGAGAGGTCGATGCCACCCGAAATCATGACGACGGTGAGCGCCAGGACGACAAGCCCGAATTCCGCGAACTGACGGGCCAGATCCGACAGGCTGGAGAGCGACAGGAAGTCGGGAATGATCGATCCCATCACCAGAACGGTCAGAACCAGGGCGGTGAATGGGATGGCGTTGTCGATCCATCGCTTGGACATGATCTCCCCGATCAGATGATCGGGGAGATAGCGCGAGCGCAGAGACGCTAGGGTGTCGCTGGACATGATGCTGATTGACTTGCCCCGGCTCACTTCAACTGGTCGAGCGACCAGCAGGTGCGCGGACCGATGTTATCTTTCGTCAGCAGCGTCAGCGGCGTGTAGTAGGAGGCCTTGCTTTCGCCGGCCTTGGCGGGCGCCAGCAGCGTTTGGACGATCTGCTGGTTGATCGCGTTGCCCTGCAGCGGCACGTCATAGCTGATGATCAGGTCCAGAAGCCCCTTCTGGATGTTGTCGCAACCGATCTGGTTGCCGCCGCCCGAGGTCACGACATAGACGTCGTTGGCCTTGCCGGCCGCCTGGATGGCAGCGCCGGCGCCGACGTCCTGGTTGTCCCAGTTGCCCACCACGCCGCAGAGGTCCGGATGCTGCTGCAGCACCGTTTCCATGATGGCGCGCGCCTTGGCGGGATCGTACTGGGCGGCCTGTTCGGACACGATCTTGATTGCCGGATCCTTGGCGAAGGTCTGCTTGTAGGCGTAGAGCTCATAGAGGTCCGACGCCGCCGTGGGCTGGCCGCGAATGATCGCGATCTTGCCGGACTTGCCCGTTCCCGTGCCGCACTGCTTCACCAATGCGTTCGCCTCGATATAGCCGACGCGCGACCAGTCGGCGCCGACATATGCGTCGGTCGGCACGACCGATTCCAGGTTGAGCTGGATGACCTTGATGCCGGCGTCCATCGCTCGCTTCAGCAGGCGCGCATAGGACTGGACG
>Ga0207694_10003572_pt1 | contig 12333 bp, 8 predicted proteins | sample KBSC34metaG_FD_184353 | JGI IMG/M metagenome (GOLD analysis project Ga0207694, IMG submission 184353) | Corn rhizosphere microbial communities from Kellogg Biological Station, Michigan, USA - KBS C3-4 metaG (SPAdes) (version 2) | ecosystem: Host-associated > Plants > Roots > Rhizosphere > Soil...
AAGCAAGGCTGCGGCATGCTCACCGCGTTCGGCTCCACGATTTATAAGCGTCACGCCGGCGCCTGATTGAACGAGCGCTGCTGCGATGGCGCGTCCGGCCCCGCCACAGCCGATCACGGCGGCGCGTTTCTTTTTCACACTCACGCCATACACGACATCCGGATCGGTTGTATCTGCGGTCCACCAGCCATTGTTCCGGACGAGTATGTTTGCCGCTTCGGTCTGTCGCACCATGCCGCTGACTGTCTTCGCGGTCAGCACTGCTTCTTCCTTGTGTGGTGAAGCGACCGTCATACCGTTGATCGGGATCCCGAATTCGTCAAGCTTTCGCGACGTGACAAACTCGCGCCAGAACTCAGCAAATGAATGGACGCGCAGAGGCACAAACAACGCCGCGTGGTTCAGCGCGCGATACGACGCATTGTGCAACCGCGGCGAGAGGGAATGAAAGATCGGATTGCCGATAATCGCAAACAACTCTTTCGCCGGACTCACTTCGGGAAGACCATAGTCAGCAATCAACTTGCCGATCGACGGCTCCATATCTGCTGGTGAATCGCCGGCGACGCGTCCGAAGATCGCGGGCGAGCCAAGTTGCAACGCAACCAGGCGATTCCAGAAGCCCAGTGGGCCATTTGAGAATGCAATCGTGTCTGTGCGATTCAGTGATTTCAGTAACGAGAGCGGGAGAAACTCTTCGGAGATAGTCTCGGCCTGTGTGACGATCTTGTAAGCGGCTGCGGGAACAGACGAGAGTTGCGCAAACCGATCGTTCAGTTGTGACAGATCATTAACCCCACCATACCAGGAAAGCAGACGCTTCTCGGCGGGAACCATGTCCGCAGCATCAGTTTCGATTTCCAACTCCACGCGATCGTAAAACTGAGCGGCGGTCTTCAGACGTTCAGAACGATTTAATGCAGTACGGTCTTCAGTCCTGAAGGCATACAACAGTCGACCTTTGAAGTGATTGCGCAGCCACTCGGGATCGATGTCGCCAACACGATCCGCGCGCACTTCCAACCATTCCACCGCTTCCGGCAACGCAGTCAATTCCGCGCCATCCGGTGACGGAGGCTCAAAAAGAGTGGCGATTAGTGAGGCTCGTGGCATAGTTCATTACTCTTTACTCTGGTGATTACGTGAGAAGTTCAGACGTTAGAATCGAGCGGCGTAACTATACTTCGCCTGCACTTATTAGTCCACAAAATCTCTGCGGCCCTCTGCATATCTCTGCGGCCTCTGCGTTGAATAATCCTTTACGCAGAGAACGCAAAGATACGCAGAGAGCCGCAGAGAGTTGTTGCCACGCGCAAGGTTCGCTATTCTTAGACCAAAAAAGGAATTCGGCCTAACATGGAAGAAGATTCGACGGACAAGATTTTCGCGGTGAACCCACCGCCGCCTGACTTTAATCCCGTAAAGCAGGCGGTTGCGCGGGCGGAAGAGCTCGGCGAAAAGCAAATCGCCACTGCACTTGGTTACTTTTCCACCATGCCTGCCTCGACCGGCATCATCGCCAATCCGGTGTTGCACCACACACCAGTCGATTGCAACGGAACCACAATAACTCTCGACATCAGATCGTTCACGATTCGCGGCACAGTGCCCGAGTCGGAGATCGTAGCTGGTAAGGTTGGTCCAATCGACGTTATTCATACGGGGCTTTTTGGAACATCAGGAGGCGATACAAAAGAGCTCGCAGCTTTTATAGATCAAAAGTATTTTCAGAGTTTGTCAGGATCGTTGATTGAAGATGTGGCGGCGTTTGTTAAGAAGTTTCCGGGACTCGGTCCGGAAGTCGCGATGCACCATTTTTCGATCCTTGCCAAAGCGAAGCTCGGTCGTGAGGAACACCAGGACCGCGGCATGCACGACGAGCGCGATCCTGAGTCGATGCTCATCGAGATGATCTCCGTTCACATGGCGAATGTGGCGGTTGGCGGCATTTCGACCTACATGAATCATCTGATGTTCGACAATGCGCAGATCAGTGAAGCCGAGCTTGCCAGTTCGACGCGACAGTTTATCGACGACGAATCGAAAGAGAAGCGAAACGCGTTTCAGGTTAGTTACAGTTTGATTCTCGGACACCACGCGAACGATCACGAGCGCGAGATCCTCGAGCGTATGGGTACGATTCAGATCCATCACGGGTCGGCGGGATCGAGCATGGTCGCGCGTTACATGGCGACGTTGCACACGTTTTCAGTCGCCGACTTCTTCATCGCGTCGCACATGGCGCTCGACGGCGCGCGACACTTCGGTGCCATTCACGACATGTCAGACTTCGTTCAGGAGCTCGAGTCGCTGACGGCCGAGCAGCGTAGTGAACGAATCAAAGAGAAGATGTTGACGGGTGGCCTCCCGACGTTTGGTCATCCGGAGATCGCTGCGGCGGGAAGGGGCAATCAGGTGCAACAGGATCCGCGGCCCGCGATCTATATCGATCCGGTGTTCAAGGCGATCGATGCGGGTCAATTGAGTATCTCGGAACGGCAACACGAGCGGCTGGCGATCGCGCGACTGATTTATCTGACTGCGTTCGTGAATGGTGTGTTGAAGCCGGGAAAGGAAGACAGTCCGCCGTTGCGGCTCACCGCGAACACGGATTTTGGTGCGTGGTGTGTGCAGGAGGCGTTGGGAGTTGAGGAGCCGGATCGAACGCTGCTGACTTACATCTTCCGTGGTTTCGGATGGATGATGGACGCGCGCGAGCAGTTACAGCAGAAGATGATCCGACCGGTGATCGCGCCCGATCCGAAGATCATTCCAAAGTCGAGCGACGATCCGACGATCCCTGATCTGGTGGCGCGAGTTCATAAACGACTGACGCAGGACGAGCCATTTAAGGCGCAGAAGTAAAGATTCTCCCGCAGCGGCGCAACGACGCAACGACTCTTCGCTGCGCCGCTGTGCCGTTGCGGGAGAAAACTTTCTTACATCCCAATACCCTTCAGGTGATATCGCTCGGTATCGTAATACCTATCCACATCTACGAGCGTCATCTTTCCCTGCACGTTTGAAAGATCCACGAGCGAGAGATCACACGCGGGAGCGATTCCGCGGGCCGAAACCATCGTCCCGAAACGCTCCTCAGCCACGGCTTCCGCCGCGCATGCCCCAAACATCATTCCCATGATCCGATCGATCGGGCTCGGCGCCCCACCACGTTGCGGATGTCCCAGCACGACCGCGCGTGATTCGTACGGAGTCTGCGCTGCGATCGACTTCGCCAGCACTTCACCCACGCCGCCGAGTCGCTCATGTCCAAAAGCGTCACGACGATCGTCAAGCGTAACCATCTCGCCACCTTCTACCCGCGCTCCTTCAGCAACTACGATCACCGCATAACGTGGACGGTGCGCTCCTCGACGCAAGGGATCGCTGTCGCCGAGTCGTGCACTGAGCAACTCGAAAACCCGCTCGTAGCGAAACGGATGTTCCGGGATGATTATCATGTGCGCCTGGCCCGCGACTCCGGACCACAACGCGAGATGTCCGGCGTTTCTGCCCATCACTTCGACGACCTGCACCCAACCATGCGATCCGGCCGGCGTGCGCGATCGCTCAAGGATTTCCGTGACATTGCGGAGCGCGGTATCGAAGCCGAGTGTGTAATCGGTTCCGGCGAGATCTTTATCGATCGTCTTCGGAACACCGACAACGCGCACACCCTTTTGCGCAAGACCAGCCGCAACACCGAGTGTGTCTTCACCGCCGCAGGCAACGAGTGCATCCAGTTTCAATCGCTCGATGTTTTCGATTACTTCGTGCGAGCGATCCGTTGTTCCTTCTGCTTTGAAGGGATTCGTCCGCGACGAACCGAGATTCGTGCCGCCATCGCGATCCCAACGACGCACCGTCTCACGATTGAGCGACACCGTGTCAGGCAGCGGATTCAAAAGGCTCCGCCAGCCATCAAACAACCCCACCACTTCGAGCCCGAGTTCCGAGCCACGATAAACCAAACCTTTGATAGCAGGGTTCAGACCCGGCGCATCACCGCCACCAGTCAAAACCCCAACACGTTTTTCCGCCATCATTCTCCTCTGAAAATAGGATCTATTTTGTTACATCTTTGATCAGCACTACGTCGCTCGTGATCACGCCGCGCGAGGTCACGAGGCTCCCGTCTTTCAACCAGCCAAATGCAAAAATCTTACCTTCATCAAATTTTGTTAACTGCTTCGGTGCGCCGCCGTCGATTGGTTGTCCCCAGAGATTGTCGAAGCCGCCTGCATGGTCCACATAGACGAGATACTTCCCATCGAGACTCCAGTGCAACGGCGTGTCCCATTGAACCTGCACCGTGTCCGCAACGTCAAATATGTTGAATGTCGCACCACCTTGGAAGTTGATCACCTTCAAGCGCCAGCGCGAGTTTTGCTGTGTATCGTTGTACCAGAACGCGATCAGTTTTCCATCGGGGGAGACCGTCGGTTTGATCGCCATTCCGTCAGTCAGTTTTTCCGGTGTGCCGCCGTCGATCGAGACACGCCAGAGAGTGTACGGATTGTTCCCATCGGAGTGCTGGAAGACGATCCACTTGCCGTCGGAAGAAAAGGTGGGCCACGTGCTCTCCGTCGCCTCGAACGTCAACTGCTTCGGACTACTACCGTCGCGATTTATTCTCCAAAGCTGAAAGACACCGGTGCGGTTCGAGTGGAAGACGACGTAACGATTGTCTGGCGAAACAACGGGAGCATAATTTCGACCGCCCGCTGATGTTAATGGCTTCTCATCACCCCCGGTTGCAGACACTTCGAAGATGTCGGCGATACCGCTTGCGTCCGATGCATAAAGAATCTTGTCGTCAGGTGCGATCGAGATGTCGTAGTAGCGGCTCGTGCCGGAACCGACGGGAGTTGGTTTCGACTCATTTGGACGGAGCTGCCAGAGGCGCGAGAGAGTTTGCGTTTGCACGGTGACGAGCGCGCTGCCGTCCGCGCGCATACTCAATTCACGATAATCGCTGAGATCGTTGGTGACAGTGCGTTGTGTTCCGTCGCGAAATAGCTGCCAGATCTGAATGAATGCCGCGCCGTGAGCTTTCCCGAGCAGGATCACGCCACTACCGTCCGGAAGTACTGTGACACGTCCCATCTCGTCAAATTTCTGGTCCGGGAGAGGAATCATGCGCTCGGCGCCATTGATCAGATCCTTCTCATAAAGTGTTACCGAGTAGTTGGAAGAAGTGTCGCCGCTGAATGACGGATTTGAACTGATGCTCGGCAGCATCAATGTTCGATCGTCTGTGGTCCATTCCGGGCGCGAGAGCGGATCCCAGCCGTAGCGCTGCGGCCATTTGCGCGTGCCTACAACCTGCTCGCCAGTGCCATCAGCGTTGGCGACGATCAGTGAATCAGTTTGCGCCTGGCGATTGAAACGAATGAACGCCAGGCGTTTGCGATTGTGCGAAAGCGCAGGCAGACCTTCCTGTAACTCGAGCTTCATCGCCGCCGCGCCGATGCCGAGTACCGGCAGGCGGAAGACCTGGCTCGCATCGTTGCGCCCAGACTCTGCATAACCAAAATAGACGTAGTTGTTATCAGGTGAGAAAGCGATGCCGAGATAGTGTCCCTCTCGCGGCGCGATGAGCTGCGCGTTGCTGTTGATATCGACCTGCCGCAGCCACAGGCTCTCTTTCCCGTTCTGGCCCGTTACATAAGCAACGTACTTTCCGTCAGGCGAGAGCGCACTCATTAGAGCGTTTCCGTTCGTCGTCAGCTTCGTGACTTCGACACGTTCAAAAGGCACGCGCTGCTTTGGTTCAGTTTGCCTCGTGCGAGGAAAGAAGATTTCTGAGATAGCCCCCGCTACCACGAGCGTTCCGATCACCCACAGCAGCCAAGTCGGGGGTCGCGGGTGAGGCTTGAGCAAATCGGTAGCTAGTTGTTTCAACTCATCCGTCTCGGCGGCTTTTTCCTGTCCGGTCGAGACGCCCAGTGTAACCGAACGCTCCAGCCCCGAGTTCATTTCCAACTCACGACGCAAGCTGCGCAGATCTATCGCCATCTCTTTCACGATCTGGTAGCGCTCGTTTCTGTCTTTCCGCAGTGCTTTTTTGACGATGCGTTCCAACTCGGGCGGCGCGCCTTCGACGTGCTGAGAAATCGGCGGCTGATCTCGCTCGACAATCGCAACGACGACGTCGGTCGGAGTCTCTCCTGTAAACGGAGCGCGGCCTGACGCCATCTCGTAAAGCACGACGCCGAGGCCCCAGATGTCTGTGCGCTCGTCGACAGCGACACCACGCGCCTGTTCCGGCGACATGTAAGCAGCGGTGCCGATCACGACGCCCGGTGTTGAGTGAAACAAGAGCGTCGGCATTGTTGTGGTCGTCGCGCTCTTGTGTCGTTCGGTGAGCTTGGCGAGGCCGAAGTCGAGGATCTTCACGTAGCCTTCGGGACGGATGATGATGTTTTCGGGTTTGATGTCGCGATGGACGATGCCTGCTTCGTGCGCGGCGATCAGGCCTTCGGCGACTTGAATGGCGATGTCGAGCACGTCGCCGAGCTTCATCGCCTGGTTGCGAATACGCTCCCGCAAGGTTACGCCTTCGACGTACTCCATCGCGATGAACGGGCGTCCATCTTCTGTCTCGCCGATCTCATGGACCACGCAGACGTTCGGATGGCTCAACCGCGAAGCAGCGCGTGCTTCCTGAGTGAAACGACGCAGGCGCTCCGGATCTTTACTGACGAACGTAGGTAGCACTTTCAGCGCGACGCGACGGCCGAGGATCGTATCGGTCGCGAGATAGACTTCGCCCATTCCACCTTCGCCGATGAGATTCACGATCTGGTAGTGCTTGATGCGTTGGCCGGGCGTGAGTTTTTGTTCGAGATCGGCGTGAGCGACGGCGGGCGATTCCATGAAGCTGCCGGCGACTTCGTACGAGCGTAGCAACGACTCGACTTCCTCGCGCACCTCTTCGTCGCCGTCACAGGCGCGATCGAGAAATACCGCTCGGTCATCGCCCTGACGCTCGAGTGCGCCCTCGAATATCTCCTTCACACGTTGCCAGCTCATTTATGCAGGGTGGCTACTTGAAATCAACTGTAGGGGTGGCCCTCCGTGGCCACCCGTTCGTTAGCATCAGCAACGGGTGGCCACGGAGGGCCACCCCTACAGTTGATTTCAACTTGCTCCACTCAATTCGCGGTGCAGCCAGGCTTTGGCCATGCTCCAATCGCGTTTGACGGTGGCAGGGGAGATGCCCATCACTTCCGCGGTCTCTTCAACCGTTAACCCGCTGAAGAAACGGAACTCGACAACTTTACTCTGTTGCTCATCGATTTCAGCGAGTCGCGTCAGTGCCTCATCCAACGCAACCACGTCCAGGTCGCGTTCCTTCACCGGAATAATCGCGTCAGCAAGCGAGACCTTAACATCAGAGCCGCCGCGTTTCGCGCGCTTCTTCGTGCGCGCGTGATCGACGAGTATGCGTCGCATCATCTGCGCGGCGATACCGAAGAAGTGTGCGCGATTTTGCCACTGCACGTTGCGCTGATCCACCAGACGCACGTAAGCCTCGTGAATCAAAGCCGTGGTTTGCAGCGTGTGCCCTGCCTGTTCGCGACGTAGATAACGCGCAGCCTGGCGACGAAGTTCGTCATAGACGATGGGCATCAGCTTGTCGAGTGCTTCCTTGTCGCCGCGACCGTAACCGACGAGCAGCTCCGTGATGTTCTCCACGCCTTCCTTCACAACCTGAGCAGCATAACGCTTTTGGGACTTTTGTCCTATTTCCGACTTGAGCCCGTTTTTCGCCGACTGTCGCGTTAGTAAATGGAGGTAGTTATGAATAACAAAACTTACAGAATAGTCGCCATTTTAGGCATTTTATTGACGTTCGCAGTCGCGGGCTACGCGCAGGCGCCGAGCAAGGTGGAAGTGAATATTCCTTTCGCGTTCTCCGCCGGTAAAACAACGCTGCCGGCAGGTGTCTACACCATCAAGCGAATGTCCGGCAACAACGTAACGCTGCGCAGTCAAGACGGCCAGTCGAGTGTGATTCTGAACGCGCCAGTCACGAATAGCTCGAGCGATCCAAACGCTGTGGAACGCCTCGTATTCGAGAGATACGGCGACCAATTTGCACTCGCGCAAATCTGGCTAACTGCTGACAGCGGACGACAGGTCTGGACCAATAAGAAGGGCTCAAAATCCGATCGCATCGAGATTGCCTTGCGCAGAAACAACGCGGAATAGGTCGTATCGATCAAATAGGTACTATTCTTTCGATTTGCCACGCGCGCGTTTCCGAGAGTATTGTGTGCCGCGAGGTGAATCCGAATGAAACGTTCTCTGACGCTTTTCTCTCTCATTGCCGCACTGCTCCTGGCCGCCGGCTCGGCTGTGGCCCAGGAGCAGGCCACCATACTTGCCGGCGCGGAGTTAACCCGCGTTGTTCCCACTAGTTTTTATTTCCAGGGTCTCAGCGCACCGACGCAGATGCGCAACGCCGCTGCCGTGCGCTTCGGTAAAGACCGCTACGTGATCTCCGGTCTGGTCGACACGTCCGGTTACTCCGCAGATGTGCGCGCGAAGTACGTCGGTTTCCTGATCACCGATTCTCCAATCACACTTAACGGTGAATCGTTGCGACCCGGCGCTTACGGTTTTGGTTTTGGGACTGAAGGAAAACTGACCGTGCTGGATCTTGCCGGCAAAGATCTCATGTCAGTTTCGATCACGAGCGACACAGATCTCAAAAGACCACGCCCACTGATGATGTCAGCCGATCCGAAAGGCGTGCGACTTTACAACGGCAAAAACTACGTCGTGATCGCTGCGCAGTAATTAACAGCGATGCGCCAACAGATCGTTTCGTTTTTTTGCATTACTTTACTGGTTCCGTTGGTGCTGCTCGCGCAGGAACCGCCAAAAAAGCCGGACCAGCAGCCGATGGGCGGCGCTTCAACCGGAGCGCCCGCCACCTACACTTCGCGTCGCACGGTTGGAATTACGGATGCGAGCGCGCCCGTTGTCTTTGAAGACGTAACTGACAAGACGTCCCTCGCAAGTTTCCGTAACCGCTCAGGGGAAGCGGCTAAAGACTACATCTTTGAAACGCCTACAGGCGGCGTCGCGATCTTTGATTACGACTCCGATGGCCGTCCGGACATCTATCTCGTAAACGGATCGACACTCGGGGCGATGCGCGGCAAAGAGAAAGCTCCGCGCGCTGCGCTCTATCGAAATCTCGGCAACTGGAAGTTTGAAGACGTTACCGAGAAAGCTGGAATCGCAAACGAACGCTGGGGAATGAGTGTCGCTGTTGGTGATTACAACAACGACGGCCGCCCTGACATGTTTGTTGGAAACTTTGGCGTATCGCGTCTTTACCGCAATAACGGCGACGGCACGTTTACTGATATCGCAGAGAAAGCGGGTGTGGCGCGCAAAGGTTGGAGCACGGGCGCGAGCTGGGGCGATTACGATGGCGATGGGCGGCTCGATCTCTTCGTTCCGGGTTACGTGCAGATCGATCTTGCGAACCTGCCGCCGAGTCCGAGTGAAGCAGGCAAATCGGGTGGCGCCGGATGCCAGTTTCGGGGCACGCCGGTGATGTGCGGTCCACGCGGGCTGACGGGTGAAAGCGACACGCTGTATCAACAGAAGGCTGACGGCACGTTTGAAGACGTAAGCGTGAAGGCGGGCGTGAGCGACAAGGAGAAGTTTTATGGTTTCAGCTCCGCGTTTGTTCATGTGAACGACGATAAGCTGCTCGATCTGATCGTCATAAACGATTCGACGCCGAACCAGCTTTACATCAACAAAGGCAACGGCACGTTCGAGGAGATGGGTTATCCGTCAGGTGTGGCGCTGAACGAGAACGGGCGTGAGCAAGCCGGGATGGGCCTCGCAGTTGGTGATTACGATAACGATGGGCGCGTGGATTTTCACGTCACCAACTTTTCAGACGATTCAAACACGCTCTATCACAACGACGGCGATGACAACTTTACCGATGTGACGTTCCAGGTTGGACTTGGTGAAGTGTCGATTCCGTTTCTTGGTTGGGGCACGAGTTTCGTCGATTTCGACAATGATGGCTGGCTTGATCTGTTTGTTGTGAATGGTCACGTTTATCCGGCGGCTGATGAGCACCAATGGGGAACGAGTTACGCACAACAGGCGCTGCTCTTCCGTAATTTGAAAGGCAAGTTTGAGCGTGTCGGCGCGCCCCCGGGCAGTGCGCTCGCGAATGCGTGGGCTGGTCGTGGTTTAGCGGTCGGCGATCTCGACGGTGATGGCCGGCTTGATCTCGTGATCAATAATCTCGATGCGAAGCCGGTCGTGTTGCGCAATGTCGCGGCGACCAATAGCCACTGGCTGGGATTGCGATTGATCGGCGACGTGACGAAGAAGAGTCCCCGCGATGCGATCGGAAGCGTAGCTTACGTGACGACAGGCGCGGTGAGACAGCGACAGGATGTTTTGAGCGGTGCGGTGTTTTGTTCGCAAAACGATATGACACTCCACTTCGGTTTGGGCGCCGCGACAAAGATCGATAAACTCGAAATCAAATGGCCGGACGGCAGCGTTGAATCGTTTGACGTCCCAAGTGTTGATAAAGTAATCACGCTTACTCAAGGCAAAGGAAAATTGTAGACAGGATTTACAAGATTGTTCAGGATTAACATGTAATCTTGTTTCATCTTGTAAATCCTGTCTAAGACTGACCCGAGAATCACGTGCGACGACTTGATCTGAGAAAGGCGCAGGCAGCGCGACTCAACACGATCCGCGACATCAATCGCCAGATCGTCTTGAACTACGTGCGCGAGCGCGAACCCATCTCGCGCGCCGAGATCGCGCGCGAAACCGATCTACAGCGCTCCACCATCTCAGCTATCGTCGAAGATCTGAAAACCGAAGGGCTCGTCGAGGAAGTCGGAGAAGGCGAGTCGACCGGCGGCCGCCGTCCCACGATGCTGAAACTTCGCGCCGCCGGCCCGATCGCGCTCGGCGTCTCGATCACTCCGACCTGCACCACGATAGCCACCAGCGATCTCGCCGGCCGTGTAATCGATCAGGAAGAGTTTCTCACTGACGCCAACACGACACTGAAACAGGTGATCGACGTCGTACACAACTTTACTGAACGCTACAAAGGATCGATCGAAGGCGTCGGCGTCAGTCTTCCGGGCCTCGTCGATCCGTCAACCGGCACGGCGCTCTACATCCCTTACTTCCTCTGGCGCGATCTTCCGATCTCCGAAATGATCTCGAACGCTGTCGGGTTGCCGGTCGTGATCGACAACGATGCGAACGCAGTTGCACTCGCTGAGCTGTGGTTTGGTCGACCCGAAGTGCTCGACGCGCGCGACTTCATCCTCGTGCTCGTAGCAGAAGGTGTCGGCACGGGAATCATCTTCGACGGTCAGGTGTATCGCGGTCAGCGCGGCGCGGCGGGCGAGTTCGGACACATGGTCATCGGCCGCGGCGCGCCGGTTCCGTGTTCGTGTGGCAGCGACGATTGCTGGGAAGCTTTCTCTTCGGAGCGCGCGGCGATCGCGCGTTATCTGAAACTGTCCGGAGCACCTGCCGAGACGACGTTTATCGAGGTCGTCGATCGCGCGCTCGCGGGTGAAGCGAATGCGAAAGACGCACTCGTCGAAACGGCGCGCCACCTCGGCGTCGGAATCTCAAACCTGATCATCGGCTTCAGTCCTGAAGCGGTGGTGGTTGGCGGCGAGATCGCTCGCGCTTGGGACCTGATCGAGAGTGCATTGACGGAAACAATCGGAAACAGTGTTCGTCGCGGACTTCCCTCCGCGCGCATTCTGCCCTCGACCCTGGGCGAAAAACCTACCTTACACGGCGCACTCAGCCTTGTCCTCGCAAGTAAATTCGCCGCCGCCTTCGCCGCTTAACAATTCTGGAAAGGGAGCCTCGCGGCTCCCTTTCCTCCGCATTAGGCGTGAATCATTTTGTCAACGCCCGCACCTCCGGCCTCACGGCAGGCACAGCGGGTCGTTCACAATCGAGTGCAGGAGCTCGCCCAGGAGACAATAATTATCGTAGACAACCGTCTCTGGCTCTCCCGCCGACGGCCCATGCGTGGGCAAACCGTCTCGAGAATAAGGATTCAAATTCAGAGCGCTTTCGCACTCCGTAGAATCGAAGTCGGGCCCATCGTCGGTGAAACTTCCGTTGCTCGTGCGCGGCACACCGACGGTGACGCTGCCCTGGCAGCTTCCGCCTTTTCCATCACTCGCCGTGAAGTAGATGGTGTAGACCCGGTCATTGCCTCCGCTTAACAGAGTGGCCTTACGCTCAGCACGGACCTGAGCGGTTGAAGTCCCGATGCCATCGGCG
>Ga0207694_10003577_pt1 | contig 12322 bp, 9 predicted proteins | sample KBSC34metaG_FD_184353 | JGI IMG/M metagenome (GOLD analysis project Ga0207694, IMG submission 184353) | Corn rhizosphere microbial communities from Kellogg Biological Station, Michigan, USA - KBS C3-4 metaG (SPAdes) (version 2) | ecosystem: Host-associated > Plants > Roots > Rhizosphere > Soil...
GCCACCATTGGCAGCCCGGCCCTGGAGCTCTCGGAGTCCATCGAGCGGCCCACCGGGGTCTGGGGGGTCACCTGGGTGGCCTCCACCGAGTCCATCGTCGAGCGCGAGCAGGTGATGATCTCGCGCGTGGTGTTGACCGCCGTGGCGGTGGCGGTCGCGTTCGCGGCGGTCGGCGCCTTCGTGCTGCGGCAGCAGCGCCAGGCGGTGGAGCTGGAGGGGCGGCTCCGCTACGCGCAGGAGCTGGCCAATGCGCGGCAGACCAGCCAGTCGATCGTGGACAACGCCCCGCTCGGCGTGCTCGGTCTGGCGGAGGATGGCCGCGTCCTGCTCGCGAACGGGTTCCTGGTCGAACGCCTCGGCCCGGTCCGGCTGGGCCAGCCGCTCGATCAGGCTTTCACGGAGAAGACGGGCGCCACCTGGGCGCGGGAGATCGAACCTTTGCTGCGAGACGCGGCCCGCGGGCCCGACGGCGCCGGGGTGAGGCCGGCGCCGGCCTCGAGCGGTCCCCCTGTGCCGCCGGCCGGCGCCGGGGAGGGCGCGCCCAGGCAACAGATCCGGTCCATCGCGACCGGGACCCAACAGTTTCTGGTGCGCATCGTGCCCGTGCGCGGCAACGAGCTCGGCGTCCGGACCTTCGCCCTGGTGGAGGATCAATCCGAGCTCCGTACGCTCGAGAACCACCTCGTCCGCGCCGAAAAGCTGATCACCGTCGGCGTGCTGTCGGCCGGGATCGCGCACGAGATCGGCAGCCCTCTAGCCGTCATTCGCGGGCGCGCCGAGCAAACCCTGCGCAGCCTGAGCGAAGAGCGGGGCCACGAAAGGGGCGATGACAGCGGCGAAGATCGATCCGACGCCCGGCGTGACGCGCGCCGGGCGTCCGACCTGCGGGTCATCATCAAGCACATCGACAACATCAGCGCGACGATCCGCCAGCTCCTCGACTTCTCGCGGCGCCAGTCGATCGAGCGGCACGCGGTGATCGCCTCCGAGGCGTTCGAGCAGGCGCGGGTCCTCTTGCAATGGAAGACGGCGTCACGGCGTGTCGGCCTGGTGTTCGAGGCGGCGCCGGGGACCGGCCCCCTGTCGGCCGATCCCGATCAGCTGCAACAGGTCCTGGTGAACCTCATCCTGAATGCGTGTGACGCCTCGGCCGAGGGCGACGAGGTGCGCATCACCGCCGCGCCCGGCGAGGACGGGTTCGTCCGAATCACCGTCAGCGATCGGGGCTGCGGCATCGCGCCCGAGCACATGAACGCGGTGTTCGATCCGTTCTTCACCACGAAGAAGAAAGGGGAGGGGACCGGCCTCGGGCTGTCGATCGCCGCCAGCATCGTGCGCAACCACGGCGGTCAGATCAACCTCGACAGCACGCCGGGTGGCGGAACGCAGGTGACCATCCTGTGGCCGGACGCGAGGCGGCCGACCTCGGCGGCGGCGTCGGCGGCCGAGGCACCGGAAGCGGAGCGGAGGCGCTCGCATGCGTAGGCTCCGCGTCCTCGTGGTCGACGACGTGGTCGATCTGGCTCAGACCGTCGCGAACGAGCTGGAGCCGGCCGGCTTCGACGTCGAGGTGGTCGACAGCGGGAGCGTGGCGCTCGATCGGTTCGCGCGGGAGCCGGCGGACGTGGTGATCACGGACCTGCGCATGAAGACGGTCGACGGGCTCGACGTGCTGGCCGGCATCAAGAACACCGATCCGAACGTCCCCGTCATCATCATGACCGCGTTCGGGGCCATCGAGAGCGCGGTGGAGGCCATGCGCCGTGGAGCTTTTCACTATCTGACCAAGCCCTTCGCCCTCGAGACGCTGCGCGCGCTGGTGGAACGTGCCTGCCGCGAGCGGGCGCTGTCGACGGAGAACGCGCTCTTGCGCCGCACGCTGCACGCCAACGCGGCGGCGCGCCAGCTGCTCGGGACCAGCCCGCCCATGCGCCAGCTCCGCGCGCTGATCGAGCGGATCGCGGACGCCAGCTCGTCGGTGCTGATCACCGGCGAGACCGGGACGGGCAAGGAGCTGGTGGCGCTGGCCATCCACGCCGACAGCCCGCGCCGCGACAAGCCCTTCATCGCGGTGAACTGCGCGGCCTTGCCCGAGCAGCTTCTGGAGAGCGAGCTCTTCGGCCACGCGCGCGGCGCGTTCACGGGGGCGCTGCAGAGCCGGCGCGGCCTGTTTCTGGAGGCCGACGGCGGCACCCTGTTCCTGGACGAGATCGGCGACTTGCCGCTGGCCCTTCAGGGCAAGCTGCTGCGCGTCCTGCAATCGGGCGAGGTGCGGCCGGTCGGCAGCGAGCAAAGCCGCCACGTCGACGTGCGGTGCGTGGCCGCCACGCACAAGGATCTCGGCGAGCTGGTGGAGAAGAGTCTGTTCCGGCAGGACCTGTTCTTTCGGCTGGACGTGCTGCGCGTCCAGGTGCCCGCGCTGCGCCAGCGCACCGAGGACATCCCGGTCCTGGTCGACCACTTCCTGCGCAAGAGTTTGGGCAGCGCCTCGCGCTCGGTGTTGACGGGGTTCGAGCCGGAGGCGCTCGAGTTCCTGGCCAGCTGCGATTGGCCGGGCAACGTCCGCCAGCTCGAGAACCTGGTCGAGCGGCTGGTGGTGACCGCGTCGGGGCCGCTGGCCAAGCTGGGTGACGTCCAGCGGGCGCTGGGTCCGACCCGGGCGATCGATCCGCTGGGGCCGCTGCTGCAGAAGCCGATGCCCCTCGACGAGCTCGAACGGCGCTACATCGCCGGCGTCCTGCAAGTCGTGGGAGGCAGCAAGCTGAAGGCCGCGGAGATCCTGGGCGTGGACCCCTCCACCCTCTACCGCCGCGAGAAATCCAAATCCTGATCTCCGTCCCGTCCTCGTCTCCGTCCTCGTCCTCGTCCCCGCCCCCCCCGCGCCGCGTCGATCGGCCACCTCGTCTTGCAAAAAGCGAGATCGATGCCGCGAAATGCAAGGTCGATCGGCGGCCATGAATCCACCACGTAGCGAGTGCGTTTCGCGCATGTTTCTCCGAGAAGATCGCCAGGTATCCGCGGCAAAAAGTTACGACACAACACCTGGAAATCATTCCTGACTTGTCGGTGTTTCGGGGATGTCTGCTACCCCCGGCACCGCCGTTGCTGGGGTTGCCCGCCGACGAAGCGTCGCGTTTGACGAACTCCGGCGCCCCTCGAACACCGCAACGAAAGGATCCGAACTCATGCAGAAGGCTAGAAGTCGTACAGCCGCAAGAGGCACCGTGAAGGTCTTGGCCGTCCTGGCTCTGGGCGCCGTGGTCTGCTCCATCGGGGCCGGCTTCGCTCGGGCCGAAGATCCCGCGGCCGCTCCTGCGGCGGCTCCCGCGGCCGCTCCGGCAGCGGCTCCCGCCGCTCCCGATCTCGCCGCACGGGTCGCGGACCTCGAGGCTTACGTCACCAACGGGGCGCCGAAAAACCTGGTCACGCCCGGCCCCGGCCACAACGCGTGGATGATGACGTCGACGGCGCTGGTGCTCTTCATGACGCTGCCGGGGCTGGCCCTGTTCTACGGCGGCCTGGTCCGCCAGAAGAACATCATGTCGGTCATGGCGCAGTGTCTGGGCTGCGCCGGCCTGGTCACGGTCCTGTGGTGGGCGTTCGGCTACAGCCTGGTGTTCGCGAGCGGCTCGTCGTTCCTGGGCTCGTTCAAGTTCGCGATGCTGAAAGGCGTGACGTCGATGCCCAACGCGGACTACGCGGCGTGGGTCTCGCAGAACGTGTTCTCGATGTACCAGCTCATGTTCGCCATCATCACGCCTGCCCTGATCGTGGGCGCGATCGCCGAGCGCATGAAGTACAGCGCGATGATGACCTTCATCGCGCTGTGGATGCTGGCGGTCTACTTTCCGCTGGCCCACATGGTTTGGGGCATCGACGGTCTGATGAACGGCGTGTGGAACGCCAAGGCTTCCATCAAGGCCATCGACTTCGCGGGCGGAACCGTCGTCCACATGTCATCCGGGTGGTCGGCCCTGGTGCTGTGCCTGATCCTCGGCAAGCGCACGGGCTTCGGCAAGCGGGCCTTCATCCCGCACAGCATGGTGCTGACCATGATCGGCACCGGGATGCTGTGGGTGGGCTGGTACGGCTTCAACGCCGGCAGCGCCGTCGCGTCGGACACCATCGCGGCGAACGCCTTCACGACGACGACGCTGGCGACGGCCGTGGCGTGCTGCGTGTGGCCGCTGCTCGAGTGGGTGACGCGCGGCAAGCCGACCATCCTCGGTTTCTGCTCGGGCGCCGTGGCGGGCCTGGTCGTCATCACGCCGGGCGCCGGCTTCGTCACGCCGTCGAGCGCGGTGATCATCGGCGTCCTGGCGGGTGTCGTGCCGTTCCTGGCGTGTACCAAGCTGAAGGCGTTCTTCAAGTATGACGACGCGCTGGATACCTTCGGTGTCCACGGCGTGGGCGGAACCATGGGCGCGCTGGTCACCGGCTTCTTCGCCACGCCGGAAGTGAACGCGAACCTGTCCACCAACCTGGCGGGCTACGTCGGCAAGACCCTGTGGCTGGAGCAGATCAAGGCCATGGGGCTGACCATGGTCCTGTCGATCGGCGCCACCACGGTCATCGCGCTGATCCTGAAGTCGGTGATGGGCCTCCGTCCGTCGCTCGAGAACGAGGAGCTCGGCCTCGACGAGAGCGATCACGGCGAGTCGGGCTACCACCCCGACGAGGGCGGTTACCACGGCGCGTCTCCGGAAGGTGCGGCGATGTCGGCGGGCGCTCCGGTTCTCGCGAAGGGCACGCCATGAAGAAGGTCGAAGCCATCGTCAAGCCGCACAAGCTCGACGACCTGAAGGATCGCTTGCGCGAGATCGGCGTGTCCGGCATGACGGTCATCGAGTGCAAGGGGTTCGGTCGCACCGGCGGCAAGACCGAGGTGTACCGCGGCTCGGCCTATGTGGTGGACTTCGTCCCGAAGGTGCTGGTGCAGATCGCCGTCAAGGACTCGATGTTGAACGACGTCCTCCAGGCCATCGAGACCACGGCCAAGACCGGCAAGATCGGCGACGGCAAGGTCTTCATCACGCCGATCGAGGAAGCCATCCGCATCCGCACCGGCGAGCGCGGCGAAGACGCAATATAGGTAGGGCGCGCAGCCAGCGCCGAAACCTCGAACCCTCCCTTTGCGCATGCGAAGGGAGGGTTTTCTTTTGGGCGGTCAGAAGCCGAGGCCGACGACGGAGCGGATCCAGACGCGGCCGAAGTTGTCGCCGACCTGGACCGAGCGGTCCCAGTCGGTGGCGCGCAAGTAGACGCCGGTGGCCCACCAGATGGGGCCGAGGTTCATCATGAAGGCGGGGCCCACGAAGACGTGGGGGCCGCGGTTGAAGACGCGCGGTCCTTCATCGTCGTCGTCCTCGTACTCGGCGCGCATCCAGCTCTCGAGGCCCAGGTGGAAACGCGGGCTCAGCTCGACGGTGGCGCCCGCGGTGGGGTTCAGGACCCACTCTCGTTCACCGCTGAAATAAAATTCCCGCTCGGCCCACAGGTTCGTGATGAGGCGCAGCCGCCCGAAGCGGCGTTGCAGGATGACCTTGGCCTCGAGCTCGATCTCGCGCTCGTTCTCGGTGACCTCGCCGTAGACGGCGACGTCGACCGGCCAGGCGCCCGGGTCCGCGAAGCGGTAGCGCACCCGCTGCGAAGACCCGTTGCCCATGGGCAGCGTCGGCAACCCGACGTAGCGATCGCTCCCCACCCCGGGCACGAACATGAAGTAGATCGCCAGCTCCAGCTTGTCGGTGACGCCGTACTCGATCTCGGTCTGCAGCTCGGTCGCGTTGTACCAGGTCGTCGCGCCCGAAAACGGGTTCTGCACGCGCACCGGCACGAAGTCGATGAACTGCTCCACCTCGCCCGTTCCTTGGGCGAGCGACTCGGACTGGTAAGTGAAGGGCAGGGGACGCGGGTTGGCGCGCGCCTCGGGGGCGGACGCCATCACGCCGGCCGCCAGCGATGACGTTGCCAGCTTCACGAGCAATGGAATCCGGCGCGCGCGGGCGGCCATTCGATCAGAGGACATCGGGGGATCCTTTCGCGCCACCGGCGCCGTTCGACGAGGTCGTTTCGCTTCCCGCGCCCCCAGGCCCGCTCATGCCGCCGGCGCCGTTTCCGCCGCCCGCGCCCGGGAAGCCGCCGGCCCCCACCACGCCCGAGCCGTCGAGGGCCAGCCACCCGGAGAGGACGTAGTCGTTCGCCTTCCCGAGAACGTGGCAGGTGTTGCAGCCACCCTGCGGATCGCCCGCGTACGTCTCGCCGCTCGGCGGACCGAACCCGCGCCACTTGATGCCCACCTCACCGGTCGCGGATTCGGTCAGCTCGAACCACTCCCAGTCGACGGCGCCGGTGACGTTGTAGCCGCCGCCGCGCTTGGCCCGGGCGAACAGCCGACCGTCGGCCTGCATGTTCTTCACGATGAGCGTGCCGAGCGGAAATGCCGTGGCTCCGGCTGCCGGCTGCTGATTGATGTAGACGATCCGCGTCCCGGCGATGTGGGACCCGCCGAGGGAGATCGGGCTCTCGGTGGTATGCGAGGGCCAGGCTCGGAAGCCGGCGAAGTCCCTGGCGAAGGCGACCATGGTCATGGGATCGCCATCCGAGGCTCCGCCACTGCACCCGGTGGCGGCGGAGCCGGCCGCGGCCAATAGTGCGATCGCGAACGTTCCTACTCGCGAACGCGATGGATGCGACGTCGAGAGCCGGTAGGGACCCACGATGCCCTGGCCTTTGCTGGCAGCCATCAGTTCTCCGGTCTGAAGATGTCGAGGACCTTCGCCCCCTCGTTCATCAGCGAAACAATCGACCCCGGCATCATCGGATCGGTGACTTCCGTTGTCGCAGCGTACAGCTTGCCAAACGGGGACTGCAGATCGGCTGGGGTAGGTGCTGCCGCGCTCCAGGTGGCGGGCGGCGGGGGGATGGCGTCACCGTTCACCATCGCGTAGATCGATGCGAGCTGGGTGAACCCAGCGTTGATCGCCGCATCGATCATGGTCCCGGTCATTCCGCCGGGAGTCATGGCCGACGCCGGCTTCGAATTCAGCCAATCACTGAACAGCGCATAGATCTTCTTCGTGCCGTCCAGGTTGGCGCGCAGGTCCGCCATGGTGTGCTGCGAATAGCGCGACTCCTCTTCACCCGTCGAGGCCTTCGTGACCTTCTCCTTTTGCTCGTTCATCAAGCCGACGAGACCCGTGAACGCGCCGGAGACGTCGATCTCCTGCGGCGTCCACTGGTCGAGGAGCCGCTTGGTGTCGACCACCAGCTGGCCGCAGAGGCCGGCCTTGAAGGAGGCGGCCTGCGCCGCGGTCGCCGGGAAGGCGGCCGGCGCGTAACCGGGAAGGGACGCTTCGAAGGCCACCACGCCGGCCGGCACCCCGTCCGAAGGTTGCGAGTACAGGATCCGCTCGACGGCGTGCATCCCGGTGATGCCCGCGCCGTCGAATGGGTCGGGATCGCCGGCGCCCTTCAGATCGGCGAGGAAGCCGTCGTAGCGCTCGTCGATGGCCACGTCGATCTCGGGGAAGATGGGCGCGGTCGCCCCCTCGACGTGCTCGTAGGCCGTCCGCGCCTGCACCCACGCCGTCTTCATGGCGGCGATGGCCTCGGCGTCGGCGGTCGCGTCCCAGCCTCTCCCCGCGGGGACGGGGGCCGCGGCCTGGAGCCTGATCGACGCCTCGTGGAGGGCCTTGAGGTCTCCGACCATCGATGCTTGCATGGCGCTCGCCACCTGGCTCTTCTTGTCGGCCGGAGAATCCGAGCCGCAAGCGGGCGCGAGCGACACGACGGCGAGCCCGGCGGCAAGCGCAAGGCGAGACGTGGGTACGGCTGGGGGACGGGAGATCATGACCTGCTCCTGGATCTGCCGGTGAGGGCGGTTCAGTGGTTCACAGGGACGAGACGAAGGCGAGCAGCAACGCGCGATCCTGGGGGGACAGCGCCTGGAAAGCGGTCACGCTGCCGTCGGCCTCGGAGCCGGGCCCCGCGTGCGCCAGGATGCCCTCCTCGACTGTCGTCGCCGCGCCGTCGTGCATGAGCCCGCGCGCGAACCGCAGGCCGACGAGCGGCGGCGTGCGCCAGTCGCGCCCGGTGGCCTCGCCCTCTGCGATCCCGTCGGCGTGCAGCGGACCCATGTCGTGCAGCAGCAGATCGGAGTAGAGCGGGGCGTCCATGTCCGCCAGCGGCGCCAGCGGGTAGTCGGCCCGCGTCTTCAAGGTCGGGACGTGGCAGACGGAGCAGCCGGCGGCGTCAAACGCCGCCCGCCCGCGCGGATCGCTGGCCGCGCGCTTCGGGATGGCGGTCATGCGCACGTACATGGCGCGCTCGTTCACGCTGTCGATCGTGACGTCGACGCCCGGCTTCAGGTCGTCAGCCAGGCCGTCCGGGTTCGCGAACTCCGTCGGGCGCAGCGGGCTGGTGATGCCCATGTCGCCTTGAAGCGCGTCGGCCGTGAAGTCGTCCACCGTGGCGATGCGTCCCTTCAGGCCGAATCGACCGATCACGATGTCCCCGGGCTGGTGGGTGTGGAAGCGCGTGTCCGGGTTCGGCTGGGAGGCGTAGGCGACGTGGTTCGGACGGCCGTGGATCCCGTCCGTGCGCAGCGCCTGCTCGGCGGCCACGCGCTCGATCTCCGAGTCCAGGACTGCCTCCATGTACCCGCGGCCGAGCACCGCGGGAGGCAGCCGCGTGGTGACCTTCACGGAAGGATCGGCGGCCGGCGCGTCGATCGGCGTACGGGCGTCTGCCGTCACCAGCGGATGAATGGTGTGGCCGTAGGGGAGGGAGCTCTGGTCGGTGGCCGGGCTCCACCCGTCGGCGTCGACGACCACCATCTTCTGAACCAGACCGGGGCCGCGCATGCCGTCGTCGTGGCACCCGCTGCACGAGGTGCGCGTGTAAAGGGGGCCGAGTCCGTCGTAGGGGCGCAGCGAGAGATCGAACAGCCCGTCGCCCACGCCGAACTGCGCGACCTCGGCGGCGGTCAGGCCGTCGGCCGGCACGTCGAAAGGATCGTTGGTGCCGAAGACGGTGGCCTTCTCGTGGGGCGCTTCGATCTTGGCGTCGTCGCAGGCGGCGACCAGCGCAGCTCCCGCCCCGAGCAGGACGAGGGTGAGAGAGGGGCGGGGGCGCGCGGCGAAGCGAGGCGAAGGGGGGCGAGGCATGACGGCCAGAAATTATGATAATGAAAATTAAAATCAACTTCAAAAATCGCGAATCGACGATCCGGGTCACGCGGCGCCGCCACCGCCCCCCGGGGCCCCGCCGACCTCGTCGAGGCGCCGCTGAAGGAAGCGCGCCTCCGCCGCGTTCGTGACCAGGGCCAGGGCCTCGCGGTAAGCGCGCGCCGCCTCCGGGAAGCGCCCCAGCCGCCGCAGCAGGTCGGCGCGCGCCGCCGGCAGCAAGTGATAGCCGCCGAGCGCGCCCGCGGCCGAGAGCGCGTCGATGTGGCGCAGCCCTGCGGCCGGACCTTCGGCCATCGCGATCGCGACCGCGTGATTCAGCGCGACCACCGGCGAGGGGTCGATCCGACGAAGCCATTCGTAGAGCGCGACGATCTCGGGCCAGTTCGTATCGGCGGCGCGGGCCGCCTGCGCGTGGACCGCCGCGATCGCCGCCTGGAGCGAGTACGCACCCAGCGGGCGCATGGGCAGCACCTCGCGCACCAGCGCCAGCCCCTCGGCGATCGCGTCGCGATCCCAGCGCGCGCGATCCTGATCCTCCAGCAGCACCAGCTCGCCCGCCGCATCGACGCGCGCCGCCCGCCGCGCCTCGATGAGCCGCATGAGCGCCAGGAGAGCCCGCGGCTCCGGACGTGCCGGCACCAGCTTGGCCAGCAGACGGCCGAGGCGGATCGCCTCCGTGCACAACGCCGCGCGCACGAGCGCGTCGCCGCTGCTCGCCGTGTAGCCCTCGTTGAAGATGAGGTAGATGACCGCCAGGATCGCGTCCAGCCGCGCCGGGAGATCCTCGGCGTCGGGGATGCGATAGGGGATGCGTGCGATCCGGATCTTCGACTTGGCGCGCACCAGGCGCTGGGCCATCGTGGGGGGCGGGACCAGGAAGGCGCGGGCGATCTCGTCGGTGTCGAGGCCACCCAGCGTGCGCAAGGTCAGCGCCACCTGCGCTTCGAGCGGTAGCGCCGGGTGACAGCAGGTGAACATCAAGCGGAGCTGATCGTCCTCCACGGCTCCCTCGTCGTCGTTCGTGGTCGCGGTCCCAGACGGGCCGGCGCTCGCTTCACCACCGGCGGCGACGGCGTCCGCTTGCAGCTCGGCGTGCTTTTCGGCGGCCAGCGCCCGGTGGCGAAGGCCATCGACCGCCTTGTTCCGCGCGGTGCGAATCAGCCACGCCCCCGGATTGTCGGGCGCGCCGCCCGGGAGGGCCGGCCATTGCACCACGGCGGCCTCCCAGGCAGCGGCCAGGCCTTCTTCGGCCGCGTCGATGTCCCCGACCAGCCGGATCAGCGTCGCCAGAAGGCGGCGTCGCTGCTCGCGAAAGACGCCTTCGATCGGGGATCCTTCGGCCGGTTCCTGGCCCGACTGTCGGCTCGACATCGTGGGTGGGCAGCATACCCGGCACCCTGGGCGCGGGCTTGGCCCGCGCGCGAGGCGCGGACCAGCGCGCGACCGTCAGGCGCGCTTCGGGCGCGGGTAGTCGGGCGGCAGCTCGATGACCGGACGCACCTCGATCGAGCCGTCCCGCGCCCCGGGGATGCGGGCCGCGATCTTCGTGGCCTCGTCGAGATCCTTCGCCTCGATCAGATAGAAGCCTCCCAGTTGCTCCTTGGTCTCGGCGTACGGCCCGTCGGTGGTGAGCGTCTTGCCGTCCCGGACCCGCAGCGTCGTCGCCGCGGTGGTGGGCGCCAAGGCCTCGCCGCCCTTCATGTGGCCGCTCGAGACGATGCTCTGGGTGAACTCACCATAGGCCCTGAACATGGCCTCCCGCTCGGGGCCGCTGCTCTTCATGAGGGATTCGTCGTTGTAGATCAACAGCGCATACTGCATGGCTCTCTCTCCTGGATTCGAGTTTGTCGTCTGGGGGGGGACGATACCGCCCCGCGATTGAGTCGATCGACGGACGCCCGGATCGACAGGGTGGGGCAGAAAAATGTATCGGGGCAGCACGGACGGAGGAGGTCGACTCCAGATGGACGAAGCGCCCCTCGTCGACTAGGCCTTCGGGCATGTCGACATCGATATCGGAGTTGGTGGCGGGCCTGGCCGGAACGGCGCTCGAGGCCGGCCAGCCCGGATATGAAGACGAGGTCGCTGGCTTCAACGCCGCCGTCGTGCATCGGCCCGACGTCGTGGTCGGCGCGCGCACGATCGAGGACGTCGTGAGGGCCGTGCGTTTCGCCCGGGCGCGCGGCCTGCGCGTCGCCGTGCACAGCACCGGACACGGCGCGCACGCGGCGGTGCAGGGCGGGGTGCTGGTCGCCACCCGGGGACTCGACCGAGTGCAGATCGATCCGGCGGCGCGCCAGGTGATCGCGGGAGCCGGCGTCCGCTGGGGCGCCGTGATCTCGCTGGCGGCGCCGCACGGACTGGCGCCCATCGCGGGATCCTCGCCGAACGTCGGCGTGGTCGGCTTCCTGTCCGGGGGAGGTATCGGTCCCCTGGTGCGCAGCCACGGGTTCGGGTCGGATTACTTGGTGGGGGCTACCGTGGTGACCGGCACCGGCGACGTCGTGACGACGAGCGCCGACGAGAACCCGGAGATTCTTTGGGCCCTGCGCGGGGGCCGGCCCCGGTTGGGAGTGGTCACCGAGGTGACGCTGCGCCTGGCCTACCTGCCGGCGCTGTACGCCGGCTCGTTGTTCTTCGACGAGCCGCACATCGAGGCGGCCCTCAGAGGTTGGATCGCCTGGACGGAAAAAGCCGATCCCCGCGTCTCGACCAGCCTTGCCATCGTTCGCATGCCGCCCATCGACGCCGTTCCCCCGCCGCTGCGGGGCCGGCGCGTGCTCACCCTCCGGTTCGCCTACCCCGGCGGCGCCGAGGACGGCGCCCGCCTGGCCGCGGCCCTGCGAGCCCTGGCGCCCGTTCTGCTCGACGGCCTCGACTCGCTGCCCCTCGCCGAGGTCCCGCGCATCTACAATGACCCGGCCGGCCCCGTCCCGGCCTGGGTGAGCGGCGGACTTTTGTCGAGCGTCGACCCGGACTTCGCGACCGCCCTGCTGCGGCACGTGGGCGCCGGCACCGATGGCCCCTTCATGGCCGCCGAGGTCCGCCACCTCGGCGAGGCGACGGCACGGGACGTCCCGGGAGGGTCCGCCGTGGGGGGCCGGGGAGCCCGTTTCACCTTCGGCCTCATCGGC
>Ga0207694_10003584_pt1 | contig 12310 bp, 13 predicted proteins | sample KBSC34metaG_FD_184353 | JGI IMG/M metagenome (GOLD analysis project Ga0207694, IMG submission 184353) | Corn rhizosphere microbial communities from Kellogg Biological Station, Michigan, USA - KBS C3-4 metaG (SPAdes) (version 2) | ecosystem: Host-associated > Plants > Roots > Rhizosphere > Soil...
CCATTTCCAACCGACCCTGGCCGCGGAAATGGGTGATTTGCAGGAACGCATCACCTCGACCAAGAAAGGTTCGATCACGAGCTTCCAGGCCGTTTACGTGCCTGCGGACGACTTGACCGATCCGGCGCCCGCGACCACGTTTGCGCACTTGGACGCAACGATCGTGTTGGAACGCTCCATCGCAGAATTGGGCATTTATCCCGCCGTGGATCCGCTGGCCTCGAGCTCGCGCGCGCTGTCGGCGGACATCGTCGGCCAGGAACATTATGATGTGGCCCGCGGCGTGCAAAAGGTGTTGCAACGCTATAAGGACTTGCAGGACATCATCGCGATTCTGGGCATGGATGAATTGTCACCGGAAGACAAATTGACGGTGTTCCGCGCGCGCAAAATCCAGCGTTTCCTCAGCCAGCCGTTCACGGTGGCGCAGGTGTTCACGGGCATCGAAGGTCAACAGGTGCCGGTGGCGGAAACGGTCCGCGGCTTCAAAGAAATCCTCGAAGGCAAGCACGACGACGTGAACGAGGTTAATTTCTACATGAAGGGCGGAATCGATCAGATTAAGGAGAGCAAGTAATCCTCTGATTTAACCGAGCAATGGCCGCAACATTAAAACTCGAAATCGTCACGCCGGACGCGAAAGTGTTCTCGGAAGACGTGGACATGGTGACGCTGCCGGGGGTTGAGGGTGAGATGGGCATCTACCCGAACCACGTGCCGTTGCTCACGCAGATTGTGGCGGGGGAAATCATTGCGCGTAAAGGCGGGCAGGATTTTTTCCTGGCGATCGGGGAAGGCTTCGTGGAAGTGACCGGTGATCACGTGGCGATTCTTGCCGACATGGCCATTCGCGCCGAAAACATCGATGAGGCGAAAGCGGAAGAAGCCAAGCGCCGCGCCGAGGCTCGCCTCGCGGAGAAATTGAACGACGAAGAAACGGCTGCCGTCCAGGCCGCGCTGTTGCACTCCACGGCGCAATTGAAAGTGAAGCGCCGCGGGAAATAATTTCAAAATCAAAACACAGAGCCGCCGGATTTTATTCCGGCGGCTTTTTTGTTGTGATTCGCTGAAATTATTTGTGCAGATGAATGCTCGCCGCAATTTTCAGCACCGTTTTATTCGTCTCGATTCCTTCGTTCGGGCCAAAGGCCACCCAGCCGATGGCGTTGGTGTTTGCAATTTCGTAGCGGGAGATTCCGGAGAAGCTGGTATCCTGTAGTTGAATCGTGAAGACTGTCTCCGCGAAGGTCTTTTTATTTTCCGTCTTCAGCTCCAATCGGGAAATTGTGAGGCGAAGAGTCTCGCCAAAGCGACTGAGCACGCTGTGAACCCAATTGCGGGCCTCCAGCGCGAGGTTATTGGTGGTTTGGACCGCTGCCGCGGGAGCCACCGAGATCAGCATCATCGTCAAATTCGTGGGATCTTGCAGGACCGTGACCTGGGCAGCGTAGGTATCCCCGTTGACGGTGTTCGTGCCGGGGACCATCTGGCTGGAGGAAACAATCCACGGCTTGGGCAACCCGGGTGAAAAGGTGATGGCGTTGTCCGCATTCGCAAAGCAGGTGAAAAAAGCCAGCGCGAGAAAAATCAGGATTTTAGACCGCATACAGGGCGTTAGAGCCTAGCTTTTGGCGGAAAATTGTCGAGAAACATCGCGCGAAACCCTGATTTCAAGCTTGCGTTTTTGATGCCCGCCCGGAAGATTGCACCCCTTGTATATGGAATCTGATCTGACGCAATCCGCGCTGTTTTATAAACTTTGGGCATGGGGAGATAAAAACCGAAAACAACTCCTTTACGGGATTGTTGCCCTGGTGGTGCTGGGCTTTGTTTTTGCCTTTTGGCTGGTGCATGCAAATGAGCAACAGAAGGACGCCAATGCCGCCCTGGCAGCCATAACCAGTCGAAACCTGACCATGCCCAATTCGCCGCCGGCCCAGGATGCGCTCCTGAAGGTGAATGCGGATTATCCGGACACGGACGGCGGCCAGCGCGCCTTGTTGCTGGCTGCAGGCGACCTGTTTGCTGCGGGCAAATACGATGTCGCGCAAGCGCAATTTCAGAAATTTTTGAAGGATTACAACACCTCGCCATTCCTCAGCCAGGCGGCTCTCGGCGTCGCGGCTTGTAACGATGCGCTGGGCAAGACCAACGAGGCGGTGTCCGGTTACCAGGGCGTGGTGGAGCGGTTTGGAAATCAAAATGTGGAACCGCAAGCCCGGCTTCGCCTGGGGCGTCTGCTGGAAGGGCAGGGCAAATATCGCGAGGCTCGCCAAATGTATGAACAATTGGCGCAGAAGTACCAGGGCTCGATGATGGGGTCGGAAGGTCTCCTGCACCTGCAGGCGTTGAATACCGCTCACCCGGAAGCGCCCCCGGCGGCCCCCGCCACTCCGGCAGCTTTGACTTCCCCCGGCTTGCCGAGTTTGACGACGACTCCCGCGGCGACCGCGCCGAACACTTCCGCTGCCCCGGTGGCCACTCCTTCGCCTGCTGCGACCAACCCGGTCAAAAAATGAAATCAAACCTGGCCAAACAATGCGTCGCGGAATTCATTGGCACCTTTGCGTTGATTTTTGTCGGCATCGGCGCCATCGCAAATAACAGTTCACCTGCTGCCGGTGTAGGATTACTCGGCGTGGCGCTCGCTCACGGGCTCACCATTGCCGTAATGGTATCGGCCACCGGCGCGATTTCGGGCGGACAACTCAATCCGGCCGTGACATTCGGTTTGCTGATCGGCGGACAGATGGATGTGAAGAAATCTATCGCCTATTGGATCGCGCAATTGGCGGGCGCAACAGTCGCAGCGTATTTGTGCGCGTCGCTGCTCGGAGTCGCGAAAGTTTCGGGCGGCACACCGGATCTTGGTTCGGGCGTTTCCACCGGCCAGGCGATTGTAATCGAAGCAGTGCTGACGTTCTTTTTGGTCTTTGTCGTTTACGGTTCCGCAGTCGATGCCCGCGCGCCGAAAATTGGCGGTTTGGCGATTGGCTTGACCGTGGCGTTGGACATTTTGTTCGGCGGCCCGCTGACCGGCGCGGCGATGAATCCCGCGCGCACGTTTGGCCCTGCGCTCGCGAGCAGCCATTGGAACAACCACATGGTTTACTGGATTGGCCCCTTGATTGGCGGCGCGGCGGCTGGATTGATCTACGGACGCTTCCTCATTAAAGAAACCAAGGCATGAAGTTAACGATCATCGGGACGGGCTACGTTGGATTGGTGACCGGAACCTGCTTCGCCGAGGTGGGGCATCACGTCATCTGCGTCGATAATGACGCGAACAAAGTCAAAATGCTCCAGGCCGGAGGCATCCCGATTTACGAGCCGGGTCTCGAAGAGTTGGTGAAGAAAAATGTCGCCGCGGGGCGCCTCAGTTTCACGAGTAGCACTGCAGAAGGAGTGGCGAATTCGGAGGTGATTTTCATCGCCGTTCCCACCCCGCCGCAACCGGATGGTTCGGTGGACATGAGCTTCATCGAACGCGTCGCGCGTGACATCGCCGGGGCGTTGAACGGTTACAAGATCATCGTTGATAAAAGCACGGTGCCGGTGCAGACGGGTGACAAGGTGGCGGAAACCATTAAGCGATACTGCAAAGGACAGAGCGAATTCGACGTGGTCAGCAATCCGGAATTTCTGCGCGAAGGTTTCGCAGTGGAAGATTTGATGAACCCGGACCGCGTGGTGATTGGCGTCCGCACGCAACGTCCGGTCTCGGCGATGAAGGCGGTCTACGAACCGTTCAAAGCGCCGATCATCGTCACAGATATCAACTCGGCGGAGTTGATCAAGCACGCCTCGAATTCATTTCTGGCGCTGAAAATTTCTTACATCAACGCGGTCTCGATCATTTGCGAAGCCACGGGCGCCAATGTGCAGGAAGTGGCGAACGGCATGGGCATGGACGAGCGCATCGGCAAACGCTTCCTGAATGCCTCGCTCGGTTTCGGCGGCAGTTGTTTTCCCAAGGACCTGAGCGCGTTTATCAAGATTGCCGAGGAATTGCGTTACGATTTTGGATTGTTAAAGGAAGTTCAGCGCATCAACGCCGGCCAGATGGACCGGTTCATGAAGAAGATCGTGGACACCCTTTGGGTGATAAAGGGCAAGAAAGTCGGCGTGCTAGGTTTGGCCTTCAAGCAAAACACGGATGACGTCCGCACCTCGCCGGCGATTGAGCTTTGCCATCGATTGCAAAAAGAAGGCGCGGTTCTGCGCGTGCATGACCCCAAAGCGATGGATAAGGCCAAAGCGCTTTTGAACGACGTGACTTACGTGGACGATATGAACGATGTGGCCGAAGGCTGCGACGCGCTGGTCGTCGCGACCGAATGGGACGAGTTCAAGAAATTGGATTTGGACCGAGCAAAAAAACTGCTGTCGCACCCCATCATGTTCGACGGGCGAAATCTTTTTGACCCGAAGGAGATGGAAGGGCGAGGGTTTATCTACAAAAGCATCGGCAGATAGTTTCGAGTTTTGAGTTTGGAGTTTCGAGTCATGAAAGACACGCCGCCACCAACTCGAAACTCAAAGCCCGAAACCCGAAACCAGATAGAAGTGAGCGCCGGTCTCGTCTTCCGCGACGGCAAACTTCTCATTACCCAACGCCAAAAGGACTCGCACCTTGGCGGTCTGTGGGAATTTCCAGGAGGCAAACGCGAGGCGAATGAGACGTTTGAGGAATGCCTGGTGCGCGAGTTGCGCGAGGAATTGGGCATTGAAGTGGAGGTTGGTGAATTGCTTGAAAGCATCACACACACGTACCCGGAGAAAACTGTTTCGTTGAAATTTTTTCGGTGTCGTTGGAAACAGAACGAGCCGAAGCCGATTGATTGTTTGGATTTGAAATGGGTGACGGCGGAGGAGTTGCGAAACTACGAGTTTCCTGCGGCAGATGCGCGGTTGTTGACGATGTTGCATAAATCGCCAAGTTTGTGGAAGAGTGAGCCGTGAAATTTGATATGCGAATGTCAATGTTCATAGAAAAAGGCAGGAAATCACAGCGCATTGTCACGCTGGCTTTGACGGTGATGATGTTTTTTTCCGGGTGCATGCGTTCCAGACCGAAAGAAAAATATCCGGGCGGATTGATAAAAACCACTCTGGGAATGTTTGAGGTCGATTGTGGACGATATCCGACCACCTCAGAGGGATTGGATGCTCTGCTCAAACTGCCGAACAATACTTCTATCACTAATTGGCATGGACCTTATTTGGAAAAGGCGAGCGACCTGGAGGATCAGTGGGGGCATAAATTTGGATATCGTTGCCCGGGCAATCGTAATCCGAACGGATACGATCTTTATTCTGCGGGGCCCGACGGCAAAGAGGGGACTGCGGATGATATCGGGAATTGGATAATCACGCCGTCCAAATGAATCAAAAAGCTTAATGTGATGGCTACGATCGAGGTTTTTGCTTGGAAAGAACACTTTGTGGAGGGGAATGCGGTTTACGACCACGCCAACTCTGAATTCAGGAAGCAGCTTCGCCGCGGGATGAGGGCGTCGCCGGCTGAAATCCGCCGTTTAGCTCGACAGGTGATTTTACGCCAAACGCTATGCCTCAGCAACGTTCATGATGAAGCGGTTTATGAGCTGACAAAAATTCTCCAAACTATGGGAGCCGAGATCTGCGTGTTGTTGGAGGATAGCAATGGCGAAAAACTATTTCGTCGCGAGCCCAAGCGCGGCCGTTGGTAAAAAGAAAGCGTGAAAGGTAATGTTATGCCGGCATTAAGCGCATACACGAATGTTTTTAATTCTGCTTTGGTGATCTTAAAGCGCAAAGGCTTTCGCGTTTGGATGCAAGATGATCCGGCCTCAATATGCGCTGAAAAGGATGGGTGGGATTTTATGGCGGAAGACCCAATCCAATTACTCGGCTTGGTATCAATCTATGAGGCCCACCAACCAAGCGAATTTCGTGAGTATTGGTGGAAAATTGACGAGCCTTGGTTGATAGAAAGCGTTTCTAACCGTCGTCCGCGATTTATTCCAGTGTGGAAGAAAATGCCGGAAAAAAGAGTGAAGAAACGCAGATCTTCTAAAAACAAAAAAGCGTGAAACGCTTTCACGTATCACGCTTGCTGATTTGAAAATGGAGACAGGCGAGACGCCTGTCCTACGTTAGACTTTACCGTAAAACTCTTCGACGACGTGTTTGAAGTTGTTTTCGCCGACGTTCACGATTTTGAATTCGCGTTGGGCGCTTTCTTCAGAATCGCTGGCGTGGGCGGCGTTCACCATGATGGTTTGGCCGAATTCGCGGCGGATGGATCCCGGAGGCGCTTTGGAGGGGTCGGTCGGTCCGAGGACGTCACGGATTTTGCGCACGGCTTCCACGCCTTCATAAACGAGGGCGATGCAGCGTTCGGTGCCGGGTTTGTGCCAGTCCGACTGCGGTATTTCCGAGGGCGCGTGACCGGACATAAAGCGGACGATGTTATCGAATTGGTTATCACCAAAATCCGGGCCGAGAATATCGCCGAGTTGATGCTCTTTGCCTTCCGCAATTTTGAAGCCGAAATCTTTTTCGATAGCCGCCTTCGCCTTGTTGCCGACCACGTCTTTCAACTTGGTGCGGAGCACTTCGCGGACGGGGCCGTAAAAATCCATCGCCTGCGCCACGCTCATGCGGTGCAGTTTCATGCCCACGATGAACAGGCCGGTGCGGGAGAAGAAATCAATCACGTTACCGGGGCGGCCGGACGGGAAGCGGAAGTTTTCGGGTTTGATCAACACCAGCGTGCGCTGCGGTTTTTCGCCGGCCGGATAATTGATCACATTGTCCACCACGCCGCCGTCAGTGTCCGAATATTTCGTCCAGAGCTTGAGCTTCGCTTCCGCTTCGTCAACCGTCGGGGGAGCGAGGACGGCAGGTTCAAAATAGCGCACCTGGCCGTCTTCCATGATGAGGTCGCCGTAGGTATCACGGATGGTTTCGCCGCCGCTGCGATCGGGGCTGATGTGCCCGATGACCGAGCGAGTCTTGCGCACGGCATCGTCACCCTTGAACAGGAGAACCATGGCGCGACGACGGCGGCCCGTTTTGGGGTCAGGCGAAAGATTTTGGAGAATGTAGTTGTGGATCAGTTCCTGAACGCGGCGATCCTGCGGGTCGTTTTTCGAAATGATCGCCTCGGAATATTGGGTGACGAGTTCCTTGCTCGGCGCGAACATGCGGCTGGCAACCAGTTCAAGGCCGGTGCGCGTGATGAGGCGGCTCAGGATGCCGCCGGTACGCGACTTGAACAGTGAATACGGAGTGATGATGACGTAAGCGAGCTGTTGAGACATATTTGTTTAAAATCCGAAACGAACTTCGGGACGCGACATATTGCCCAAGGGCATTTTCAAATCCAGCCTAATAAATCCCCTTTTTGCCGGGAATCAACCCGGTTTAGGCGTCGAGGCTTCCGAGGGAGCCGCGGGTGTCGCTGACGGTGCTGGAGCGGCGGCCGCTTTGCCGCCCAAAATCTTGAACATGACCGTGCCGCAGGTGGGGCATTTGCCTTTGATGGCCTTGCGCCCGTTCTTCATCGTTTCTTCCACGGCATCCACGATATCCTTCTTGGCCTTGCATTTGACGCAATATCCTTGAGGCATAAAATTTTTCCGCGCCGAGGCTTCATGCGACCGCGCGGTCATAAAAGAAGCTTAGGGTGCGGCTGGTACCAGCGTCAACAGGTAAAAGGGTGAGGAAATTTCTGTATTTTGTGTAAGTTGTTATAAATGAAATGTTTATGAACATGGCTGCGCGGGAGGCGTGTTGCGTGTTCCGTATTTCGTGAACTGAGTGAGTTGGCTCTGGTAGTGGGTAATGCTTTGTCGCAAATATATGGCTAACAAGTAGATGCGAATTTTCATGTCCTTCGAGGCGGGTTTCTGCTATTTGGGCGAGGTGAAACGCTGCGATTATTGTGGCAAGGAGTATCCGGATGAAGCTCTCGTGTGCGTGATCGACGGTAATTCGCTGCCGGGGAACTTAAAAGCGATGGAAAAAAGTGGTGTAGCGGTCCCACCGCCATCTATCGCTCCCACGAATCCTGACGCGGTATATCCGGAGTATCGGTGGTCCGCGCGAGACGGATGGAAGTTCCTGGGAATGATGCTTGTGCTCGAGGTCGTATGGTATGTCGTAACGGGAGCGCTGTACCGAGTGGCTCCCCAATTTTATTACTGGCGATGGGGCCCATTCGGTTCGGTGATCATGAGGTGCGCCTATATCGCACTGAACGTCTTGACTGCGGCCTATTTTGCCCGAACGGAATCCTGGAATTCATTCTTCAAGGCTTTTGGCCTGGATAAGAAACCGAGCCAATATGTTTGGTTTGGCGTTGCTGCCGCGCTTGGTTTCCGATTGTTAGCACACATCGTTCATTCGCTGGGTTGGACGAGTGGCTATACATCCTACGAAATCCGAGCCTTTGGAACGACGCATGGACCGGAAAGATATTTATTTTTGTTTGGATTGATTGCGGCGGCTTTTTTGGGAAGAAGCGGTATTCCGAGGGTTTCTGTATAAGGCATTTCGAGGATCCTTTGCGATGACACCCAGCGTGATGATCGTTCTTGCAGATTCGATCGATGGGCATTGGAACCAATATTCCCAACTCGGATTCGCAGTCGTGAGCCTAACAGCCCTGACAATCTTGCTGTGTTATATGCGAGAAAAATCGGACAGTCTATGGGACTGCATTTTGTGCCATTTGGTATTTAACGGGTCGAGTTTGATTGTCAGTGGGATTTTGCGGTATTGAATCCTGGTCGACGGAAGACGTCTCCAAATGGCGCATGCGGTAAATTCTCCATTGCGCGTGAAGAGGGTATTCGAGAGTTTCATGCGTGTCGGCTCGGGGGAGCCGCATCGAATCATGCGTCATCGTCTGGAAACTCGAAACGCCGCGGTTCGCCAAGCGGCGGCGGGCTGGCGTGTCTTTGGATTCCTGGTGCTGATGGCGGCGTTGTTCGGTAGAAAGGCAATGGCTGCGGAGACGAATGCGCCACCGGAGGCGAGTTTCAAAATTTCCGGCTACGGTTTCCTCGGCGACCTGCGATTGAAGCGCATCATCAAACTGCTGGAAGTGCCGAAGAAAAAACCGGAAACGTTCGACGCCAATTTCATGGAGGATACCGCGCTGATCCTGAAATCCAAGGTGCGCGAGGACGGGTATCTCAATCCCACCATCGTCATCACGGCGTTTCGCGAGAATGAAAAAAAAGGCACGCGGTATTTCTGGAATGAAACCGAACCGTTGCCGCGTCCGTTGCAGGCCAGCGAAGTGCGATTCAAGATTCGAAAAGGTGTGCTGTTTCATTTCGAAAAGATCGAGTTCACCGGCCTGACGGCGCTCAAGGAGAAGAAGGCGCTCAGCTATTTCATCGAGACCAGCGGTCTTTTGCCGTTGAAACAAAATCGCGTTTACTCGCCGGAACGACTCAAGCGCGGCGTGGCGAATCTCGAGGAAGTGCTCAACCGCATGGGTTTCCAGGACGCTAAGGTGACGGTCGGCAAAATCGAGCAGGAGGAAAAAACGGGAAGCGTAATCGTGCGCATCGACGTGGTGGAAGGACCGAAATACCTCGTGCGCACCGTGCGGCAGGAGGTTTATTATGGGGAAACGAACGCTCCCTCCGACGTGCAAACAAACGTGGTCGGCAAAACCTATTCAAAATGGTGGGAGCAGGATTACGCGCAGAGCATCCGCACCAATTATTATCATAAGGGCTATCCCGACACGGCGGTGAGCATGCAAACCGAGCGGCGCGAATCGACGGGCACCAATCTCGTGCTGGACATGCTGGCGGTGGTCAAAACCGGCCCGCGCGTGCGTGCGGGAGATGTCAGTTTCAAGGGCGAAAAACGCACAAAAGAGGTAATGCTTTCCCATCGCGTACCGATCCAAACTGGCGATTGGTTGGACCGCCTCAAGGCCGAGCACGGGCAATATCGGTTGGCCCGGCTCGGAGTTTTCGATTCAGTCGAATTAAATTACGAAACAGTCAGCACCAATCTCTGGGACGTTCGATATGATTTGAAGGAAGGCAAGCGCATTGAGGTCAGCCCGTTGGTCGGCTTCGGCAGCTATGATTTATTGCGCGCGGGCGTGGAAGTGGATCAATACAACCTTTGGGGCCTCGCGCACAGCTCCAAGCTCAAGCTCGTGCAGTCGTTCAAATCCTCCAGCGGCGATTACACCTACACCATCCCGGAATTAGTCGGCGAAGAGGTCGATGTGTTTGCGACGGCCAACGCTTTGCGGCGCGAGGAAATTTCCTTCACGCGCGTGGAATATGGCGGCGGCGTGGGCGCACGAAAATATTTTCAACCGTGGGCCACGGACGTGAATCTCCGCTACAATTATGGCATCCTGCAGGCGACGGAGCAAAGCGCGAATTTTGTGGAGGAAGGCGCGCAAAGCCCGACGGTTGGCGAGGTGATTTTGGACGTCCGCCACGATCGCCGCGATAACCCGCTGTATCCGCGGCACGGTTATCAATTGCTGGCAAACGTGGAAGTGGCGACCGATAACCTGGGTGGCGATGCGAATTTCCAGCGCGTCGAACTCGGCGGGTCGTATCATTTGCCGTTGAATGACAGCGAATGGATTCATCTGGGATTGCGGCATGGCTTTGTGGCGACCAGCGGCAGCACGAGCAACAATTTGCCTTTCACGCGGCGATTTTTTCCGGGCGGGCAGGATTCTGTGCGCGGTTACCAGGAGGGCGAGGCGGCGCCGCGCAATGCGGAGCATAAAATCGTGGGCGCCGAGACTTACACCAGCGCCAACGTGGAATTCGAGCAGGGCGTCACGCCAAAATGGTCGGTGGTTGCGTTTGTGGACGGCGTGGAATTTGCCGAGCACCTGGATCATTACCCCGGCGACACGTATTTAATCTCGGCCGGCGGCGGATTGCGTTGGAAAACGATCATCGGCCCGGTGCGGCTGGAATACGGTTACAATTTGAATCCGCGGCCCAGGGATCCCATCGGGACGCTGCAGTTCTCGCTGGGATTTCCGTTTTGAGCGTTTAGTGGCACGGGCGTCTCGCCTGTGTGCTTCTTTCGCACGGGAAGGATCCACTACGTGAGCAATTGTTTCAGTGCTACCAGCAATTGTTCGGCGGTGAAGGGCTTGCTTAAAACCATGTCGCAACCAGCGGCTTTCGCTTCGGACACGCGGGCGTCTTCGCTGAGGCCGGTAATCATGATCGTCTTGATATCCGGTTTGATTTTCCTCATTGCCCGGATGGTGGTCGGCCCGTCCATGTGCGGCATCATCAAATCACTAATGATGGCTTTCACCTTGTCGCTGTTTTTTTCGAAGAGCGCGATGGCTTCGTTGCCCTCGCAGGCAGTCAATGTTCGATAACCGTGGCTCGCCAGGATGCGGCTGGCGATGTCGCGAATGGCCGGTTCATCATCGACGATGATGATGATTTCGCCGTTGCCGCGTGGCAGGGTGGTGAATTCCGTTTCGTGCGATTCCTCTTTTTCAGTCGAGGCCGCCGGAAAATAGACTTTGAACGTCGTTCCTCTCCCAACTTCCGATTCCACGTGCAAAAATCCGCCGTGACTTTCCACGATGCCCAGCACCGTCGGCAATCCCAGCCCCGTGCCCTGACCGACAGGTTTGGTCGTGAAAAATGGATCGAAAATTTTGTCCATCAAATCCAAGGGGATTCCCGTGCCCGTATCGATCACTGAAATCACCACGTAAGGTCCCGGCTTGGCCTTGGGATGCAATCGCACTTCGGCTTCGCTGATAACCACGTTCTCCACGCGCGCCGTCAATGTGCCGCCCTGGGGCATCGCATCGCGGGCATTCACCCACAGGTTCATTAACACCTGCTGAATTTGCGTGGCGTCGCCCGTGATGAGCCAGGGCTGCTTGGGAATCACCGTTTGGATGTGGAGCGAGCGCGGGAAGGTTTCACGCGCAATGCGGTCCATTTCGTCCAGCAAATGTTTCGGTTGCAGCAGGACGCGAATGCCTTCCACCCCGCGCGCAAAGGTGAGCACCTGCCGTACGATGTGTGCTCCGCGTTTGGCGCAAGTCTCGAGCGTCTGCACCATCCCGCTCATCGTTTCGTCGTGAACGCCTTCCTTGAGAAAGCTGACGGTCATGAGGATTGGCGCGAGAACATTATTTAAATCATGCGCAAGACCGCTGGCGAGCGTGCCGATGCTTTCGAGCCGTTGCGCGCGCAATAGCTGCGCTTCGAGCTTCTTTTTCTCCGTGATGTCCGTGTTGACTACCAGGATCGCACGCGGCGCGCCTTTGCGTTCGTTCACCACC
>Ga0207694_10003585_pt1 | contig 12309 bp, 12 predicted proteins | sample KBSC34metaG_FD_184353 | JGI IMG/M metagenome (GOLD analysis project Ga0207694, IMG submission 184353) | Corn rhizosphere microbial communities from Kellogg Biological Station, Michigan, USA - KBS C3-4 metaG (SPAdes) (version 2) | ecosystem: Host-associated > Plants > Roots > Rhizosphere > Soil...
GCGATCAGAACCGCCGACCCCGAAACCGGCGGCATCGGTGGAAGTGGTCACGCTCCCTTCCGAGCCGCCGCAGCCGGCCGCCGATGCTCCCGGTCCGACGGTTGCCGTTGCCCAGCCTGCGCCTAGTACGGCACCGCCAGTGTTGCCGCCGACGACAACCGATCATCAGCTCGTGCGCGAGGTGGTCGATCGCTACCTGCGCGCGATGATCGACCGCAACGTGGCGGCGATGGCTGACCTCCGCACGCTCGACCTCACAACGAGGGCGCAGATGGAAGAGCAGTTCAGCAAGCTGCGCTCCTGGAAAGTCACGCTGGCCGATTCGTTCGTCACCGTGACTTTCGACGGATCGAGCGCCAGAGTGACCGGACGGATGAAGTATGAGGACGTCCGTCTTCTGGACGGCCGGGGCGGGAACGCCAAGGATCAGAACGTGACGATCGAGCTGCGCAAAATCGCGGGCGTCTGGCGGATCACGCAGATCGATTGAGTGCTTGATCCGCCGTTAGCTGGTCTTAGATATCCTAGAACGCCCACTCGAAGCCGAGCACCGGCGTCAGTCCCGCCTTCAACCCGCCGTCGCTAAGGGGAAAGAGAATCGCCGCCGAGATGAGCCCCTTCTGCAGGACGAGCGCGCGGCCACCGATCGCCCCCAACTGCATATTGAGCGTTCCGCTGCGCGCGATGAAGGTCTCGATTGGAAGTGCTGGAAGGCCGGGTTCCTGGATCATCGCCTGCCCCCCATCGAACCGCGCCACGCTTCGCATCGACCGGCCGATCAGATCCACGAACAGCGTCGACGGTCCCTTCGGCGCGACCTCGGCGCCGAGGGTGTAGTTGAATTCGGTGCCGGGCTCGGCGTACTCGACCGTCGGGAGCAGTAACCCGTTGGTGGTCACTTTCGTCCCTCGGCCTCCGAACGTATAGCCCACGTTGACGTGCGGCGAGAACGTGCCGACCTTGGTCGACGCCACGAACATCGGTTTGAACCGGTAGTGGCCGGTGCCTGCGAGCTGCTCGGTTGATCCCGTTGGCAGGAACACTTCGGCGGCCGCAGCCAGACCCGGATAGAAGTTCCACTTACCGCGCAGCACGATGTCTCCGAAGCCCGCGGCACTGGCATCGACGATGCGGTCCACACGGACCCCGGTCGCGAAATCGAGCGAGCTGGCGGTCCCGTTCAACGACGTCCGGACGAGCGGCACGACGACGCTCACGTCGGCATGATCGTCCACCGCCGCCGTGGCAACGAGGGTGGTCGTCTGCGTTCGCATGTTGAAGGTGAACCGGTCGATGTCCACCAGACGGTTGCCGATGATCGTGCGGCTACGCAGGTCGCCGTTCCGCAGGTTCCGGCCTTCGAAGGTCTCGAACGTCGTGGCTTGCGCGTTCACCGCCAGCGTAAAGCCGCCGCCCAGGGTCGAGGCCCGTTCCGCGAAGAACGGTCCGAAGTCGTCCCGCCGGGGCGTGGCCACGAACGTTTTCGGGTTGATTTCGAATTTGAAGCCGCCGGACGACGTGCCGACCGGAAACGTGGCGATCTGCTGAGCGAAGACGGACGCGACCGAGTCGATCTCGGCTTCAGTGAAATTCCCACCGAGCAGGGTCCGCGCGGCCTGCCGGACTGTCTGCTGGGCGTGGACTCGGGCAGGTGTGAAGAAAGGAACGAGAACGAGGACCACAAGACCGGATAGCCAGATCCGCTTCATGAACGTCGCACCTCCGCGGGCCGTGCAGCACGTGCAGACGGCTGCCTGGAGCCCACAGCGCTACAACGGAGCGGCTCTCGGAATCGCACGCGCCAATTTGCCGAGCGATCGATTTGTGCCGCTGGCTCATTTCTTAGTGCACCGAGGGTGCCTTCGCATGCTCCATCGCCTTTGCCAGACGGGCGACGGCGCGTGTGACCGCGGCGCGCGCCGCGTTAGCCGTGGGCTTGTTGTGCTCGCGCGCCACGTCGGCGTAGCGGCGTTCGACGCTGAAGCGCGTCACGAGCAGCGCGCGATCCGACGGCGACAGCGTGGCAAAGGCGGCACGCAGACGATCGAGGTCCTGACGGCTGATCAAGGTGGTCAGCACCGACGGTCTTCGATCGCCGAGCCGCTCGACCGCCTCTGCTGCGGACGGCCGATTCCTCGCGCGCCGGACCTCGTCCACGATCTGATTGGCAACGGCTCTCCGAAGAAAAGCCTGCAGCGCGCCGGGCCCGTCGGCGCGGAACGACTCCAGGCGCGGCAGTGTCCGCAAAATGACGTCGTGCACGAGGTCGCGCGTGTCCGTGGCGCCACGGATACACGCAGGCAGACGCCTGCTGGCGAATTTCAGGAGCGACGGCAGGGCACGTTCTACCAGTCTGTCTCGAGCGTCATCGTCACCCGCGCGAACTCTGGCGAGCAGTTCGACCGTGTTGGCATCGTTCTTCATCGGGGTCTCCAGTGCCCTCTTTGGGCTGCGTCCCAGTAACCGGAATGGGCTCTGTCTGGAGAAGCGTGGAAGAGCCGGGAAACGGCTCACCGTCCGGAAAAGCGCTCTCTCGGAGACTCAGGCTTTGAAACTGTCCAAATAGGCTTGCTCCGCGCGCCGCCGCCGCGCGACCTCGCGCTTCGCCAGCAACAGTGAGACAGGCACGCCGATGATGATCAACCCTGGGTACGCGATCAGCCCCAGCGGCACGCGGTACTCGAACGGTGGTCGCACGTCCGCTTCTGAAAGTCCCAACAGCTCCGCGGCTCTGCTCTTGGGAATCTCCACGTAGCGTCCTCCGAGAAAGACGCAATAGCCTCCGCCGGATGTCCAGAGGGGAAAGCCCACCACCGTCTGTTGGTATTTGAATCCGACCGCCGCGTACAGCCCACCGAGACGCGCGCGTTCCGCCGCCTCGACAAAGCCTTCCACGCCCTTCAGGCGCTCTCCGAGGGCCGCCGCGACGTCTCGATCCTTGATGGTTCCGACCCGCCTGATCTCCTCGCGTTGGCCGACGACGAATCGCCCCTGCGCGGCCGATGCCGCCGGCCAGACGACGATGGCGGCCACGACAACCGCGGCAGCCGTTGCACGCATCTAATAGCTCCAGCCGAGTGACGTTACGACGCCGACGTCGTTGGTGTCGGCGCTCGGGTTGGGCGGCCGGTTGTCGTAGGTGTTGTACATCGATACTGCAACGAAGAAGTCTTTCAGGAGTTCACGTCTCACGCCGGCGTCGAGCTGCAGACGTTGGCGTCCAACGTTGCTGAGGCTGGGGTAGTACTGGACGCTGACGTCGATGTTGGTCTTGGGGCGATCGTAGGTGAAGTAGGACGTCCGGAACATGAGGAGCGCCTCGACGTTCTGTGTCGGTTCCACGTCGACGCCTTGTTCATTGTTGACCGCGATGCCAGCGCCGATCGCAAGTTGCGCCCGGTTGCTGTTGACCAGCCGGGGCCCCACGGCCCCGCCGACTTGTGAACGAAGCTTGATACCGACGCTCTCGTTGGTCTCGAATCGGCCCACGCCCGAGAGAAACCAGCGCTGCGACACGTAGCGCAGGTAGGTCATCTCGACGTAGCCGCGGTCGTCGCCGCCGGAGCCGTCCTCGTGTTGCGTCTGGGTGAGCGACGCGCTGATTCCGGCCTGAACTCGGGCTGCCGATAGACGGTCATCCAGTTGGCGTTGAGCTGCGCGATGCCGCTCGCGCGCGAGTAGCTGAATCCAGCGTCGATCGAGCCATCCAGCTTTCCCCAGAAGCTGGCGCCGATCTGCCTGATCACCGTGACGTCGGCCATCGGCAGGACGGTGGTTTCGACGTCGTTCACGACGGCAATCGATCGCGCGGGGGCCGGTCCGAGCGTGCCCAGGTATCGTGTGCCGTCACTTTTCGACACGTCCACCAGCCGTGTCGCCACCAGGCTCGTGAGCTTGTCCCACTCGAGATAGAGGGTGCCGGCATCGTTGGTTTCGAATTTGAGCTGGCCGCGCTCGAGGTGAATCACCTCGCCGGTGATCCGGTCGCCGTTGGCCAGCGTGACCACGTCCGTCTTCGGCTGGGCGTAGGCGTGTGCGGCTGGCAACAGCGCGAGGACCACTCCGACAAGGAGCGTCCTCGCGCGTCGAGCGCTAGCTCTTTGGCTTATACGGGTTGCCACCGAGAGCGTCCGAGATGGCGGCGATGGCGCGCTGGGCGCGCACACTGTTGCCGGCATCGTCGAGGGGCGGCGAGATCACGGCAATGCCGAATTTCCCGGGGGACACGGCGATGATGCCGCCGCCGACGCCGCTCTTCGCGGGCAGGCCGGTGTGATACAGCCACTTGCCGGAGTCGTCATACAGACCGGCCGTGGCCATCACTGCCAGCACGCCGGGGACCTTGGCCGGATCCATCACCTGCTTGTTCGTGACGGGATTCTTCCCGCCAAACGCGAGCGTCGCGGCCATTGTGGCCAGATCCTTGGCGTTCACGCCGATCGAGCACTGGCGCGTGTAGAGGTCGACCGCCTGCGGCCAGTTGCTCTTGATGTAGCCGTAGGCGAGCATCAGCGCTCCAATCGCCTGGTTGCGCTGATTGGTGTCGGACTCCGACTTGTAGACGTCCTGCAGCACGTTGAGCGAGCGGCCGGCGGCGTCGTTGTGGAAGCCGATGATCTTCCTCCACACCTCGTTGGCGTTGGCCCCTTTCACCATGCTCGTAGCGGAGATGGCGCCGGGATTCACCAGCGGATTCATTTCCGGCGCGCCGGTGCCCACCACTGTGCGGACCGCTTCCACGGCGATGATCGAGTTGAAGCGGGCGCCGGTCGCGTCGACGCCGATCTGCTTCTCCACGGATTCCAGCCCCTGTTCCTGGATCACCTGGGCCATCGTGAAGACTTTCGAGATCGACTGGATCGACACCTCGGTCTTGATGTCGCCGGCGGTGTAGGCTTTCCCGTCGGCGGTCACCACCGCGATGCCGAACAACTCGGGGTTGACCTTCGCGAGGGCCGGGATGTAGTCGGCGTTCTTGCCTTCCTTCAGCGTCTTGAATTTCGCGAAGGCGCCATCGACCGCCTTCTGCACGTCTCCCGGTGCTTGCGCGCTCAAAGATGCGATCGCCACCATAACTGCCGCCACTCCGAGCACCCCTGCGCCGACGGCATCATTCCATCGAAAAGTCATGGCTAGCCTCCGAGCTTCCACGAGAAGTTGTATTTGAAACCGAATTGCAGCTTGAAACCGTCGCTCTGGAAATCGTCGGAGTAGTTGCCCCGCCGCCCCCACTGCAGTTCACCGCCGAGCATCACGTTCGGCACCGGGTAATAGAGCAGATTGCCGGTGGCGTAGTGGCCGGTGTTGAATGCGTCCGGCGCCTGGGCGTTGCTGTTGCCGATGTCCTGCCACGAGTAGCCCACCGTCGTGCTGTACTTCGGGCTGATCTGGTGATCGAGCGCGATCACGAGGCCTTTCACCCAGAGCGGCACGCCGGCGATCGGCGGATGGTCCGGCAACGGCGGGCTCACCACGGCCCGGTTCTCGATGCCGATGTCCACGGGCGAGTCGTTCATGTAGTTCTCGATGCCCTCGCCGAACACGAATTGGAACCGGACGACGTCCTTGGGCGATGGCTTTACGTTCGAGCTCAGATTGAGGCCCCAGCCCCTGGCGTGATCGGAAAAGTCGTAGAAGTCCGTGGTGTTCGTATCGTCCCAGCTGATACGGCGATAGATGCCGGCGATGCGGCCGTAGCCCCACTTCTGATTGAGCTTGTAGGCAAAGGTGAAATCCGGCAGCGGAAAGCGCGGGTGGATCCCCGACAGCTCGATGCGGTTGGCATAGGTGCCCTGATCGCCGCTGGCGCCCGGCCGTTCGACCGCGATCCACAGCGACTGCTTGTCGTCCTGGATCGGCATCCAGCGCGCCTGCACGTTGCGGAAGAAGACCATCCCGGTCGGGCCCCAGTATTCGAGCTGGTTGGGGAACACGTCGGGATCCATGAACGTGCTCCACGTCTGGCCGGCACCGAAGTGTTTGAGTTCGCCCCAGGCATGCCGCAGGCGGATGGTCGTCTGCCCCGCGTCGACACCGGTGCCGAACATTTCGAACTCGAACGTGGTCTTGAGGTCGCCCAGATCGGTCGGCGTCGAAGAACGGACGCCGAAGCGGCTCTGGCGGACGCCGGCAAAGGTGTTGTTGCCTTTGCCGAACTGCCCGTCGAACGACGGCAGCTTGGTGACGCGCATCGTGTCGTACCAGTCCGGGTCGATCGTCTTGAAGTCGTGACCGATGTCGAGCATGGCGAAGCCGTACACTTCCAACGACGGCTTCGCGTCGCTGGCGCTCTGCGCGTGCGCCGATAGAGGGATCGTGAAGAGCGCCATCGCGGTCAGCGCTCGGAGCAGGCGGGATCGGTGTCCAATCATGAGAGGTTCGCTTTCTCCCAAGCGCGTACCCGTCGACGACCCTCGTCGAAGAGGCGCTCGTAATTGCCCGTGCGGACCTTGCGGCTCGCCTCGGGCGTGAGCAGGCGCCACACCGGCGCCCACATGTCGAACACGGTGTAATAGGGGCCCGGTCCCGCCGGCGCCACCGTGTCGGTGCCGAACAGGAAGCGATCTGGGTACCGGTTGAGCATGGCCGCGACGCGCGAGATCGACTCGGGCGTCGCGACGGCGTACTTGGCGACTTCGTCCCACGAGATATCGAAATTCACGTGGGCGAAGGCCGGGTCGCTCAGGATGCTCTCGACGATCTCCACCTGTGTCGTCGCCCGTTCCGCCGCCTCGGCCGAGGCCTGCACCGGGTGCACGATGCGGCCGAGCCCGACGTGCGCCCAGATGATGGTCGTCTTCGAGTGGCGCTTCAGCAGCGCCTTCATCTGCGTGAGGTACACCGGTTCCGCGTCGGTCTTCGCGAACGGCATGTCGATGTCGTTGTGAAGGATCACCACGAGTCCCGCTTCGCCGGCGAAATCCAGGATGCGATCGAGCGCCGGGTTCGTGAGGCTGGCGGTTTCGCCGGGGATCTTCGCCGAGACGAATTCCTTGTGGATGCTGAACTCGCCGATACCAGAGAACACGCCTGGAAAGGTCGTGAGCACGCGGCGGATGTGGTCCACCGCATACATGTCGGCGGGGTTGAACCCGGTGATCATCGGATCGAAGCGCGCCTGCTGCTCGTTCGACAGCGAGCGATAGGTGCTGGCAATGAAGGCGTCGGTGAACGAGTAGTAGTAGAGCGGTGCGTCACTCTGCAGGTAGTAGGTGGGCGCGAAGTCGCCGGAATTGGCGTACGACCATTGCTGCTGCAGCGGAATCCCGAACAGGGTCGAGCGTTTGACGCGGCTCCCCATGATCTGGAGGAACTGCCGGACGTCGATCCCCTTCTGGATGTAGTTGGTCAGGTGGAAGTGCGAGTCGTTGAACTCGAGGCCAACGGGAGCCGAGGTCTGCGCCTGCGAGTGCGCCACGGGGCTGTGGCTCCAGATGGCCACCACGATCGCGACACCGACCGCTGCCGCGAGCAGCAGCCCGGCGAAACCGCGGCCCGTTCTTGTGAGCGCCTGCATCTGCGGTGGTGACAGAGCAGACGGGGTGCCACCCTCGTTCGCGGCCTGTAGCGCCCAAATATCAAGGGAACCCTCGGGGGCCTCCTCCGATATTCCGGAGGGGCTCCGGCACGGCGCGAGGCTCGGTCCGATTGATTCGCGGCTGTCCTCAACGCCCTTTGCGACCGTTTCGCGTGTGGCACGTGCCGTGCTCTGTGCGGGCTGGTGTCTATCAAACAGCTGATCGTTACCCTTGCGTCGTTCGCGTTCATCGGCGTCGCGTCGGTCGCCCACTCGCAATCCCAGGAGCCGCAGCCGGCCGCCTCGCCTCGCGCCGCCACCGTCATCTGCGCGTCGCAGCCGGGCGAGCGGAACGTGTGTGCGGCGGACACGTCGGCCGGCGTGGCGCTCGTACGCTCCAGCGGCCAGGGGCCTTGTCTCCTTGGCAAGACCTGGGGCTACGACGACACCTCCATCTGGGTATCCGACGGCTGCACCGGCGAGTTCGTGGCGGGGGCGGCCGCGGCCCAGGCCCAGCAGAAGGGGAAGGCCCCGGAGTACGTGCCCAACGCCGGCTTTCTGCTGTACGACGGTGAGAAGGGTCAGATCTACTTCCGCCTATTCAGCTACGTCCGGTATCTCAATCAGCGGAACATCGACGAGACGTACACCGATGCGTTCGGTGTCGAACACGTCGTCAAGCAGCGCCAGGACATCCAGCTCGCCAAGTTCTTCGCGCCGTTCTCAGGATGGTTCCTCACCCCGAAGATGCGCTACTACCTGTACGTCTGGTCATCGAACGCTTCACAGGGCGATCCGGCGCAGGTCGTTGGCGCGGGCAACCTCAGTTACGTCTTCAACCGCTTCATCACCGTCGGGGGCGGCATCACCTCGATGCCGGCCGTCCGCAGCACGGAAGGGCAGTTTCCATACTGGCTGGGAGTGGACGGGCGCATGATCGCGGACGAGTTCTTCCGCGCGTCCTATACCAACGGCGTCTGGGCGAAGGGTGATTTGCCGAAGAACCTGAAATACAACGTGATGCTCGCGACCAACATGAGCATCCTCGGTGTCAGCGCCTCGCAGCTCGATAACAAGATGGACACGCAGTCGTACGCGCTCACGTGGCTGCCGACCACTGGTGAGTTCGGCCTGTTTGGCACCTTCGGCGACTATGACTATCACGAGAAGACCGCGCTCCGCTTCGCCGCGCACTTCACGCACAGCCTCGAAGACAAGCAGAGCCAGCCGAACACGAACGGGATCGAGAACACGCAGATCCGGCTGACCGACGGCAGCGTCATCTTCACGCCCGATCTGTTCGGCCCGGGGATCGCGGTCGAGGCCGTCGACTACAAGATGACGAGCCTCGACTTCGGCATCAAGTACAAGGGCATGTCGGTGGAGGCGGAGTACTACCGGCGCTGGCTGAGCGACTTCACCGGCAGCAATACTCAGGGCATCGCCGACATCAGCGACAACGGCTATCAGCTGCAGACATCGGCAATGGCGGTCAAGGACCGCTTGCAAGTGTATGCGAGCGGATCGCAGATCTTCGGCCGCTATGGCGATGCCTCGGAATTCCGTTTGGGGCAGAACTGGTATTTCACGGGGCAGCGCGGCCTGCGGCTCAACACCGAATTCATTCACGTCAATCACAGTCCGGTGGGCTACACCGCGTATCCGATGCCGGTCGGTGCCAATGGGCCGATCTTCCACGTCAATCTCGAGATGAACTTCTGAGGCCGCCCGTGCACACGCGCCCACGCTCGTGGCAGGTCGCGGTCATCGCATCGAGCGCGCTGGTTGTCGCCGTTGGCTGCGGATCGCCCGGTGGTTCGAAGAGCCCGGAATCAGCACCAGCCCCGGCGCCTGCAGCCGCTCCCGCGAAGCCCCCTGTCACGCTGGCGGCGGCCGAAGAGCCGCTGCCGCCGTTACCGTACGAATTGGCGCTTCCGGAAAGCGTGCGCGCCGTGCTCCAGGAGCGCTTCACCGGCGACCTCGATCAGATGGTGAAGCGGCGGCTGATTCGCGCCGGCGTGTCGTACAACCGGACGAACTATTTCGTCGACAAGGGCCGGCAGCGTGGCTCGACCTACGACCATCTGAAGAATTTCGAAGACCGCCTCAACACGGTTCTCAAGACCGGCAAACTCCGCGTGCACGTGGTCTTCTTTCCCATGGCGCGCGATGTGATGCTGAAGGCGCTCGCCGACGGCCAGCTCGATCTCGCCGAAGGTCAGTTCACCATCACGCCGGAACGTCGGAAGCTGGTGGACTTCAGCGTCCCTTACCGTCAGAACGTCAACGAGATCGTCGTCACACCGCCAGGAACACCGGAGCTGAAGAGCGCCGACGAGCTCTCCGGCCGCGAGGTGTTCGCCCGGAAATCGAGCAGCTACTACCAGAGCCTGCTGGCGCTGAATCAGCGGCTCACGTCGGCGGGGAAGCCACCGGCGGCAATCAAGGACGTGCCCGAGAATCTCGAAGACGACGACCTCCTCGAGATGGTCAATAGCGGACTCCTGAAAGCCATCGTCGTCGACGACTACCTCGCGTCGTTCTGGAAGCAGGTCTTCCCCAAGCTCACGCTGAACACGAGCGCTACCTTGCGAACGGGAGGGGAGCTCGGCATCGCGTTCCGGAAGAACAGCCCTGTGATGGCGCGGGCGATCGCCCGCTACTCCGAACAATTCGGAACAGGAACCACCTACGGCAACATCATCCGGCGACAGTACCTGCAAGACACGCGCTTCGTGAAGAATGCCACCACGGAGGCGGAGCGCCGGAAGTTCGACGCCACGCTCTCGCTGTTCCGCAAATACGGGACTCAGTACGATCTGGACTATCTGCTGATGGCGGCGCAGGCGTACCAGGAGTCGCAGCTCGATCAGAACGCGAAGAGCCGCGTCGGAGCGATCGGCATCATGCAGATCATGCCGGCGACCGGAAAGGAGCTGGGTGTCGGCGACATTCGTCAGATAGAGCCGAACATCAACGGTGGCATCAAGTACATCCGCCAGATCGTAGACACGTATTTCGAAGACGAGCCGATGACGCCGGCCAACAAGGTGTTGTTCGCATTTGCCGCGTACAACGCGGGTCCGAACCGTATCAGTCAACTTCGCAAGGAAACAGAACGGCGTGGGCTCGATCCGAACGTCTGGTTCGGTAACGTCGAACGGATTGTCTCGGCGAGGGTGGGAAGCGAAACCGTGGACTACGTCGGCAACATCTTCAAGTACTACGTGGCGTACAAGCTGATTGTCGAAGAGCAGGAACGTCGAGCGGGAAGCCGCTCCGGGCTGGCGGGTAGCCAGAAGTAGGGCATCCTCATTAGCCCGATCTGGTTTTTCGCACCCGGGGGTTCCCCGGCGACACTTCCCGAATACGGTCGCGCATCGCAGAGGACACGCGACACATCGGGACTGTCACCTGCCAGCAGGAATGCGCGGAATCAGGCGCATTCTTTGCGGTGGTACACGTGGCGCGTCAATTGCTCGAGAGGCTCCGGCCGGCTGTTACGGCCCTCTTTCTGGAGCTTCTAAGACAATGTGTTTCCGATTCACGCAACTCGTTGCCGCACTCGTTGCTGCCGTGTCGCTCACCGCTTGCGACGGCACGTCGCCCGTCTCGCCGTCTTCCGTCGCCACGACGCCCACGGGTGGGGCGCTGACCGTCGAATCCACCGCCGTCTGGAAGCTGCAGTCGCTGGCTCGCGCGGGTTCATCCGCTGTCACGGTCAGCGATCCCAGCCTTTTCACGATGTCGTTGAGCAACGGGGCCCTGCAGCTGAAAGCCGACTGCAATCGCGCCACTGGCACGTACACGTTGAGCGCGAACACGCTCTCGGTCGGCTCCACCATGGCCTCGACCAGGGCGTACTGCGGCAGCGAATCGCTCGATACCGACTACCTCGCGATCCTCGCCGGACAGAGCACCGTCTCGATCACCGGTTCCACGCTCCAGCTGTCGTCGTCGCGCGGCATCCTCACGTTCGGCCAGTAGCCCTCCCTCTGACCGGTGCGGCTCCGAGATTCGCTCCTCGGAGTCCGCCGCCTCGTAGCTCACCCCTCTGGTCGACCGAATATCCAAGGCTTTTGGGTAGGCACGGTTCGTGCGTTGCTCCGCCGACGCATGGAGGAGGCGGCATGAGAACACTCACGTTGGCCGGCATCGTCGCGGGGGCTTTGACGTTCACTCTGGCGGCGGCGCCGGCGGCGCAGTCCGACGCGCCGTACGGCAACGACAAGATCACCATCCTGGGAACGGCGCTGAACTTCAGCAATACCGGAACCGGCGCCAATCAGACCATCCGCATCAACATCAACCGGTGGTCCACACCGTCGCAGCGCCAGCATCTGATCACGACCTTCCTCGAGAAGGGCGGCCAGGACGCGCTGCTGAAGGCGCTGGACAAGCAACCGGTCTTCGGCCGATTCAACTTCCCGGGCTACTTCGGGCCGGATCCCAACAACACCATGCGCCTCGGGACCGACATCCGGTATGCGAGAAACTTCGCAGGCGAAGACGGCGGCCGGCGCATCGTCATCATCACCTCGCGCATCATCGGATTCCGTGAAGAGGTCAACCAGCCCCGCACCACCGACTATCCATTCACGCTCTTCGAGATGCGGTTCGGCGCCGACAACAAGGGTCAGGGCAAGCTGGCCTACGCGACGAAGATCACGTTCGACAAGAAGAAGAACAACGTGGAGCTCGAGAATTACTCGAGCGAACCCGTCCGGTTGACCAACCTCGAACTGGAAGTCAAGAAGTAGCCCCCGCCCCGCGCGGGGGACGACCGCCAGGCG
>Ga0207694_10003586_pt1 | contig 12309 bp, 12 predicted proteins | sample KBSC34metaG_FD_184353 | JGI IMG/M metagenome (GOLD analysis project Ga0207694, IMG submission 184353) | Corn rhizosphere microbial communities from Kellogg Biological Station, Michigan, USA - KBS C3-4 metaG (SPAdes) (version 2) | ecosystem: Host-associated > Plants > Roots > Rhizosphere > Soil...
AACAAACAGATCGCCTTCGATCTCGGCATCGCCGAAGCGACCGTGAAGGCGCACATGACCATCCTGATGCGCAAGCTGAACGTCCGCAATCGCACCCAGGTGGCGATCGTCGCCGAAATGATGAACGGCCAGCGGGAAGCGGCCAGAGGCTGAAGCGGAAAATGGTGGGCGATGACGGGCTCGAACCGCCGACATTCTCGGTGTAAACGAGACGCTCTACCAACTGAGCTAATCGCCCTCCCGGACGGTTTCGAGCGGCCGAACCCGGCGACTCGAATCCATGGTGTCTGGAGTGGCGCCCCCGTTGCCAGCATCGCGTCCGCCCGGCAAGCCTGAAGCGCCGCCGTAGCGCAAGTGCTTATGCGAAGACGGCGCCTACATCTTCATCCTTTTCTCCGAGCAGCGCGCCCGTCGCGGCCGCGACAGCGCCGTTCCAGACCGCGATCGCCCCTCCGCCAAGGATCGCGCTGACGATCCAGCCCAGGACCATCATCGGATCGGGACCGGCCACCATGCGCTCCGACTGGTGTCGTGCGGCCGCACTCAACGCTTCGGGGCGGAAGCCGCCCTGTGCCAGTTCAGCGTAATAAGGACGCATTGTGAGCGCGAAGACAACGACGTAGCCGATGATCAGCATCAAGCCGATAACCGCATAGCCGCCCAACAACGTCCAGAAATGGCCGCGCGTCAGCCGCCAGGCGTCGCCGATGACGATCCGCCGCCGGGTCATCGTCAGCGCGAGCACGGGCGACAATCTTACCTGGAGGAAGACGATCAGCAATAGGGATGCCAGCAGCAAAGAGCCGATCACCATCACCATGCTCGCCGGATTGCCGGCGGCGGCGATGGCGCCGAGGATGCCGCCGACGATCGTCGCGATCATGAAGATCAGAAAATAGATCGCCATGAGCAACAGGACCAGGGCCAACAGCCGCAACTCATCCATGCCGAGCCGAAGGAAGGCGAACCCGCTTTGCTCGGGCCTGAGCGTGGCGCGCAGCGCCGCTGCAGACAGAATCGTCATCAGAATGAGGAGGCCGAAATCGAACAGATAGATCGATCCCAGCATCGTCATCGACGCGGCGACATCGACCTGCCCGCCCAGCTGGGCCTGCGCGATAGGCCTGATCAGCAGGAGGGTGCCGCAGAGCGAGGCTACGAAATATAGCGCGCCCCAGACAAGGACTGAAACCGGCCGTGCTCGCACGAGCCGAAACCCGCCGTCCACGATCCCACCAACCGTTACCATGCCGCATCCCCCCTGTTCGCCGTCACTCTCCGCGCCATAGATCGCGGTGTGAAGCGCCCCGCGCCTATCCGAGCGCCTTCACGATCTCCTCGACCATCTTCTTGGCGTCGGCGAGCAGCATCATTGTGTTGTCCATGTAGAAGACGTCATTGTCGACGCCGGCATAGCCGACCCCGCCCATTGAGCGCTTCACGAACAGCACCGTCTTGGCTTTCTCGACGTCAAGCACCGGCATGCCGTAGATCGGCGAGGTCTTGTCGGTCTTGGCCGCAGGATTGGTGACGTCATTGGCGCCGATCACGAAGGCGACGTCGGTCTGGGCGAATTCGCTGTTGATGTCCTCGAGCTCGAACACCTCGTCATAGGGCACGTTCGCTTCGGCGAGCAGCACGTTCATATGCCCGGGCATGCGCCCCGCGACCGGGTGGATCGCGTATTTCACCCGGACGCCATGTTCTTTGAGCTTGTCGGCCATCTCGCGCAGCACATGCTGGGCCTGGGCGACGGCCATGCCGTAACCGGGGACGATGATGACCTGCTCGGCCTGCTGCATCAGGAAGGCCGCATCCTCCGCCGAGCCACGCTTCCACGGCCGGTCGGTCGCGGCGGCCGCCGCGCCGCCGGCGCTGTCGCCACCGAAGCCGCCCGCGATCACGCTGATGAAGCTGCGATTCATCGCCCGACACATGATGTAGCTGAGGATCGCGCCCGACGAGCCGACCAGCGCGCCGGTGATGATCATCGCGGTGTTGTGGAGCGTGAAGCCCATCGCGGCAGCTGCCCAGCCCGAATAGCTGTTGAGCATCGAGACGACGACCGGCATGTCGGCCCCGCCGATCGGGATGATCAGCAGGAAGCCGATCGCGAAGCTCAGGCCGGTGATCGTCCAGAAAATCCAGGGGCTCTGATCCTGGGTGAAATAGGCGATCAGGCCGAGAATGCCGGCGAGGATGCCGAGATTGATGACGTGGCGACCGGGCAGCATGATCGGCTTGCCACCCATATTGCCGTTCAGCTTGAGGAAGGCGATGACCGAGCCGGAGAAGGTGATCGCACCGATCGCGACGCCGAGGCCCATCTCGATCCGACTGACGGTGAGGATCTCCCCGTCCGGCCCCGCAATGCCGAACGCTTCGGGATTGAGATAGGCGGCGCAGGCGACCAGCACTGCCGCCATGCCGACCAGCGAGTGGAAGGCGGCGACGAGCTGCGGCATATCGGTCATCGCGATCTTGCGCGCAGTGGTGATGCCAATGGCGGCACCGATGCCGATCGCGACGACGATCTCGATCAGGGTCACGGTGTCGAGGTGAGCAATGAAACCATATTCACCAAGGTCTTGGACGTCGCGCAGAGGCACATGGACGATCAACGTCGTCGCCACCGCAATCGCCATACCGATCATGCCCAGTCGGTTGCCGCGCTGCGAGCTCGACGGCGACGAAAGGCCTCTGAGCGCCAGGATGAAACAGGCACCCGCGATCAGATAGGCCAGTGCCGCCCAGGGATTGACCGGTGCCATATGTTCCATCTTCGTCCCCGTCATGCCGGCGCGGGCCGGCATCTTCCTGTTGTTTCACGCGACCGTGCCAGCGCCGGCGATCCCGGCTTTCGCCGGGATGACGTGCGTCACTTGGCCGCCGGCCGTTCTTTCTTCTTGTACATCGCAAGCATCCGCGCGGTGACTGCGAAGCCGCCGAAGATGTTGACGCTCGCCAGTACCACCGCGAGCAGCCCGAGCCATTTGGACGAGGCCGAACCGCCGGCCGCGGCCGAACTTGCGATCAGCGCGCCGACGATGATGACCGAGGAGATCGCGTTGGTCACCGCCATCAGCGGCGTGTGCAGCGCTGGCGTGACCGACCAGACGACATAATAGCCGACGAAACAGGCCATGACGAAGATCGAGAGGATTGCGACAAAGTCCATGATCTACTCCTGGCCCCGGGCAGCCGGGGTGACCGTCGAGAGGGCGGTGGCAAAAAGCCGGCGATAATCGGCGAGATTCGTCCGATATACCTGCACAACAATCCGGCAATCGCCTGGCGCACCCCATGGCGGTGCGCGGGGCGGCGAGAATGGCTTCTTGCCATATTGGTCGATCAGCCGCTTTCGGATGGCATCGAATTCAGCGTCCGCCGCCTGTTTGTCTGGCCCGCCGCAATGCAAATCTTCGACGCGGTCGTGAAAGCTCTTCAAACGATAAAAGCCGAAAAGAAGATTCCCGGGCGGCGTTGACGCCGCATCTGCCTGAGCGTTGGGGGCTGCCTGCGCCGCCACCAGCAACAACGCTGATGCGATCAGGCTCATCCGAGCAGCCGCTGATTCACTACTGCCCCGTCCCGGGTCAGCCGGATCGCGTCGCCGATCTCTTCGTCGAGCACCGGCTTGCCGGATTCCTTGTCCCAGAAGGCGCTGAGGAAGTTGAACAGGTTGCGCGCGAACAAGGCTGATGTGTCCGCCGCGAGCCGGCTCGGCACGTTGCGGTGGCCGACGATCTTGACGCCGGAAACCGTGACGATTTCGCCGGCGACAGCGCCCTCGACATTGCCGCCCTGCTCGACCGCGAGATCGACGATCACGCTGCCCGGCCGCATGCTCGCGACCTGCGCGGCGGAGATCAGCCGCGGCGCCGGGCGCCCCGGGATCAGCGCGGTGGTGATGACGATGTCCTGCTTGGCGATATGGCCCGAGACGAGCTCGGCCTGCGCCGCCTGATATTCAGGCGACATCTCGCCGGCATAGCCGCCCGATCCCTCGCCCTCGATGCCGGCGACATTCTCCACGAAGATCGGCTTGGCGCCGAGCGACTGGATCTGCTCCTTGGTCGCCGAGCGCACATCGGTGGCCGAGACCAGCGCGCCGAGGCGGCGTGCGGTCGCGATCGCCTGGAGGCCGGCGACGCCGACGCCCATCACGAAGACGCGCGCGGCGGAAACCGTGCCCGCCGCAGTCATCATCATCGGAAAGGCGCGGCCATATTCGGCCGCCGCATCGAGCACTGCCTTGTAGCCGGCGAGGTTCGACTGCGAGGACAGGATGTCCATCGACTGGGCGCGAGTGATGCGCGGCATGAATTCCATCGCAAGCGCCTCGAGGCCGGCGGCGGCATAGCTGTCGACCCGGGTGCGCTCGCCGAATGGATTGAGGCTCGCGACCAGCCACGCGCCCTTCGCAGCCCCGGCGAGGCTCGTCGCATCGGGGCCCTGGACGCCGAGGATGATATAGGCGCCCTTCAGCGTCGCGGCGCGAGTCCCGACCGTGGCGCCGGCGGCGGCATAATCCGCATCGGCAATGGATGCCGACTCGCCCGCGCCTGCCTCGATCGCCATTTCGGCGCCGAGCGCGATGAATTTCTTGACCGTTTCAGGGGTGGCGGCAACGCGGCGCTCGCCTTCGGCCTGCTCCCGGAGGACGGCGATCTTCACTTGGTGGGGTGGATCAGCCAGATCACCAGCATGGCGATCAGGAAACACCCTACCGCGCCCCATTTCAGCATCCCGATCACCTTGTGATAGGTCGCCTCATGCACCTTGATCTCGCCGTCACCGGCCATGTTATGAACCCCTGCCTGATCTTTATCCGGGTTGCTTAGCTGGCCCGGGCCTGTCCCTCAAGTCCCAGCTTGGGGCGCTTAAGGCCGCCTTTACCCCATTGTCTTATGGTTACCATTGAACCGGCATAAATGGGCCGGAAGAATCGGGAACACTGAATGACGCGCAACGGACAAAGGCTGTTGATGCTGATCGACGATGAGCCGGCACAGCGCCGCCTCGTCGCGGCGCTCGCGGCCCGGCGCGGCTGGCGGGCCGTGTTCGCCAATGACGGCGAGATGGCGATTGCGATGCTCGGCACCCAGGACGGCATGCAGCTCGACGCGATCCTGCTCGACCATTGGGCGCCTGAAGCCGACGCGACCGCACTCATCACCGAGATTCGCGAGCGCCGCCCTGCGCTCCCGCTGCTGATGCTGACCGCGAACGGATCCGTTGCGCATGCCGTCGCGGCCATGCGCGCGGGCGCGACCGACTTTCTGGTGAAGCCGCTCGCGCCTGAACGCCTGCTCTGTGCACTCGATGCGGCGGTCGCCGGCAAGGCTGCGGGCGAACTCCGCCCGCTCACCGAGAAGATTCCCGCGCTGCTCGCGTTCGACGAAATCGTCGGTTCGGCCCCGGATTTCCGGGCCGCGCTTGCGATTGCCGCCAAAGCGGCACGCGCCCGGGTGCCGGTGTTGCTCGAGGGCGAGAGCGGCGTCGGCAAGGAAGTCGTGGCCGAAGCGATCCATGCCGCGTCGCCGCGCGGCAAGAAGCCGATGATTGCGGTCAATTGCGGCGCGATCCCGGCGAATCTCGTCGAATCCGAGCTGTTCGGGCATGAGAAAGGCGCCTTTACCGGTGCGTTCGAGCGCAAGATCGGGCGGTTCCAGGAGGCCGATGGCGGTACGCTGTTCCTCGACGAGATCGGCGAGATGCCGCTCGACGCCCAGGTCAAACTGCTCCGCGTGCTGCAGTCGGGCGAGATCCAGCCGATCGGCGCGCGGCATACCCGCGAAGTCGATGTCCGCGTCATCGCCGCGACCAACAAGCGTCTGATCGAGGAGGTTGAAGGCGACCGGTTCCGCGAGGATCTCTATTACCGGCTCAACGTCGTCCAGGTGACGATCCCCCCCTTGCGGGAGCGCACCGGCGATATTCCGGCGCTTGCCCGCCATCTGCTCGCACGGATCGCCGAGCAGCCGGGCCTGCGCGAGCTGGGCATCACCGACGATGCACTTGCGCTGCTCGGTCAATATGACTGGCCCGGCAATGTCCGGCAGCTTCAGAATGCGCTGTTCCGCGCCGCCGTGCTGTGCGACGGCGACGCGCTGACCAGACTCGATTTCCCGCAGATCGCCGCCCTTGGCGCGCAACGCCACAGCGTGCCAGGGCCTTCGCCGATGGCGACAAGCGGCGGGGTCACTTTGTTCCATGCGGATGGCAATCTGCGCGCGCTCGAGGAGATCGAAGCCGATGTGATCCGCCTCGCCATCGGCCATTATCGCGGCCGCATGACAGAGGTCGCGCGGCGGCTCGGGATCGGGCGATCGACTCTCTATCGCAAGCTGGGCGAGCTCGGGATCGACAACGCGGCTGCGTGACGGCCGGCATTGACGGACGTTACCGGTACCATCTCGTCAGCGCCACTTCCGATATGCTATAGGATTCCCACGGCCAGCGACTGGGATCGCCTGAAGCCGGAGGAGACCAGCATGCCGAACAGCATTTCGCGCCGCACCCTGATTGAACTCGGCCTTGCCGGCGCCTCAGCGGCAATCGCCGGAAGCGCTCTCGCCCAGCCAAGCCTTCTTCCCGAGCCGCAGGATTCGCCACCGCTTCCCGACAGCGAGAAGATCGGCTTTGCGGTTGTCGGGCTCGGCAAGCTCTCCCAGGGCCAGATCATCCCAGGCCTGAAGACAGCGAAAGGCGCGAAGCTGACAGCCTTGGTCAGCGGCCATCCCGACAAGGCGCGGCGGATCGCCGCCGAGCAGGGCCTGGCTGCCGATGCGATCTACAGCTACGACGATTATGACCGGATCGCGAAGGACCCTCGGATCCAGGTCGTCTATATCGTCCTGCCGAATTCGATGCATGCCGAATACACGATCCGCGCGCTCAAGGCCGGCAAGCATGTGCTCTGCGAAAAGCCGATGGCGACGAGCATCGCCGATTGCGAAGCGATGATCGCGGCAGCGAAAGCCGCCAACCGCAAGCTGATGATCGCCTATCGCTGCCATTATGAGCCGCTCAACCTCGAGGTGATGCGCCGGATGCGATCTGGCACGCTCGGCAAGCCGCGTATGGTCGTCACCAATATGGGCCGCCAGTCGGATCTCAACGAGCCGTCGGATGCATGGCGGCTCGACATGAAGATGTCGGGCGGCGGGGCGCTGGCCGATATGGGGGTCTATGGCGTCAACGCCTCGCGCTATATCCTCGCCGAGGAGCCGGTCGAGGTGCGCGCCTGGGCACAGACCGACCGGAGTGATCCGCGCTTCAAGACGACCGAGGATGTGATCGCCTGGCAGTTCCGCTTCCCCTCGGGGGCGATCGCCAATGGCTCGACCTCTTTCTCCTATCAGGGAACCATGGCGTTTCAGGTATTTTGCGAGCACGGCAAGATGACCGCCGAGCCCGGCGCATTTTATGGCGGCAACCATCTGACGATCGACGGCGTGAAGGGCGAGCGCGAACCGAAGATTCGCGAGATCGACCAGTTCGCACGCGAGATGGACTGGATGGCCGATGTCGTGCGCGGCAAGGCACCGCTGGTCTCGCCGGGCGAGGAAGGCATGCAGGACATGCGGCTGATGCAGGCGATCCTCGAATCGGTGGCCAAGGGCGGCGCGCCGGTCAGGACCAATTGGGGATATAAGCGTGCCTATGATCCGGCAGCTATGGTAGACGTGCCGAAGCCGGTCTGATTGGGAGGCGGCGCTGATGATCGCCTTGATCGCTCTTGTCGCCGCCGCTTTGTTCACGGGCGCCGCCTTTTATATCAATTTTGCCGAGCAGCCGGCGCGCCTCAAGCTCGACGACCGGGCGTTGCTGGCCGAGTGGCGCCCGGCCTATCTGCGCGGCACGCTGATGCAGGCGCCGCTCGCGGTGGCGAGCGCAGCGCTTGGCGCCTGGACCTGGTGGGAGAAAGGCGGCTGGTTCTTCCTGCTCGGCGCAGCGCTCATGCTCACCAACCTGCCCTGGACCTTCGTCGTGATCCTGCCGGTCAATCGCAAGCTCGGCGCGATCGGGGCCGAGGACGATGAGGCTCTGATCCGCCCGCTGGTCAAGCGCTGGGGGCGCCTACACGCGGTGCGCACCCTGCTCGGTATTCTCGCGATCCTCGCCTATTGCGAGGCGCTCGCCCCGCTCTGACCACGGTGCGGCGCCCTACAGCGCAGCGTGCTCAAAACTCAGGGTCAGCGCCGAATCCTTGAGACCGCGCCACACGCGGATCGCCTGGACCGTCTCGGCGACATCATGGACCCGGAGCATCTGTACGCCTGCCTCGATTCCCTTCATCGCAAGCGCGATCGATCCACCGAGACGCTCGTCGACCGGCGCCTCGTTCGAGAGCGCGCCGATCATCCGCTTGCGGCTCGCGCCGAGCATGATCGGGCAGCCAAGGCCGTGGAACAACGCGAGGCCGTTCAGCAGCGCGAGATTGTCCTGGAGCGACTTGCCGAAGCCGATGCCGGGATCGACGATGATCTTCTCACGCGCCACCCCGGCCGCGACCACAGCCGCGACCCGCGCTTCGAGCCAGTCGAACACCTCGGTCAGCACGTCGCGATAGCCGTCCCCGCCATGCGGGCCCCTTTTCGGAGCGGGCGAGTGCATCAGGACGACCGGGCAGCCGGCGTTGACGACGATCTCGGTCGAGCGATCATCCCAGTAGAGCGCCGAGACATCGTTGACGATCGCGGCACCGACGGCGAGCGCAGCCTCCATCACCGCCGCCTTGCGGGTATCGGCCGAGACGAGCGTGCCGCTTTTCACCAGCCGCTCGATCACCGGCACGACGCGCTTGATCTCGTCGCCTTCCCAGACCAGCGGCGCCTTTGGCCGGGTGGATTCGCCCCCGACATCGATCAGCGCTGCGCCCTTGACCGCCATGTCGACCCCAGCGGCGGCGGCAGCGGCGGGATCTTCCTCGAGCTTGCCGCCGTCGGAGAAGCTGTCGGGCGTGACATTGAGGATACCGGCGACCAGGGGCTGGTCGAACCGCAGCGTCCGATCGCCGAGGGTGAGTTGCGGGCGGGGCGCAGTGATCGCGGCGTGCAGGTGCGCGGCGCGTTCGTTCTGCTTGCCGAGGCTGGCTTCGAATTCAGCGATCGGCACTGTCCGGCGCTTGCCCTCTTCGATCACCTCATAAGCGGCGAACCATGCCATGCCGCCGGCGAGGCGCGCGACTTCGCCGTCGCGGCCAACCGGCGTATCGACGAACTGGATCGGGCGGAGGTGGAGGGCGTTTTTCATATCGCTTCTTTCGTCATGCCGGACCTGTTCCGGCATCCATCGCTCCGCGCGCAATGACCGATCGGCTCTTGCGGCACGATGGACCCCGGAACAAGTCCGGGGTGACAAAGGGGATCAGGGCTGAGTGGCCAACAGATAATCCTGCCGCAACACGTCGATCGGCTTCAGCCCCTCGGGCGTCTCATAGTGCCAGAAGGTCCAGCCATTGCAGGCCGGCGCGCCCTGAAGGGTCGCGCCGAGCTTGTGGATCGAACCGGTCACATCGCCGCTCATCACCGAGCCGTCGGCGCGGACCGTCACGCGGTAGCGGCGCTTGGGGTCGGTCAGCACAGCGCCTGCGGTCAGCATGCCGTTTTCGACGATGGTGCCGAAGGCCACGCGGGGCGCTGCCTTGGGCGATTGCATCGTGACCAGAGCCGATTCGTCAAGCGGCAGGGCAGCCTCGATCCGCTCAAGCGCAGCCGAACAATAGCCGGCCTCGCGCTCGATGCCGATCCAGCGCCGGCCAAGACGCTTGGCGACGGCGCCGGTGGTGCCGGTGCCGAAGAACGGATCGAGCACCACATCGCCGGGCTTGGTGCAGGCAAGCAGGATCCGGTAGATCAGCGCCTCGGGCTTCTGGGTCGGGTGGACCTTCACCCCGTCGCGCTTCAGACGCTCCTGGCCGCCGCAGATCGGGAATTCCCAGTCGCTGCGCATCTGAAGCTCGTCGTTCAGCGTCTTCATGCTGCGATAGTTGAAGGTGTAGCGCGCCTTTTCGCCCGTCGACGCCCAGATCAATGTCTCATGCGCGTTGGTGAAGCGGGTGCCCTTGAAATTGGGCATCGGATTGGCCTTGCGCCAGACGATGTCGTTCAGGATCCAGTATCCGAGATCCTGTATCGCAGAGCCGACCTTGAAGATGTTGTGATAGCTGCCGATCACCCAGATCGCGCCATCGTCCTTCAGGATTCGCCGCGCTTCGGTGAGCCAGGCCCGCGTGAACTTGTCATAGATTGCGAGCGAATCGAACTTGTCCCAATCATCGGTGACTGCGTCGACATGGCTGCCGTCGGGCCGGCTGAGATCGCCGCCGAGCTGGAGATTATAGGGCGGATCGGCGAAGATCAGGTCGACCGATTTGGCCGGCAGCGCCCGCATCGCCGTGATGCAATCCTGCATGATGATGCTGTCGAGCGGCAGCTCCACATCCGGCACCAGCGCCGTCGCAGGCCGCGCCTTAACCTTCTCGATCACACCCATCATTGCTTTCCCCGTTCAAGAGCGGCGCATCCCTGCGGATGTGCGGACTCGGGTCAAGGAGAACTTAGTTAACGTTTTGGGTTGCCAAATCGTTAACAAACCGGAACATTTTAGGAAGCCTTCCAGATATTGAGTCGAGTTATCCACAGGGACTCAATCCATGGTGTGTGGCCCAAAAGACTCACTGATCCAGATAAGGACTATAAGTCGAGCCAGGCCTGGGCGACCGGCGCGAAGCTGCGCCGGTGGAGCGGCGAGGGGCCGTGTTCGCGCAGCGCATCGAGGTGCGCGCGGCAGGCATAGCCCTTGTTCGAATGCCAGCCATAGAGCGGGTGCGCCTCGGCATGGGCGATCATGATCCTGTCGCGGGTGTGCTTGGCGATGATCGAGGCGGCGGCGATCGACAACGAGATCGCATCGCCCGAGACGATCGCGGTCGCCTGGTGAGTCCAGCGCGGCAGGCGGTTGCCGTCGACCAGCACATGCGCCGGCAGCAAACCGAGCGCGTCGACCGCAAGCGTCATCGCCTTCATCGTCGCCCAATAGATGTTGAGCCGGTCGATCTCGTCAGCCTCGACGATGCCGACACCGACGGTCGCGCAATCCCGCAGCCGGTCGTGGAGCCGGGCGCGTTCGGCAGCGGTCAGCTTCTTCGAATCGTCGATGCCGCGCGGCACGCCTTTTGACGGCAGGATCACCGCTGCGGCAACGACCGGCCCGGCAAGCGGCCCGCGGCCAGCCTCGTCGACACCCGCAACCGGCGCGAGGCAGAGTTTCTCATGTTTCAGCGAAGGTCGGGTCACGTCAGCCGCCATGGCGGAAAGCGGCGATTCTCGCCAGCCTGATAGAGGCAGATCGCATTGCCTGCGGGGTCGGTGAGGCGGGCTTCGCGCCAGCCCCAGCTTTCCGTCACCGGGGCCGATACGGCGATGCCGGCCTCGCGCAACCGCGCGACCCTGTCGTCAAGGTCGCCGCATTCGAGGAAGAGAACGGGTCTGCCCGCGATCTCATCCGCCGTTTCGATCGACAGCGTGCCACCGCCAGCGCTTTCGAACCGGGCATAGCGCGGTGCCGAGTCGACGATCTGGCGCAGGCCAAGCAACCGATAAAAAGCGGCGCTTGCCTCATAATCGGCGAGCGGCAGCGTGACCTGATTGAGCGTCGGCCCACCCAGATCAACGTCGAGCCTGACCGCCTGATGTCCCATCGGACCGTGACCGACGCCCAATCCCGGCGCTTCGCGCAGCGCGAGCCGGACGAACAGACGCGCGCGGGCAACTGCGTTGGAAAGAGTCATGCCGCGCCCCAGGCCGGTGGCGATGGCGCTCGCCAGCGTGCAGCCGGTGCCATGATTGTGCGGCGTCGGGATGCGGGGATCGGCCCAGCGCACTTCGCTCCCGTCAGCGAGGATCAGCCGGTCGACGATTTCGTCGCCCTCGCCATGTCCGCCCTTTATGAGAAGCGCGATACTTTCGCCCCGCACTTTTGCCTCGCCACCGAGCGCCACAAGTTCGGGCAGATTGGGTGTCGTCACCGTCGCGATCCGCATCAGCCGCGCGAACGCAGCGATCGTCGCGTCATCGGCGAGCATGGCGCCGCTCGTTGCCACCATCACCGGATCGAACACGATCGGCACGCCGGGCATCCCCTCGAGCCGCTCGGCGACCGCATCAGCGGTCCCGGCCGATCCGATCATGCCGATCTTCACCGCATCGACGCCGATGTCGGCCGCCACGCAACGGACCTGCTCGATGATGAACTCGCCCGGGACGGGATGGATGCCGGTCACGCCGACGGTGCTCTGGG
>Ga0207694_10003588_pt1 | contig 12307 bp, 2 predicted proteins | sample KBSC34metaG_FD_184353 | JGI IMG/M metagenome (GOLD analysis project Ga0207694, IMG submission 184353) | Corn rhizosphere microbial communities from Kellogg Biological Station, Michigan, USA - KBS C3-4 metaG (SPAdes) (version 2) | ecosystem: Host-associated > Plants > Roots > Rhizosphere > Soil...
CAGAAGTCGTGATGGCTGTCCGGCTCGGTGCTCATTTCCGGCGGCATGAAGCCCAGCTCCACGAACGGCTTCACGCCGCGTGCGAGCAGGCCGTCGTAGACCTGATCCACATAGCTGAAATTGAACTGCAGCTTGCCCTGCGCATCGCGATAGGCCACGCCCATGTCGCGGTCGAAGATGCCGTGGAAGCGGATATAGGTGAAACCGGTGGCGCCCTTTACCGCTTCGAGATCCTTGCGGTAATCGTCGCGCAGCGCGAGCACGGCGCGGCCGGAGCCGAACATGTTTTCCCAGAAGTGCGGCAGCGGCGTGCCCTTGGCGGCGGCGTCCACCTGCAGTTGCACCGAGTCGTTGCCGGCGGGCGCCGCATGCACCGAGCCAAGGAGGGCGAGGCAAGCCGCTGCGCAGGTGCGCAGGGCAAGGCGGCGGAGCGGCAACGGGCTAGTCATGACGATTCCTTCGAGCAACGGGGAAGTGGGTTGGCCGGCCGTGTTTGGGCGGCTACGATGTAAACGTTTACGCGACTGGTCACGGAGTCTCTTACAGACCGGCCCACGTGATCAATAAGGGAAGTTCACAGAATCCGGAGCTGCTGCGCCGCAGCATGGTAAGCGAGTCTATGTCACGTCCTATTCGTACGGCCTTTGTTCCCCTCCAGCGTGCCGCTCTTTGCTGCATGGCATTGCTGGCCGCCACCACCGCTACGGGCGCCATGGCGGCGCCGCAGACGTGGACCAACCCGCTCGACATCGACTACCGCTACAACTTCGAGCAGATGAACGAGGGCATTTCCTACCGCACCGGCGCCGACCCGGCGATGGTCCGCTACGGCGACGCCTACTACCTGTTCATGACCATGGCCGACGGCTACTGGCACTCCAGCGACCTGGTGCACTGGGACTTCGTCAAGCCCGACCACTGGCCGTTCGACAGCGAAGTGGCGCCGGCGACGCTGGTCGCGGACGGCAAGCTGTTCCTGATGCAATCGGCCACCGATCCGCGCCCGCTGATGGTCTCCACCGATCCGGCGCACGGCCGCTGGCAGTTCTGGACGCGATTGCTGCCGCCGGTTCCCGGCGCGGTATCCAGTGCAGGCGAGTGGGCGATCAAGCCCGGCGAACTGCCGCCGGGTCCGTGGGATCCCGCGCTGTTCCAGGACGACGACGGCAAGGTCTATCTCTACTGGGACTCGTCCAACGTGTATCCGCTGTACGGCGCGCAGCTGGACATGAAGTTTGCCGAAGCGTCGGAAGGCGAGGGCAAGCGGCTGGCCTTCCTCACGCGTCCGCAGGATTTGCTTTCGTTGCATCCCGCCGAGCACGGCTGGGAACGCTTCGGCCAGGACCACACCGACAACGTCACCAAGCCCTTCCTCGAAGGCGCGTGGATGAACCGCCACGGCAACCGCTACTACCTGCAGTACGCGGCGCCCGGCACCGAATACAACGTCTACGGTACCGGTGTCGTGGTGGGCGACGCGCCGCTCGGTCCGTTCCACTACGCACCGTACAACCCCATCGGCGAGAAGCCGGGCGGCTTCGTCACCGGCGTAGGCCACGGTTCCACGTTCGAAGATGCGCACGGCAACGTGTGGAACACCGGCACCTCATGGATAGGCGCCAACTGGACCTTCGAACGGCGCATCGGCCTCTATCCGTCGGGTTTCCATACGGACGGCCAAATGTGGATCGACACGCGCTTCGGCGACTTCCCGCACCGCATGCCCGACCATGCATTGAAGGAAGGCGAGGACACCTTCACCGGCTGGATGCTGCTGTCGTATCACAAGAAGGCCACGGCTTCGTCGTCGCTGCCCGATCATCCCGCCTCGACCACCACGGACGAAAACCCGCGTACGTTCTGGGTCGCCGCCAGCAACACGGCCGGCCAGACACTCACGGTCGACCTGGGCGGCGAACGCGCGGTGCGCGCCGTGCAGGTGAACTTCGCGGACTACCGATCCGGCCGCTACGGCGATGCGCCCGACATCGTGACCCAATTCGTGCTGGAAGGATCGCGCGACGGCACGCACTGGAGCACGCTGGCCGATCTGTCGCACGAAACACGCGATCGCGCCAACGCCTATGTCGAACTCGATCAGGCGGCACGCGTGCGCTACTTGCGCTATGTCCACAAGCACGTGGGTGCACGCACGCTGGCCATTTCGGATCTGCGCGTGTTCGGCAATGCCGACGGCGCGCTACCCGCCGCGCCGACCCTGGTGTCCGCCAAGCGAATGAGCGACACGCGCGACGCCGAGATCGTGTGGACGCCGGTGCCCGGTGCCGTGGGCTACAACGTGCGTTGGGGCCTGGCCGCCGATCGCCTGCACTCCACCTATCAACGCTTCGCCGATCAGCCGACGCGCCTGCTGCTGCACTCGTTGAACAAGGGCGTGGATTACGTGGTGGCGGTGGAAGCGTTCGATGAGCACGGCGTATCGGTTCTTTCGGCCGTAAAGAGCCTGCCCGCGGGCGAGTGATCAGCCTTCCAGCGTCTGGCGCAGCTGCTGCAAGGCCGGCAGCAGCGCCTCGGGCTGGCGCAGCGACTTGCGCGCGGCGCCAATGGCCTGGCGCACGCGTCCTGGCGTTTCTCCGCGCACGATCACATCGATCACCGGGGTACGGCAGGCCAGCAGCGTGTCCACCCAGTCGGCCGGTTGCAACGTCCGGAAACGGTGCGTGCACCGACGCGCGGCGCGGAACGGCGCGGCCATGTCTTCCAGTTCGTCCAGCGTCCTGGCCACGCGTGCGGGCAGGCGCTCGGCGGTGGCCGGGTCGGTCGCTTCCGCCATGGCGGCCAGCGCGTCGGCCAGCCGTCGACGCAGCACATCGCTGGAACGCACCGGCACCACCCACCATGCCGAGGCCAGGCCAATCGCGGCGCCAATCACGATCTCTTCGAGCCGCAACCACAACAGCGTGCCCGGCGGCTGCGGCTCAAAGCCTTGCAGCAGTGCCAGTGCCAGCGTGACGAACAGCGCCCACCACGCATAACCCAGCGGACGCAGCCACACGCCGAAGAACAGTGCCACGAGAATCAGCACGCCCGTCGTCGATGGATTGGCACCGGTGTGGATCGTCAACGACATCGCCAGCACCGTGCCCACTGCGGCACCCGCGACGCGCAGTCCGCTCTTGTAGGCCACATCCAGTCGCCCTCGATTGCCGCTGTTGACGATGAAGGCCGTCAACACGATCCACGCCCAGCGCTCCTTGAAGAACAGGTAACCGACCACGAACGACAGCGCCAGCGCCACGGCCATCTGGATGGCCATACGCGTGCTGGCGACAGGCCGCATGCCGCCCTCCTGCGCCGGTGTGGCCGGTGCATGCTCCAGCGCCCGTATCGGCGGCAACAAACGCAGTCGACGCGCAAGCAGGTGGAAGACCGTGACCCACAGCAGCGAAAGCAGCGCCACGGCCACCGGCACAAGTACAGCGGGGAGCACGCCGTTCGACGATGCGCGGATATGCGGCAGCGTCAACAACGTCACGAACGGAAGAGCGATCAGGCGTCCCGCGCGACGCGCCATCGAGCCGAACCGACGCAACCAGATGGAGAGAAACATGCCAGCCACGAAGGCCAGCGCACCCACCCATGGCGTGTGACGCAGCAACAGACCCACGCCCATCGCCACGAAGCCGACCAGCGGCAACACGACGACAGCTTCCAGCCGCCCACGCAGATCGCGATCCATATGGCTGCGCGACAACGACAGACTCAACACCACCGCCAACACCGCTGAACCGCCGCCCGGCGCGATCTCAAGCGTGCAAAGCAGCGTGGCCAGCGCCGCCAGCATGGTCACCACCGCTTCCACCAGCGGCTGCAACAGGACCGACCCGCGCGACCGAGCCATGCGAATCCATGCGGGCAGAGCGTCGGTCATAGGGACTGGGATGGGCCGTGTGAGGGCGCCACTATAGATCGACAGGCGAAGGTTAAGAAGGCGCGCGCAACTCGCGGCAAAGATTCTCGGTCTAGCATCTTCAGCACCGACGGCCTCGACTATCTGACCGACAACATCGGCAACCTAGAGTTCGTCGAGCGTCTGGACGGCTATAAGTTGTTCTGGCCGGAAGAGCGACCGGATGTGATTCGCGAGCAGGCGCTCAGGCTATGGAAGACCGACTGACTTGCGGTCTTCATCGCTCTATAGGGGGGCGCTCGGAAGGATTCAGAGGAAACAACGTTTCGAAAGAACATCATGGTGCGCAAGTTTTCGCGCGACATGCTTTGCGCATTTGACGTCGCAGCAATACGGACCATGACGTCCACAGAGATCAAGAAGTTTTTGCGGATTATCTTGGGCAAATGAGTTGCGTGTCGTGCAAATTTTCGAAAAGTGATTCGATGCAGGTCTTTCCTAAACTTTTTCCGCGAGTCCCGGATTAGTCCCTAGTAAGAGGTGCGCCACGGTGGCCGCCTCCAACTTTGGGAGCAGGGCGATGGTGGCAGTGATCAGTGGGAACGGTCTGGGCCTGGGTAACACGTCGTTGACGCAGTTGGGTCTGGCGCAAGGCGGCGCGGCAAACCTGGGCCAGGCGGCTAACGGTGCTTACGTCAACACCGCCACCGGCAACCTGGTTCTGCAGAGCAACGACGAAGGCCTGCTGTTCGACGGCCTGCCGCTGAACGTGCTGCGCACCTACAACAGCTTGGGCCAGCTCAACGGCAACGACGGCTGGAGCTACGGTTTCAGTCGCAACGTGAGCGGCCTGACTGGAACGCGCGACACCGCCGGCAGCACCATTACCCGCATCAACGATGACGGCTCCGCGGTCGTCTACACCTACAACACCAGCTTGGGCCTTTACACCAGCACCGACCAAAGCGGTAAGGTGGACACCTTAAGCTGGGACGCCACCTCGTCCACCTGGACCTGGACCGACACGGCCGACAACCAGCAAGAAACTTACGATGCTATCGGCGAGCTCACCACGCTGACCGACACCAGCACCGGCGCCAGCTACAGCTTCAGCTACAGCAACGGCCAGTTGAGCCAGATCGTAGCTGGCGACGGTGACACTCTGATCTTCGGCTACAACACCAGCAGCCAGCTGATCAGCCTGTCGATCCAAGAAGTGCCGCCCGGGCAGACCGGCGCGGTGACGCGCCAAATGGTGAGCTACGGCTACGACAGCCAGGGCCGCTTAAGCACCGTCGCCACCACGCTGGGCTCGGACACCGACAGCACCAGCAGCAGTTACACCACCGCCTATACGTATCAGGACACCACCGACCTGGTCGCCTCGGTGACGCAAAGCGACGGCACCACGGTCAGCTACACCTATACGCAAGATACCCAAGGTGCATATCAGGTCACCGGCATCGCCACCGGCAACGGCGCGGCGGCGCAAAGCCTCACCCTGAACTACGCCACCGACAGCACCACCGTCACCGACGGTCTGGGGAATGCCACCCAATACCAGTACAACGCGAGCGGCGAGCTGACCGCGGTGATTGCCCCGACGGTCAACGGCTCCTCCCCGACCAGCACCTATACCTACGACGCCAATGGCAACCTGTTAACCAGCACCGATCCAGACGCCAACGTCACCAGCTATAGCTACGATGCCAACGGCAATCTCTTGAGTGTGGAGGATGGCGCGGGCAATACCGTCAGCTACACGTACGATGCCAACAACCAGGTCACCAGTCAGACCACCTACACCGCACCGGCACAAGGCGAGGTGGGGCAGAGCGGTTATGTCGCCCCCAGTGGCGCGCAGACTACCTATTACGTATATAACGCCAATAACCAATTGGCCTACACCATCGATCCGCTGGGCAACGTCAGCGAGAACGACTACATCGCGATCAATGGTCTGAGCGAACTGATCAGCAGTCGTCAGTACCTGGGCGCAACCTACAGCACCAGCGGAGCCAGCCCGAGTAGTCCGCCGAGCCTGGCTGCACTGCAAAGCTGGGTAGCCAGCAGCGCGGTGCAGACCACGCTAAGCCAAAGCACACGCATCGACTACAGCTACGATGTGCGCGGTCAGTTGGCCACACAAACGCAGTACGACACGGTCAACAGCAGTGGCACCGGTGTGCAGACCCTCGGCACGGTGATCACCACGACCACCTACGATGCACAAGGGCGTCTCCTGCAAACCAGCACCGAGAGCGGCGCCAACCGCACGACCTTGCAGATCACCAACTACACCTACGACGGCCTGGGTCGTTTGACCGGCAAGACCGATCCGCTGGGCAATGTCACCAGTTACGTGTACACCGACAATGGCAGCAACGACACGTTGGTGATCACCCAGGCCAACGGTCTGATCACCACCCAGGTGCGCAACAGCGCAGGGCAGGTACTCGGCCATACGCAATCGGCCAGCGGCCAGGCCAGCCGCGTGACGAGCTACCTGTACAACGCTGACGGCGAGCAAGTCGCGGCGATCGATCCTAGCGGTGCGGTGACCTACACGTTCTACAACGCCGATGGCGAGGTCAGTGGCACCGTCGATGGCGACGGCAATGTCACGGCGTATACCCACGATGCCGATGGTCGTGTCATAAGCACCACGCAGTACGCGACGCCCAATACAACGGTAAGCACATGGATCAGCGGTGGCGGACTCACCGCCAGCTATCCGGTGAGCCTGCCAGTCCCCACCAGTACCGCGAACGATCGCACGACCACGTCTATCTACAACGAGGCGGGTCAGGTGGTTGCCACGATTGATCCCGCCGGCAACGTAACCACCACGACTTACAACGCCGTGGGCGATGTGCTTTCCACGACGCAATATGCCAGCGCGCTCACTACGACACAACGCAGTGCGCTGGGCGGCTATCCCACGTTGGCCGCGTTGCAAGTCGATCTGGCCGCCAATGCGAATAACCGCGCCGCGCTGACTATTTACGACGCCGACGGTCATGCGGTCGCCACGATCGATGCGGCCGGCAATGTCATCGTGACGACCTATAACGCGGCGGGCGAGGCGGTGCTCAGCACGACGTATGCGACGGCCCTGACAAGCAGCCAGCTCAGCAGCTTGGGCGACGCACCGACGCTTGCAGCACTGCAGGCCGATATCACGACCAGCACGCAAGACCAGACGACACGCAATTACTACGACGATGAAGGACGCGTAGTAGCCGGGATCGACGCGGACGGATATCTCACCACGACGGCGTACGACGAGACCACCGATACCACGACGACCACGCGTTATGCGACGGCGCTCACCAGTAACCAGCTCAGTGCCCTGAACGGTACCGAGAGCGTGGCCGCGTTGGTGGGCTTTCTAGGTAGCGACACCGCCAACGAGCAGAGCAGCGTCAGCGCCGACGGCGATGGCGAGGTGACCAGTCGTACGGCCGCCGATGGCACAGTGACCACCTACACCTACAACGGTGTCGGCCAGGTGTTGAGCACCATCGTCACGCCGACCAGCGGGCAGGGCACTGCCCGCACCACGAGTGCGACCTACGATGCCTTCGGTAACGAACTCACCGCCACCGATGCGGCGGGTGCGACCACTACGTACGTGTACAACGCGCAGGGTCGGCCCATCGAAGCTACCGATGCGGATGGCAATAGCACGTGGTCCTACTACGACGCCGACGGCCACCTGCTCTATACCGTGCAGGGTCAGCCCAGCGGCAGCACGCTCAACGCGGTGGGCAATGTCACGGCGTATGCGTACAACGCCTTCGGTGAAATGGTCAGCACGACCACCTATGCGGCATCACTGACGCTGAGCACCGGTAACAGCAGCGGAAGCACACTCAATCCCACCGGGGCGACGAGTGCACAGGTCGCCACCGCCATCGCTGCGCTCAGCGCTGTGATGGGCGACGCCAGCCGCGTTACCTCAACGACATACACCACCGATGGCCAGGTCGCCACCGTGACCGATGGCGATGGTTACGAAACGGCCACCGGCTACGACACCTTCGGCGATGCAATCCAGGTCCAGCAACAATTAAGCCAACTGGGCAGTGCGCTGAGTGCCAGCAACAGCACGATCACGGATGTCACCTACGACAACCGTGGCGAGCAGATCGGCGCGACGCAGGCCGTCGGCACTGCTGTCGCACAAACCGGCTCCCAGACCTACGACGCGTTCGGCCGCGTGACCAGCCGCACCGATGGCAACGGCAACACAATCATCTACAGCTATGACAACCTGGGTCGTCAGGTCTCGACCAGCCAAACGGTGCAGGGCAGTGGGCGCACTACGCAAACCACCTACGATGCCTTCGGCAACGTGTTGACCGAGACGGATGCGCTGGGCAACACCACCTCGTACAGCTACAGCATCGCCGCCCACGCCACCACCGTCACCACGCCCGATGGCGTGACGATGACCAAGGCGAAGGATGCCTACGGCGATACGGTGAGTGTGACCGATGGTGGCGGTAACTCCACCACCTACACGTACGATGCTGACGGACGCCTGCTCACCACCAAGGATGCACTGGGAAACCTCAGCAGCGACCAGTACGACGCTGAAGGCGACCTGATTCAGACCAGCGATGCCACTGGGCACGTGGTCACCTACACCTATAACGCCAGCGGTCAGGTGCTGACAAAGACGGTCGATCCCAATGGACTAAACCTCACCACTCGCTACAACCTCGATGCACAAGGCCGGCAACTGAGCGTGACCGACCCGACGGGTGCGGTCACGACGTCCACCTACGACGCCGACGGCAACGTGCTCACGCGGACCAATGCGCTGGGCAGCATCACCACGTATACGTATGACGGCGGTGGCAAGACGCTGACCGTCACCAGCGGCGCTGGTACCGGTGCGGCGATAACCACGCAATATGTTTACGACAACCTGGAGCGCCTGAGTCAAACGATCGTCGACCCGGGTCAGCTCAATCTCACCACCACGTACAGCTACGACGCCGATAGCAACCTAATTGCCAAGACGGATGCCAACGGCAACGTCACGCAATACGTGTACGACCAGGCCGGCGAGCAGATCTTTGCGATCGATCCGACCGGTGCGGTGACGCAAAACACCTACGATGCCGACGGCAGGCTCACTGCCACGCGTGGCTACGCAACTCCCCTCAGCGCCAGCCAACTGAGTGCGCTCGGCAGTGCGCCGACGATCGCGGCAGTGACCGCAGATCTCGCGCCCAGCGCCTCGGATCACTACACGCAGAATGTCTACAACACCGACGGTCAGGTGGTCTATCAGCTCAGCGGTAGCGCGCTCGACGTCACGCAGTACATCTACGACAATGCGGGGCAGGTGACGCAGACGCGCCAATACGCCACCGCTTTGTCGGGCACCACCGTCAGCACCACCGCGACCGCCGCGACGATCGCCGGCCTGGTCACGCCCAGCAGCAGCGACCTCCTCACCACGACCGTCTACAACGCCGATGGCGAAGCGGTGTATGCGATCGACGGCGCGGGCGGCGTCACACAAACGACCTACGATGCCTCCGGCCGCGTTACTCAAACGAAGGCCTATGCCACTGCGCTCACCGGCGCTCAGCTCTCCAGCCTTGGCGGTACACCGACCTCGGCACAGATCGCGGCGCTGATCACCTCCAGCACGAACGATCGCACGACATACGCCAGTTACAACAATGCCGGCGAGACGATCTACACGGTCAACGCCGCCGGCGCAGTGATGCTGACCACCTACGATGCGGATGGTCGGGTCACCAGCACGGATGCCTACGCCACGCCATTGAGTAGTGCGCAGCTGGCCACGCTGGACAGCGCGCCCACCTCCGCACAAATCGCGGCGCTCGTGACATCCGGCAGCAGCGATCAGATCAGCTACAACGTCTATGACAGCGCGGGAGAGTTGCGTTACAGCATCAACCCGATGGGTTATGTGACGGAGAACCGTTACAACGCGACGGGGCAGGTGACCGAAACGCTCGCCTACGCCAATCCGGTGAGCACGGCGAGTGAAGCGGGTGCATTGCAAGCCGGTACGGCGCTCGGCTGGCTCGACATGCAAGTGGGCGGCACGACGGGGAGCAACCCGGACAGCACCGCCGAAGCCACGTTGAACCTGTACGACGCGGCGGGTCGCGTTGCCTTTGTGGTGCGGCAGAACGGCACGGCGGGGCAAGTGACTGGCTACACCTACGATGCGAATGGCAACGTACTCAGCCAGACGGCGTATGGCAGCACGCTGACGATCAGCACGGGCACATCGCTGAGTGCGCAGTTCACCACCGCGAGTGTGGCCAGTGCGATGGCGGCATTTACGAACAGGGAGATCAATTACACCGTCTACGACGGCGACAACCGTGCGATCTACACGATCAATGCGCTCAATGGCGTCACCCAGAATAACTACGACGGCGTGGGGCGGTTGATCGGAACGCAGCAGTACGCCAATGCGATCACCTTGCCTGGCACGATCAGCGCCACGACGATCGCAGCCGCTGTCACTTCAGCAGGTGGTTCTACGGGTGAGCGCCTCACCAGTGTGACCTACAACAGTCTGGACCAGGTGTTGACCACCAGCGATGCGTTGGGGGTGAACGCCACCTACACCTACAACGCGCTAGGCGAGAAGGTCAGCTACGCCAATCGCGATGGCGATGTCTGGAATTACAGCTACGACAGTGCCGGTCGTCTGGTCCAAACCCAGAGCCCGTCCGTCACCGTGACCACCTACAACGGTACGTTGCAGACCGGCGCGAACCAGAATCTGTACACCACCACTACCTACGATGCGTTCGGCGATGTGCTCAGCACGAGTCAGGGTTACGGCAGCAGCGCCAACGCCATCATCAACGTCAGCACAACGTCCTACGTCTATAACACGCTGGGCATGCGCACCCAGATCATCAATGCCCTGGGTGACAGCAGCACCACCATCTACAATGCCCTGGGTCAAGCGGTTGTCAACACGGATGCCAACGACAATCACACTTACAACGTGTACAACGTCGACGGCCAATTGATCGATAGCGTTGACGGCAACGGCTACATCACGGCATACACCTACGACGCCTACGGCAACGTCATCACCACCACGCAATATGCCGCCGCGCTTAACACCAGCGCGATCACCGGCTGGAGCGCTGGGCAGCCGCTGAGTGCGGCGCAACTGCAGCAGGGGTTGGTCCCATCAAGCAGTGATCGTACGACCACAACCGCGTACAACCAGCTCAATCAGAAGACACAAGTCGTTCAATCATCGATCGCTTATGTGCTATCGATGGGCGCGCTGGGCGGCGACGTTACCAACGGCTCACCGACCACAACGTACACCTACGACGCGTACGGCAATGTCACCAGCACGTCGCAACTGGTGCAGGGTGCGTATACATCGGGTTCCACGTCCACCCCAGCCATATGGGAAACCACCTACAGCTATTACGACGCGCTCAATCGTGCGGTGATGGTGGTGACGCCGACTGGCAGCTATACCAGTCCGCTAGGCTACGTGACCACCAAGGCATACGACGTCTTCGGCATGGTCAGCAGCACCACGCAGTACGCCCAGGCCATCAGCACCATTGGCATCACCGCTGCCACCGCACCGGGATTGCCCAGTGCAGCCACCCAGGCCAGCGGCGCTGATCGCATCACTAGCTATACCTACGATGCGATCGGCCGCGTGCTGACCGAAACCGATACCGGCGGTTATACCTACACCGGCGGCACCGTGGGTCAACTCAACGGCACCGCTGGCTACAGCATTGCCAGCAGTGTCACGAGCTACAGCTATAACGGCCAGAATCAGGTTCTAGCCGAAACCGTTAATGGCGCGACCACCACCAGGATCTACGATGCGCTGGGCCGAGTGCTCAGTGTCACGGCGCCGCCACGCCAAGTATTGGTCGGCAACTGGCAATCGATTCTTGAATCCACTCCGGCCGACGACCTTTCCACCGCGGCGCTCTACATCAGCGTCAGCCCGGTAACGAGCTATGGCTACGATGCGTTGGGTGATGCCGTTAGCACCACCACTTCTGCCGGCGGCCTTACTCAGCAGAGCTACGCCACCTACAGCGCGTTGGGACAGCAGACCGAAAGCGTCGATGCCGATGGCAACGTGCACAGTACGGCGTACGACGCCAACGGCAATGTACTCACGCGCAGTTATTTGCTGACAGCGGGCGTCACCGTCACCACCACCAATGCGTACGACGCCGACAACCACCTGCTGAGCACGGCGGTGCAGCGTAGCAACGCCAGCAGCCCCGATAGCTACATCCAGCAGATGTACAACGCCTTCGGCGAGGTGACCGCCAAGGGCGACGGCAACGCCAGCGGTGCCTATGGCGGTTACGAAGTCCAGTACACCTACAACAACGCCGGCCAGCAGACGAGTTCGCCCAATAGCACCAC
>Ga0207694_10003591_pt1 | contig 12303 bp, 8 predicted proteins | sample KBSC34metaG_FD_184353 | JGI IMG/M metagenome (GOLD analysis project Ga0207694, IMG submission 184353) | Corn rhizosphere microbial communities from Kellogg Biological Station, Michigan, USA - KBS C3-4 metaG (SPAdes) (version 2) | ecosystem: Host-associated > Plants > Roots > Rhizosphere > Soil...
CATGGAATTATGCGTGCATACGATGCAGACGTTTTACCCGTCACTCGGCAACCAGGCGCGCCGCGTTTCGCAAATCTGCAAATCGATTGGCGAAGTTCTGAAATTGTCGGAAGACGAACGCCGCGTTTTGGATAGCGCCGCGTTATTGCACGACATCGGCCTCGTCGGCGTGCCGCGGCAGATTATTCGGCGCTGGCAGGACGAGCCGGAAGCACTCAGCCCGGCCGAGAAGGCGCTCATTGAGCAACATCCGATTCTCGGACAGGAGTTGGCTGGGTTTACCAGCGATCTTGTCAAGGTCGGCGAAGTGATTCGCGCGCATCACGAGCGTTTCGACGGCACCGGTTACCCGGATCAATTAGTCGGCGAAAATATTCCCTGGCTCGCGCGCTTGCTGGCAGTGGCTGTTGCCTACGCGTCCAGTCCGTTGTCTCACGAAGATGCCATAGAGAAGATCAAGCTCGCTTCGGATAAGCTTTTCGATCCTGAAGCGGTGCGGGCATTTTTGCGCGCGTTGACCATCACCTCGGTGCCGCGCAAGGAACGGGAAGTCGGCCTGCCCGACCTGCGGCCGGGCATGGTGGTGGCCCGTGGCATCTACACCACCAATGGCCTTTTGCTCGTGCCGGAAGGGCAGCGATTGAACGCCACTTTTATCGAAAAACTTCTAAACCACAACCGGATTCAGCCGATAACACAGTCGCTAATAGTGTATTGCTGACGTTGGCGACGAGTGGTGGCGTGGATTTGTAACTGCCGGGTCGCAGGTTTGAATCCGCCAGGAGTGAGACTGCTGTTGGGACCGGGATTTGTGGCTGGTGAAATGAACGCTTTGCTCAGGCTCGAATCCCCCGATACACAATTACGAGATGAACGTATTGTCCGCCTCGATAACCACTCCGGATCTTTCCGGCCGCTGGTGGAAGCATCTTTTTGAAGCTTCCACCGACGCGCAAGTCGTCTGTCGCAGTGACGGCATTGTCGAGCAACTCAATCCCAAGGCCTCACGGCTTTTCCACCTCGATCGCGCCCGCGACGAAGGTTCGTTTTCCGTTTTCAACATCGTCTCCCGTCCCGCAGACGTAAAACTTGCCGCGCTCCTGACTCGCGGTTTGTCGCGCCCCGACAATCTTCATTCCGTGCGCATCCCGCGCGCCGGCGGATTGCATTCGTTTGTGGACGTGGAAATGGTCCCGCTGGGCGATGGCCACACGTTGCTCACTTTTAAGGAAGCCAGCAGCCGATTGCGGCTCGAGTCTCACGTGCAACGGCTCGTGACTGCGATCGATGCCACTCCGGATGCCTTTTACATCACCGATACCGAAATGCGGATCGCGTTTGTGAATCCGGCCTTTCAGACCACGACGGGGTATAACATCGAGGAGGTGCTGGGCCGCACGGATGAATTCCTCCGCGACGCGTCCGAAGCGGAAAAAGTCAGCACATATCGGCAGATTGTCGCGGGCGGGCAGGAATGGATTGGCGAACTTGCCAATCGCCATCGCAATGGCACGACCTATTACGTCGAGGTCACCATTTCCCCGATTTGCGATATTGCCGGGCGTTTTATTGGTTATGTCGCGTGCGAGCGCGATGTCACGCTGCGCAAGCAATTGCAAAATGAGTTGCGCATCAAGAGCGATTTCATCCAGAGCATTTTGAAATCGCTCGACAGCGCCATTTACAGCCTCGACCGCGATTTTTGCCTGACGCACGCAAACGATGGCTGGCGCACTATGCCGCCCGAGCACGGTGGTGTCCGCATGAACGTGATGCCGATCATCGGCAAATCCATTTTGGAATACGTGCCCGACCCGGCGCGGCGTGAGGAATTGCGCCTTGTGTTCCAGGAAGTGCTTAACACCGGCCTGCCACAGGATAATCGCTTTCACGCCGCCGATGGCCGGCATTGGTTGGTCAAGATTTCCGCCTGGCGCGACGGGGATTACGTGCGCGGCTTGATCTGCAACGTGGCCGACCAGACGCATTACCACGAGTTGCAGGATCAATTGTTCCAGGCGCAAAAGATGGAAATCATCGGGACGCTCGCTGCGGGTGTGGCGCATGACTTCAATAATTTGCTGCACGCCATTCGGGGCAATAGCGGCCTTATCCTGCGCAAGACGGAATTGGATCCCAAGGTGCGCCACGAAATCGAACAGATCGATCTCGCCGCCATGCGCGCCACGGAAATTTCGCAACAACTGCTTTCGTTCAGCCGCGAATCCGAGGATCGCCGGCAGGTGGTGGATTTGAACGTGGTCATCAACGAAGCCTCGCAACTCGCGAGGCGAACGTTGCGCGGCAACGTGGTGATTGAATTGCAGCCCGAAACCCAGCCGTTGCTGGTCAAAATGGATCCGACCCGCGCCAGCCAGGTGATGCTAAACTTGTGCGTGAATGCGCAGGACGCGATGCCGCACGGCGGACGCCTCAAAATTTCCAACGCGATTGTGCCATCGACGCCGGAACTGGTCGCGCGGCATGGTTGCGCGCCGCAAGCGGTCTTTGCGCGATGCAGCGTGAGCGATACCGGCACGGGCATTCCGCCGGAAATTTTGTCGCGCATTTTTCAACCGTTTTTCACGACCAAGGCCAAAGGCAAAGGCACCGGGCTGGGATTACCAATCGTGCAACGCGTGGCGCAGGAGTCCGGCGGTTTCGTGGGCGTGGACAGCACGGTTGGCAAAGGCACGACGTTTCATCTTTATCTGCCGATGGCGCAAGAGGAATTGAAGCCGGTCAACAAACCCGCGCAGCCAGAATTAGCTCGCGGCGCTGGGCGCGTGTTGGTGGTGGACGACGTGGATTTGCTGCGCGAATTCACGAAGGCTTTTCTGGAAACCACCGGACTGACCGTTCTTTTGGCCGCGAGCGGCGCGGAAGCCGTAAAAGTTCTGGAAACGGAAACCGAGCCTGTCGACCTGGTTCTGACGGATTACAACATGCCCGGAATGAATGGCGTGGAATTGATCGAGCAAGTCGCGACGCGCTGGCCGAAAATCAAATTCGTTCTCGCCTCCGGTTACCTGGACGGCACCACCCGCCAGCGCATCCTCGCCACCGGTGCCAGCATCCTTTCGAAGCCCTACGATCTGAATGACGCTTCGGACCTGGTGATGCAGAAGCTGAAGTCGACTTAAACGGATTATCGATTCAAGTCTTGATCTGACTCCAAAGAGCGGCAGAGGGCTGCCGCACTCCAAAACCTGGCGGAATACACGGCGCTCCGTGACTCGCGCAAGCGTCTTGGACTGCGGCAGCCCTCTGCCGCGTTTTTGAAGCTCGACTAAAGGTTTAGGTGGATTTTATTCCGGCAGGTCAAGCCGCCACCGCTTCCTTCGCCTCGGCCATCGCTGTAGTCAGCATCTTCGCCGCTATCGGCAATGCGTTGCTGATGGCGTTCATCTGCTCGTTCACCCGCGTCAATGTCTTCTCCGCGTGTGCCGTGAACAACTTCTGATACCACTCAATAAACGCGCGACTGATGGCAATTTCGTCCTTAGTATCTTCGGGCGTGTGCGTGATGGCTCCGGCAACGGCTTCGCAAAGGATCAAGGCGGCCAGCACTTGCGGGTTGCGAGTGGTGTTCCAGCATTTTTCCCAGAGCGGGCGCGCGCCGGCGAGGTCTTCGCTCAGCATCAACACTTCTGCGCGTTGCGCTTTCACAATCAAATCATCCGGCACGTGGCACGTGGCTTCGGCCGTCCAATCGCGCGCGAATTCCAAAAATTCCGTGGAACTTAACGCAATCTGCCCGCCCAATCGCCACGCGGCGACGTTGTGCGGATCGTGCGTCACGATTTCGTTGAGCGGATGCAGGGCATCCACCGCGCGTTTTTGTTCAAAGAGAAATCGCGCGTAATCCAATCGGAGTGCATTCACGTGCTCAATTTCCTTCAAGCCCGCTTGAAATGCTTTCTCGGCATCATCCGTCTTGCCGAGGGCAGCCAGCGAAACCGCGAGGCAATGGAATGGCGCGGCGGTGAGGATGTCGCGGTGGATGGGCGAAAGACTCCGCTGGCCGCGTTTCGCCAGGCACTGGCGCATCTGATCAGCAGCTTCACTGAACTGCTTCAATTCAAGGTGTGCCAGGCCGAGCGAAAAATGGAGCGACGCCGTTAAGCCGGTGCCCATGCGCGCGAGCGGCGACGTGAGCACGCGAACGGTTTCCGCGACGTTCTTGGCCGCCGTGAGCCGCGTGCAATACTGTGACAGCAAAGATTCGCGCAATTCGGGAACGATTTCCGCCGCCGGTTTCGACGACATCGATTCAAACGCCTCGCGATAGCGCGCGAACGCTTCGGCCTCGCGACCAGAGCGCGCGAGTTCCAGGCCGAGATTCATCAACAGATGCGGTTCATCCGGCAATTCTTCCACGGCCTTCTCGAGCAATTTCAGATTGCGCTCGATTTTGTTGCGGTCGCGCACGAGTTCCTGCGTGTAACCGTGATGAATCAGGGTGGCATTGCCGATTTTATTTTCGAGACCCCATTCGAGGCGGCGGACTTCGATGCTGCTGAAAACCTGTTCATGCACGCGGCCGAGGTAAAACAGCCCGGGGCCGTTGCGGAACAACCGCGGGACATACGAGCACCCGTCCTTCTCGCGGCCGATGTCCACGATGGGCAACCGCCACGCCATCACGCTGGCATCGCTCATCGCTTTGCGCAACGAGTCCTGATCTTTCGCCGAGAGTTCTTCGTCGGCATCCAGCGCGAGCACCCAATCGCCGGTTGCATGTTCCAGTGCGGCGTTGCGCGCTGCGCTGAAATCGTCGCACCAGGTGAACGAATGCACTTCCGCGCCAAACTCCTTCGCGATTTCCACCGTGCGATCTGTCGAACCGGTATCCACAACCACGATTTGCTGGGCAACGTCCCTAACGGACTTCAAGCATTGCGCGATAAACCGCTCTTCGTTTTTTACAATCAGGCAAATCGACAGCCGACTTTGGACGTTGGGCTTTGGACTTTGGACTTGCTCGGGCAATTTGAGCCAATCCGGCCGATGATTTCCATTCAACCGTTGATTGAGAAATTTCTTCGCGGCCTTGAATTCGGGCGCGATACGGCGCGCATATTCAGCGCAGAGTTTGGCGTCCGGGCCGTCGCCGACCGCGAGCGCGATTTCCGCGAGGAACAAATACGCTTCCGGATGGAAAGGCCGTTTCGCGATGGCTGCCAGCGCGGCGTCCCACGCCAAACGTGATTTTTTCTGGCGCAACAATTCACGCGCTTCGCCGAGATGCCCAACCAATGCGCAAGCCGGCAGAGTAATCGCCGCGCGCTTCGCGGATTTGGCTTCCGGAGCGCGGACTTCCGTCCGCGCGTTATTCAGATGGGCGATTCGTTCCAGCGCGAGCTTTGCGGCGCTTTCCCACGAGCAAAAATTCTTTGCGTATTCTGCGGCACGACAGCCGCGTTCGCGAGCATCCTGCGGATGAGCCGCGAGCCATTTCATGTGTTGAGCCAGCACTTCACCATTCGGTTCGAGTAGCCAGCCCGATTTCACGAGCTTCAGGCCGCTGATTTCGTTGCCGAAAATCTGACGGTGGGCCGGAATGCGAAAGGCGAATTCATCGCGCACAAAATCATCCGTCGCGCCGCCGGCGGTCACCATCACAGGCAAACCGCACGCCATCGCTTCGACAACGGGCAGGCCGTAGCCCTCGCCGCGGTAAGGCAACACCAGGCAATCGCAGGCGCGATACAGCGCCGGCAATTGATCGGGCGCGAGTTCGTCATTAAGATACAGAATTTGCGGCGCATTTGGCTGAGCCTGCGCGGCATGAATCTTTTCTTCGAAAGTCTGACCGGCGTAAACTGTCTTGCCGCCAAAATCCTTGATCACGAGGCAGACATCGTCCGCGGCGGTGAAGGCATTGAGATACGCCTTGAGCAATACATCCGGCCCTTTGCGCAAAATCGTGCCGCCCACGAATAGGAATTTGAATTTCTTCGTGGTCGACAACTTCATCGGTTCGGCTTGCGGATTGAATTTCGCGGTATCCACGCCGTTCGGCACGACGAATACTTTGCTCGCTGGCACTCCCGATTCGACATACACATTGCGCACGTAATGCGTGGGCACCCAAAATTCGTCCACGTTCGCGGAATCCTTCACCCATTGCTCGGGCAGTGAACCGAATTCCCAAGGCTGCACGACGACCAATTTGCCGCTTTTCGGGCGCGTCCAATTTGGCGGCCACGCGTGACGCACCGTGAATGCGGCATCGGTGGACGCCACTTTGGCCAATTCATTCGCGAAGGTTTTGAAGGCCCGCGACGTTTCCGCGCCATTGTTCACGCGGCTCAATTGAACCTGATTGGAAGCGGCGAGCCTGTTCGTCAACTCGCGATTGACGTGCGAAAGACTTCCGGCGTCGAGGAACGAACCAATCCAATCCACTTTGACAGGAGCGGTTGCCGTTTTCACCATTGAACGGGCGGCACTGCGTCCCGCTTCGATTTCTGCGAGTCGGCGCAATACAATGCTGGCGACCGGCGCCAGGCTGAAGCGCTCCAGCATCTGTTCGCGGGCGCGGGCTCCTTTCGCGCGCGCCGTTTCGGGATTTTGTTGCACCTGTCGCATAAGCTCGCGCAAGTGAGGCTCCGACGGGTTGGCCCAGCAATGCCCGCGATAATGTTCAAATCCCGGATCGGCATTCTCGACGCGCACCAATTCGTAATTTAGGAGAAATGAATTTTCGTCCGACATGAACTCCGTATTGCCGCTCCAGTTTGTCGCGATGACAGGCAGTCCCATCATCATTGCTTCGTGATGCGGGCGGCCCCAGCCTTCGCCTCGGCTGGGTGCGACCAGGCAATCCACCGCTTTGTAGAGGCGGGGCAGTTCGCGCGTAGGGATTTGTTCGGTCAGAAATTCGATTTTGGGCAAAGGCTTATCGCCGAGATCTAGCGTGGCGGCCAATTTGCGGATCAACGGTTCCAAGAGGGATTGCGGATTCTTGTCCGGTTGATTGACCAAATACGTGCGGAGGTATAGACAAACATCATCCGCAGCTGAAAATTCACGCAAATACGCGGCGAGCAGGACATCCCAGGCTTTGCGTGACGACCATTCGAACATCGCAAGGAAATTGAATTTGGCGCGGCCTGGCAATTCGAGCGGTGTGGTGGCGTCCGGATTGAACACCGTTTCATCCACTGCCTGCGGAATGACGAATAGCTTTTCCCGCGTTACGCCGGCGGCGGCAAACGTTTCGAGGTTGAATCGACTGGGCACCCAAATTTCATCAAGCCGATTACACTGCGCCACCCAATTTGCCGGCAGGCTGTCCGTTTCAAACATGGTGCGGCCGATGCAGTATTTTGCGCCGGGCAAGGGTGAGAAACCGCTGGCAGGAAGATGCTGCACTACGATTTTACCCGCCACCGCTGGGGCAGTTCGGAGGTTTGCGCTGAGCAGGGAACGCATTGCATCTGGAAGGCCCGCGACGAATTGCTCTGAGCGCGTTCGAGCGGCATCGGCAAGTTCCAGTTTGCAATGTCCTTCCAGTCCTCGCGCGAATGCAAAAGCCTCGCTGCAGTACCCGCTCGGATTCTGCCACGGAGCGAGCCAGATGATTGGAGTTTTTAATGCAGCACCTGCCGCCGCGGGGGAAACCGTCTGCTTTGGTGGGGTGACCTTCGCAGAGGGAGTGGTCGCTTCGATTTCGGCTGTCTCCGATTTTGGATCAAGCATTTGCTCCCAAACTGAGATCGTCATTTTTGCAGTCGATTCCCAGGTGAACCGTGCTGCCTGCGCGAGGCCCTTTTGCCGCAGCGTTTCGCGCTTCGTCAGGCTGCGTGAGAGCGAGAGCATCGCCTGGCTCACACCGGCGGCATCGGTGGGATCAAAAAGCATCGCGGCGTCCCCGGCGATCTCGGGGATGCTGGTGACGTTTGAGGCGATGACGGGGCACCGCTGCGCCATGGCTTCAAGCACTGGGAATCCGAAGCCCTCGTAATGCGAAAGAAAAAGCAGCGCGATGGCCTCGCGATAAAGCACCTCAAGATCCGCGCGGGGAATGAAGCCGGTGAAAATGATATCCTTCATTTTCGATTTGGCGCAGAAATCAGCGATCTGTTTCAGAAAGCCATCCATTTGGCCCACGACGACCAACTCGGCCGAACCGCGCGGCAGCCTGCCGAATGCCTGGATCACTGTTTCGAAATTTTTGTGCGGATCGAGTGCTCCGACGTGGAGAAAGAACGGCCGCGAGATATGGTATTTGTTCCGTACCGCCGGGACGAGCGTGGGATCAGCGGAAAGGTCGGCGCCACGATTTAACCCGGCAAGCACCGTTGTCACTCGCGCCTCGGCGATTTGCGTTTCCTCGATCAAATCGCGCTTTGTGAATTCCGAGTTCGCCAGCAGGCGCACCCGCCGTGAGCGGAGCTGCTCCAGCCGGATCAGGTAGGCGCGCTGGTTGACCTCCGGCCAGGTCCGCCAGTAATAGCGCAACGGTGTCAGGTCGTGGAAAGTCACGGTGGCGGGCACGGAACCGAACAGCCGGGTGGGTGAATCGAACCCCGCCGAAAGATTCATCGGGTCCGGGATATGAAAGAGATCCAGTTTTGCTGTGCACGAATCGATTTTGTGCACGCTAAAATTCGGCAAGCTCAACAAACGGTCCAAGGTGCTGTTCGATTTGCCGGAATCATTCAGCAGGGCGAACTGCCAATCCGGGCGCAATTGCCCGGCGGCCAGCATGTGGTGCAGCGCGTAGTGGCCTATGCCCCGCGAGACGGAGTCGGAGTAATCGAACGTGCGCGCGTCAATCCCGATGAGCGGCGCGCGCCCTGCCGCCATTGGTGGATTCTGGTTGGAATTGGCAGGCATGGCGAAAGGTCGAGAGTTTTTCAGTCGCGGGAAAACAAGAGCATTTCCAGGTCGGTATTCTTGTCGAGATCGGCAACTGTCACGGGTTTGAGCGAAGAGTCATGGTGGATATTCCACATGTGGAATCCAAGTGCCAGCAAACGGTCCACGGCAGGGCGATTTGGGGCCGTATATTCCATCAGGATTTTGATTTGCGGATTGCGCGTCAGTGTTTCCGTGGCGCCGGCGATAATCGAGTTCTCCGCGCCTTCCGCGTCAATCTTCATGACGTCCACCCGCCCGTCACGCCCGCGGAAGAATTCATCCAAACTGAGGCAGGGGACATTGATCTTTTCGATCTGATCGCGAAATTGTTCGGCAACCGCCTCGGGGATAAAGAACCCGCTGCTGCCGTGGTGATCACGCAGGCTTTTGAAAGTCAGTTCACCGGCCTTATCCATCACGCCTTTGTTCACCAGTTCGGAGCGTGAGTAAAATCCATTCACCTCCATGCTTTTGGCCAGCAGGCGGAAAACTTTGGGATTGGCTTCGAAGCTGATGACTTTTCCTTTTTCGCCAACGTGCGATCCGGCGATCAGCGAATAATAACCGATGTTCGCGCCGATATCCACGACCGTCATGCCGGGCTGGATGAGGCCAATGAAAATCTTCGTGATCCACATTTCCCAAAAGCCATCGAGCAGGATGTGCGGCGCGAGCGAGATGTCACGGGTGTCCACATAGATCTTGTGGTTGTAGATCGTCCGGGTGAGGGCGGTGTAGTCACCCAGAAAAACCATTGGCCGCGAATTATTATCCATTTTAAATAATGTTATCGGACGTTTTTAAATTGACCGGGCGGGTTGTTGCCAACCCACCCAGGGAAGGAGCCAGCGGTCATCTCGCCGATTGGCGACCGACGATAAAAACGCTGGACATCGTTACTGCTGCAATAACCGGAGTGCGCGCAACGGCAGCGAGTTGGCCTGGGCCATCATCGCCATCGAGTTTTGCGCCATGATCATCTGCCGCATGCTCTCCGTGGTTTTGCTGGCCGCGTCCTCATCCGTGATGGGCGCGCTGGCCGCAGTTGAAATATGGTTGCTCACCGCGCTCGGTTGAGCTGGCTCGGCGCTCACCGCGGCAACGCGAGTTTGAGAAGGGGACTTGCTGCGCGCTGTGAGGGCGGACGGCAAAAGACTGGCGGCGGCGGTATTCGAATTGATGATCATGATTTGATTCCCTTTAAAACCGGAGCGGCGGTGGGTTTGTTTTTAGGCGTGATCAGCTTGGGCAGGGGAACTGCCGGGCGGACGAGCGCCTGCTGGTTGTTCCGCTGAATTTCTTCGTAAACTTCGTGGCGATGCACCGGCACGTCCGCCGGGGCTTCGATGCCGATTTTCACCACCTCGCCCTCGACACGAACGATCTTCACGTGTATCCGGCCATCAATCACGATGCTTTCGCTGGTTTTGCGAGAGAGAATGAGCATGGAAATGGTTGGTTAGGCGGCCCCTTCGGACACCAACATCGGATGTTGGACCGAGTAATCCGCGCCATTGGCAATCACGACCTGCTTGCCCACGCCGGTGTTGCGGTTGATGACAATCGGCCCTTTCAAATTCATCGTGGCCTGGCCGCCTTTGTGGACGGTGACGATGTTCAGGAGCATCGCGTCGTCGACACTGTTGAGACCGAGAAATTGGACATCGGCTTCGGGAATATCGGGTCGATAATCCGGAACGATCAAAAACGGATTCAGGACGAGGAATGCGATCGAGGTATCCCCCTTCGCCTTGAGCCAGCCGAACGGTTCCTCGGCGGGGTTGGCAATCAGCAGGTAATCCTTGAGCTTTTCAAACCCCAGGAGGCCCATGGGAAGCCGAACATTGCTGGTTGCGGCAACGTCGGATTCAGCTTCGATACAATTGCATTTCATTCCGAGCCCCGTTTAGCACCGGATATGCCACGCTGGCCTCTTTTTGCCGTGCGACTGAAAAACTGCGCAAAATATGGGGAATTTGAAGAGTTTTAGGGAGAGAGGGGGACCGGCCATTTTTTGCTCTCCTGAACCCCCGGCAAAAACCCGCTGCACTGGGCGATTTTTGCCGTGTCCCCAAGTGGCACGGGCGTCTCGCCCGTGCGAACAAATCCCGGCAGGATTCTCCGCAACCAAAGCGTGCTGGGAAGGTCGACTCCCGCCAACCCGAAACCTGCGCTTTGACTAAACACTGGAACGACTTCCCCCTCTCCCATCGGATGGGAGACGGCAGGGGTGAGGGTGCTTCTCGTGGAAGAAGCGATCGCACGGGCGGGACGCCCGTGCCACTAAAGGCGTTACGGCAGCGACGACAGCAAGCTGGAGCGCAGTTGCATGATGCTCGCGCTGCTTTGCATCGCGAGTTGGTAGGCGTTCTGGGCCTGGGTCAATTGCGTAATCGTCTGCGTCAGATCCGCTCCCGCCACGCTGTTTAGCGAGGTGTTCAACGAACTCTGCTTGGCCGATGCCGCCGCGGCACCAGCGACCAATCGCGCGCCCACTGCGCCATTGTCGGCGATTTGGTAAATGAGATTGTCCTCGTCCTTGCCGAGGGCGGCGCGGTCCGTTGACTGGATGGCGCTTTTATTGCCCGCGACTAAGTTATTTTGGAACGAAATCAAATGATTGAAAAAATCAGCGCCGTAGCGGCTATCCGTGATGACCCCGCGCGCGCCGGAACCGGAAGTATTCGCGCCCGGCACGTCCACCGAGGCGGTGATATTCTGGCCGATCTCCGTGTCAATAACAGTCGCATTGCCCTGGTAGGTCACACCCGTCACATTGCCATTCGCATCCGTCGTCATCACAAATGGCGGTTGATCGGAAGCGGTGCCGCCGAAAAGATAATTGTCGCCATCCTTTGAGTTCATCACGTCCACAGCGCGTTTGATCAAACTCGTCGTTTCGATGGCGTTCGCCTGCAATTGCGTGGGAGACGCGGTGTCGTCGGATTGCGTGGCTAGGTCGCCGACGCGGTCGGAAATGGTTTTCAACTGCTGCAACGCATTCCCCACGAGGTCGGAGCGATTTTGCAGCGTGGAAATATTCTGCGCATATTGAGCCACCGCTGCGCCATCCGCCTGCAATCCCAACGCCTGCACCATGCCGGTGGGATCGTCTTCGGGAGCGGTGATGCTCTGGCCGGTCGTCGCCTGGTTTTGCAGCTTGTATTGGCGGGCGGCGAGCAGGTTGATCTGGTTCGCCATCGACTCGGTATAGGATGTTCCAGCGATGCGCATAAAAAACGTTTAACTTAGGTCTTCAGGCCAATCACCGTTTGCAGCATTTGATCGACCGTCGTGATGATTTTCGACGAAGCGGCGTAGGCTTGCTGAAACGTAATTAAATTCGCCATTTCTTCCTCCAGCGAAACGCCGCTCACGGAATCACGCTGATTTTGCAGCATTTGGGCAACTGCGCCCTGGTTGGCCACTTCG
>Ga0207694_10003593_pt1 | contig 12298 bp, 12 predicted proteins | sample KBSC34metaG_FD_184353 | JGI IMG/M metagenome (GOLD analysis project Ga0207694, IMG submission 184353) | Corn rhizosphere microbial communities from Kellogg Biological Station, Michigan, USA - KBS C3-4 metaG (SPAdes) (version 2) | ecosystem: Host-associated > Plants > Roots > Rhizosphere > Soil...
AGGTGTGATTGTGACGAACTCGTCGACAAACGTCTTAAGCAACGCCTGTTGATCATCGGCACCAGACGCACCGGATGCCGCCACCAGCACGCCAAACATCGTGAGTGACCGTTGCACGAGCTTCCAGCGACGCAGATTCATTGGTGTGCCCTTTGAGGTTGTGCTTCAAATCGCGATCAGGCTGTCGAAAGGAGACCACGTCAGTCTAACAAACTGGTGCTGTCAGCAGCCATTTTGTGATGTTTCAACACAATTTAAGCCGATGCCAAATAAACGCACTTGCACACAGTATGCAACAACGTTAGAAATGCATTGTTGGGAGTTGTGTGACCGAGTTCCGTTTCCCAACTGACAGTAAGAATCGAGTCAGAGTTTGCAGAAAGCATGCGGTATGTTGCGGCAATCGGCCTGGGGATGTCTTTGCGGGTTCGGTTTGGCATTGATTGCCGGTTGCAATCGAGCCCCGCAACTAGAAACCGCGAACCGCGTATTGTTAGGAGCGCTGCAAACCGCTGTTTCTGCCAAGAATTCGCAATGGCTCGATGCCACCATTGCCTTGATTGAACAGCGCTACGAAGAAGGCGACATGTCCGATGCTGAACGGTCTGCGTTTGACAAAGTTGTCGATCTAGCCAAATCGGGCGACTGGAAACAGGCTCAAAAAGCGTCGTTCGCCTTCAGTGAAGGCCAGCGTGCCACGTCAGAAGATCTGACAAATCTCCAGAATCGAACCGCACGCGCCAGTCGCAACAAACGATCCGCCAAGTTGTAATCGCTGGCTTGACCGCAGTTCTTTTTTTGGTCGGCGGTGCTCCACGAGCGCTCACGGATTGCCTTTGAAAGCATGGCTAAACCCGCCAGGCTCAGGCCATTGTTACCATTGGCTTTCGAGCGTTTTGCCGCATCCCCATTTCAGTACTTGCCGGTCGAGAATTTCTTTCAAGATCGGCTTGACATTTCCGGATTGTCCGTCGATAATAAATAATGTCTAAATTGGTGATATATCTGGATGAGGCCACAGGCCCACCAGCCGTCGATGCAAGTGCCATGCTGACTGGTATTAACCAGAGGTATTGGCAGAGACCTCGGAGGTCTCCATGTCGGTTATTCTCACTCAAGATCGCCCGACGAGAGTCGCGATCGAAATCGTCGGCCAGGAACACCCGCTCGTGTCAGCAATCTCTTGCTGGCCAGGCACGCTACCCCGGTTGTGTCCCAGCGGCTGTTGTCACTCGCGTTGCCTCTGCATCAGTTGCCACTAAGTCGGTAGCAGCCTGAGCCATTTTTGTTCGCGTGGCGATTGAGTCGTGTGAACGACCCTGGCCTCAAGATTTCGCCGCATTCTGCGCTGCGGGGTCGAGGTCAAGCGGACGCAGCAATCTGCTTTGAGCCACCGAAGCGTGACCACGTATTGCCAATATCAAATCGGAGACCATTATGAAAAATGACCAAATAGTCCAGCGCTCACATCGGCTGCGCGGATTTACGCTGATCGAATTGCTCGTCGTGATTGCCATCATTGCCGTCCTGGTTGCGCTGTTGCTGCCGGGTGTGCAACAGGCACGTGAAGCCGCGCGTCGAACTCAATGCAAAAACAATCTGAAGCAGATTGGGCTGGCGCTACACAACTACCACGACATTTACAACACGTTTCCGCCTGGAAATGCGCTGTCCGTTCAAACGCCCGACCCTGGGTATACGGTTAACCTCACGACCGCGAATCGCGCCGCAGGTTACGGCTGGTCAACTTACATTTTGCCGCAAGTTGATCAAGCGAATCTGTACAACCAATTGAATGTCAATCAGCTTGAGTTGTGCTTGCTGATGCAAGATCCCATCCTGCGCCCGCTCACTCAAACGAAACTTCCAGTCTACCGCTGCCCTTCAGACACGGCTCCCGATATCAACACTGGTCGGCCCTTCTCAAATGCCATCTTCGGCAATACGTCTGTCGGAACTTCGAACTACATCGGAGTCGAAGGCATCCTTTGGTCGCACGGCGTCGATTGGGTCAAGACTCAGACTGATCCCTATGGCATCTTCTGGCCGGCCAGCCGAGTGCGCATCAGCGACATTGTCGATGGGACCAGCAACACACTGATGGTCGGCGAACGAAACTGGACCAACCTGGCCGGCGTGTGGATTGGAACGCGGAATTATACCGGCAATGGCGATGTCGGTCTGCGACAGCAGTTGGGCATTACCAATTGGAAGATCAATCTGAACGGTGGTAATTCACCGCGTGCGTTCCACAGCAATCATGTGGGTGGAACTCACTTTGTCCTGGCGGATGGCAGTGTTCGTTTCGTCAGCGAAAGCATTTACCTCGACAACACTCTGGCTGTTCCCACGAACCCCTCATCGATGTTGGGACTGTACAACCGTCTGGGCATGCGGAACGACGGCAACCCGGTCAGTGATTTCTGACGATCCGTTGTGACCAAAAACGCGCCTCGTCCAGATTCATCGTCAAACCAAGGATTCTATTGTGGCCATCAGCATTCATAAGACGGTGTCAGTTCCAATCGCAGCGTTCCTTTTGAGTATCGGCCTGTCGGGTTGCGGCAAACAATCAGGTCCGCCGCTAGGTTACGTCGAAGGCGTTGTCACGATCGACGACGAACCGGCTTCACTGGTGATGGTTGAGTTTCAGCCAGTCCAAGGCGGTGGTTCTCCTTCGATCGGATTCGCCGACGAGAACGGCTATTACCGATTGCAGTTCACGAATTCTCGCCCTGGTGCCGTTATTGGGACCCACACCATACGGGTCACGATGGATGACGACCCAACGCCGGACAACACAGCTCCGTTGATCGACATTCCCGCGCGCTACAACAAGCTTTCGACTCTGAAAGCGGAAGTCAAACCAGGGAAGAACAGGCACGATTTCAATCTGACTCTCAGTCGGGGATGAGCTGACCCAACACCAACATCGATCCATACACCGAATATCAGGCTTCGAATAAGGGGAACATCTTGGCCAACGAGTTATCAGTTGGGATTTCGAAATTCAAACGAAGAACACTCTTTCCATTGCGAAGACTTTGGTCCATCGCTGCTGTCGCCGGTCTGTGCTCGGCCTCTTCTGCACTTGCTGTGGAGTCGCCTGCACCGTTTGAACCGGCGAAGATCGAGTTCTTCGAGAAGAAAATTCGTCCACTCTTGGTCGACAATTGCTTCAACTGCCATTCTGCCGACAACGGTGGCAAGGGTGAATTGCGAGTCGATGATCGGCTTGGGTTGATTGAAGGCGGTCGTCGCGGGGCGGCAGTCGTGCCCGGTCATCCGGAAAGTAGCCTGTTGATCAAGGCGGTTCGACATCAAGGTGGCTTGGAGATGCCGCCCAAAAAGCAGCTCACTGACGACCAGATCGCGGACCTTGAGAGGTGGATCCTCGACGGTGCCGCCTGGCCCGCGATTGTCGTGCCCGCGGATCTGACCGCGCCCAACCCTGAATACGACTCGCTACGCCGTGAGCATTGGGCCTGGCAGCCGATTGCTTCACCCAAACCACCTTCGGTGTCCAACGAATCTTTCGTCCTGAACGATATCGATCGCTTCGTTCTGGCCAAGTTGGAAGAGAAGGGCGTGTTGCCGGTCAGTGATGCGGACAAATTGTCGCTGATCCGCCGAGTGACGTTCGATCTGACGGGGTTACCTCCCACACTGGAAGAAATCGCGGCGTTCGTCAATGACACGTCCACGGACGCATTTGAGAAAGTCGTGGACCGACTGTTGAAGTCGCCGGCCTTTGGCGAGCGTTGGGCACGGCACTGGCTGGATGTTGCACGATACGGAGAATCCACCGGTTCAGCCCGAAACGTTCCTTATCCGCATGCCTGGCGGTATCGCGACTACGTGATCGATTCGTTTACCAACGACAAGCCGTACAACCAATTCATCCGTGAACAGATTGCAGGTGACCTGCTGCCGGCGAATTCGCCGGTGGAAAAAGTCGAGCAACTCGTCGCCACCGGATTTCTGGCACTGGGCGTGAAGGATGTCAATCAGCGGTTCAAAGTACGGTTCACGATGGACAATATCGATGAGCAGATCGATACCGTCAGCCGCTCGATTCTGGGACTGACCGCAAGTTGCGCTCGGTGCCACGACCATAAATTCGATCCAATTCCTCAGACCGACTATTACGCCTTAGCGGGCATCTTCCAAAGCAGCGATCTGTGCGCCGGAGTCCGCAGCAAGATGGGCGGCGGTGGTTTGGACTATTACGAGCCGAGCTTGTTGCTGAACATCGGTGTCGATTCGAAACCCGATCCAAATGCCGCGGCGAAAATCGAAGAACTGAAGAAGGCCGTCGAAACCGCCAAAGCTGAATTCGAAGCAATCCGTGGCACGAAGGAAGGAATGGCGCCCGGTCCGAATGGTCGGCCCAAGCAGCAGATGGCGCGTCAAAAATGGAATCGCACTCAACAGGAATTGCTGGCACTGACCGATCCTGCCGTGCTCGGCAAGGTGGCTTATGGAATTCGCGATGGAAAACAGGTCGGCGATACCGAAGTACGTATTCGCGGCGAAGCAGAGAAGCGTGGTCCCAGTATCCCGCGCGGGTTTCTAAGTTTGGTCGATGTATCGGACGTGACAAATGTGAACCCGAACCAGAGCGGTCGACTGGAGTTGGCCAATTGGCTGATAAGCGAAAAGAATCCGCTCACGCAGCGGGTGATCGTGAACCGTGTGTGGCATCATCTGTTTCATCAGGGAATCGTCACGACTGTTGATAACTTTGGTTTGAATGGGGATCGGCCGTCACACCCGGAACTGCTCGACTACCTGGCGGGCAACTTCGTTCGGCAGGGTTGGTCGGTCAAAAAGTTGGTCCGCACGATCGTCCTGAGTCACGCCTATCGACTGAGCGCCGATTCCACCACGGCGCACCTGCAAGTCGATCCCGCGAATCGGCTGCTGTGGCGCCACAGTCCGCGTCGTTTGGAAGCTGAAGAGATCCGCGATGCACTGCTGGCCACATCGGGCAAGTTGAATTTATCACGGTTTGAAGGATCGCTCGCCAAAGGCCTGAAAGTGATCGAAATGCGTAACAACGGGCCGGATGCTCGGCGTCTTGCCGATGAATCGAGCCAGATTGCTTATCGCAGCCTGTTCCTGCCATTAGTTCGAGGTGTGACGCCTCGTTCCCTCGAAGTCTTTGACTTCGCCGAACAAGGGATGGTGACTGGTCGCCGCGACACGACGACTGTCCCGACACAGGCTCTCTACCTGTTGAACGATCCATTCGTTCGCAGGCAAGCATTGTCGTTCGCTGAGCGAGTCTTACAGCAACCGGACAAGAGTGACGACGAAAGGATTCAATTGGCCTATCAACTGGCATTCGGTCGCTTCGCGACATCGGCTGAAGTCGGCCGGGCGACTGCCTACCTGTCGGAGTTCCAGTCCATCCAAAGTGAGGCGGTCATTGCTGCCGCAGCACCTCAACAGCCTTTAGCCATCGCATCGGCAACTGACGCGGCGGGTTCCGAAACCAGCAATACGACTGACGCAACTGCTACTGAGCCTGCGGTTGGTACGAAGGCGGCCAAACCGCCAGTTGTCCCGGTGAATCCCGACGACATCGATCCGACCGACGAACCCGTCAAAGAGGAAAATGTTGCAGCGAAAGATGCCACGACAGCGGCCTGGTTCAGTCTGTGTCAGGCGCTGCTGGGCACCGTCGAATTCCGCTACTTAAAGTAAGTCCATCGAATCCGCAAACTGTCAATATCCATCAATCCAATACGAAAGATTGCCATGCTGCTAACTCCCAAAGAATTGTCACTGTTAACGCCTGCACCGATCAGTCGGCGACAAATGTTGAAAACTTCGAAGGCGGGTTTCGGGTATCTCGCTCTGGCCGGTTTGCTCCGTGGCAACTCGTCCCGATCAGTCGCCGCTAACGAGAACTCGGTCGTTCCCGGGCCGCTGACCCCGAAGGCGCCTCATTTCCCGACGAAGGCCAAACGCATCATCTTCCTATTCATGGAAGGCGCGGCCTCGCAGATGGATACGTGGGAATACAAACCGCAATTGCAGGCTGACGGAGGTAAAGTGGGGCCGGGTGGCGGCACGCTGACCGCGTCAAAATTCAAATTCAGTCAGCATGGTGAATCAGGGACGTGGATGTCCGAGTTGTATCCCAACGTCGCCAAACACGTTGACAAGCTCTGTTTCTTGCGTGGCCTGCATACGGATACTCCGGCGCATCCGCAAGCCGTCATTCAGTTACACACTGGGGCTGCTCAAGCCCAACTGACGCGGCCGTCGATGGGTGCGTGGCTGATGTACGGCTTGGGTACTGAGAATCAAGATCTGCCGGGGTACATCACGATCAATCCACCTCCCAACTTCGGTGGAACGGTCAACTATGGCAGCGCCTTCCTGCCCGCTCATTACCAGGGAACCAGGATCAACGACAGTGGGTACTTGCCGAATCTGAAGTCGCCGACTGCGGCAGACCAACAGCGACGGCAGATCGATCTGCTGCAGTCGATGAATCGCGATCTGGTCGGGGCACCGGGTGCTCCTGATGAATTGGAAGGAGTTATCCAGTCATACGAACTCGCATTCAAAATGCAGAGCAAAGTTCCCGAACTGCTGGACATTTCCAAGGAGCCGCGAGCGGTACTCGACGCATATGGTGTAAAGCCCGGTCCGGCTGGGGCGTTCGCTCGACAGTGCTTGATGGCGCGTCGGTTGAGCGAAGCCGGTGTCCGGTTCGTCGAGATCTGCCAGCCCGGTTGGGATCATCACAACAACCTGCATCAGGGGTTGATCAAGAACACCGCGGCCACCGATCAGCCGACTGCGGCGCTCCTGGCAGATCTTGAACAACGTGGGATGCTGGAAGACACGCTGGTTCTATTCGGCAGCGAATTTGGCCGGCTTCCCACGGCGCAGGGTGTTGATGGTCGCGATCACAACATCACGGGATACTCCATGTGGTTGACAGGCGCCGGCGTGAAGCACGGGTTCTCGTACGGTGCGACGGATGAATATGGGACACACGCAGTGGAAGGACGCATGCATACGACCGACCTGCACGCAACGTTATTGGCCTTGATGGGTCTGGATCACGAACTACTGACTTATCGGTATGCCGGCCGCGACTTCCGGTTGACGGACGTGGCAGGAAACGTCGTGCGTGAGATCTTCGCATGATCCGGCCGCGGGTCGGCGGGACTCGCGATTGAGTCGGGTTCAGAATAGCGATGCCGCTTGCGCGATGTCGGGTGATCCGACGAAGGTAGGTGTCTCAATGATCGATATCAAACGACCAGACGAATCCGATCAACCAGCGCGCAATCTGGAAACAGGAACGAAAGATGATGCGCGTCGAGAAGTCGTCAGTCACGAGATTCTGGCGGCACTGAGGGGATTGGAGTTCGGTGAAGTCACGATCACTGTGCGCGAAGGCCGCATCGTGCAGATCGAACGGATCACTCGCCGCCGCCAGATTGTGCCATCACACGATCAACGCGATTCCAGATAGACACCAACCCAGGCAACGACAGGCTCCGAGAGAGACGTCAGTGAGGCGGCGATGGCGTGTGTGAGCAAGCCAGGGCGAGGCATCTCACTGACGTCCTTCTCGGGGCCTGTTCGTGTTTCTCGAGCGTTGCCTCCCCACGGCAATCGTGCATTCGATGCGAGAATTATTGAGAGATTTCGCCCCATCACCGCTTCCAGTACCCGAACAGGAGGTGCAGACGGGACCCGGGTCTTCGGCAGTCTTCGCCACAGGCGCGCAGGGCGAATCGCATACCTTTTTCGTGAAATCAGTCAGATCGAGATTTCTGATCCATCCCGGTCTTGTGGACAATTCGAGTCGCTCTTATAACCCGCACCGTTCGGCGGGATGTCACAGATTCCGTCGGAGGTGCCAAACCTTTTGCGAGGGCTTGGACCGATTCAACGGTGAGTGCTAGACACTACCGGGTCCCGCCCTATTCGCCTGCGACTCCACCGTCGCAATCCCGATGTCTTGCCGAACAACTTGAAGCCGCGGTCGCTCGCAAGGGCACCGCGGTTTCTACATTCATTGGCTCGTCCAGGGTAAGCATCAAGCGATGGGGAACGACGTGATCGCCGCGCTCTGACGAATCCAACCACCGCCCAGTACGCGGTCGCCGTCATACAGCACCAGTGCCTGACCGGGTGCGACACCAAATTGGGATTCGACGAATTGCACGCGCACGTGATCCGGGCCGATGCGCTCGACCGTTGCCTGGGCGGCAGTGTGCTGATAGCGGATCTGGGCCAGGCATTCGAATTGATCAGGAACACTGTCGCTCAGCCAACTGACTCCGTCGGCTTCCAGCGCACGACAGGCCAGATCGTCATGTGTTCCAAGCACGACGCGTCGCGATTCGGGCTCGATGCGAATCACGAAACGTGGATCACCGAACGTGATTCCCAAGCCACGTCGCTGTCCGATCGTGAACTGATCATAGCCCGTGTGCTTGCCCAGCACCCGCCCTTGCGGATCGACAAAGTCGCCGGCCATGTCAGGTCGCCCTCGATACCGTTCCAGAAAGCCGACGTAATCGTTGTCGGGAATGAAACAGATTTCTTGACTATCGGGTTTGGTCGCCACGCGCAAACCGGCTTCGGCAGCCAAGGCGCGAATTTCGGGCTTGGTGTGGTCGCCGACCGGAAACAGGATCCGATCCAGAATGTCGCGGTTGATTCCCGCCAGGACGTAAGACTGATCTTTGGTCAGATCTCGGCCCCGTATAAGTGCCGGCTGTCCGTCGACCGATTGAATCCGTGCATAGTGCCCTGTCGCGATGTGGTCGGCCCCCACACTGACCGCGAAGTCCCACAGCTTGCCAAACTTCAACCAGTTGTTGCACATCACGCAGGGATTCGGAGTTCGGCCAGCCAGGTATTCGTCGACGAAATAGTCCTTGATGCGTCCGAACGCGTCCGAAAAATTCAGCGCGTGGAACGGAATGTCCAGCACGTCGGCAACGCGGCGGGCATCAGCCGCATCCGACGCACTGCAACATCCCTGTTTGTTCGGCTTGGCGCTGAGGATCGGCAGGACTGGCAACGTGGAGGGTTCGGTGCGACAGGCCGTTTCTTCCACGGCACCCGAGCGCATGAAGAGTCCGATCACCTCGTGACCTTGTTGTTTCAGCAACACGGCCGAGGCAGAGCTGTCGACTCCACCACTCATTGCTAATACGACGCGCATGAAAACAGTTCACAATTAAATAGGTCAGTGGACAATCGAGATCCACTGGAATGCATCTGATTGGTTGTCGGCCTGGGTTACTGACACAACTGGCAATGACCGCGAATCAGGATTTCCGTCATACGGCCAATCTCGGTGACCGACTTCATGGCCGCCTTGGAGATCTCGAATGCGTGCAGGCACGTTACGCTACCACAATCGACACAGATAAAGTGCGGATGTTCGCAGCCCTGTGGGTGTGAGTTGTCACGCAGTTCGAATCGCCAGACGTGGTCACCCAGTTCCTTGCGTGTGACCAAGCCTGCTTCGACCAGGTCAGTCAGATTCCGCAGCACGGTCGCTTTGTCAAAGCCCAATGGAACCAGACTGGAGGCGATTTCGGCGTGAGTCGCGGGGGAATGAGCCTCCTGCAACCAGTGCATCACCGCCAGCCGAGCGGCTGTGGTTCTCAAGCCGCAATTCGAGAGCAGTTGTCGAGTTTCGGCAACGGCATCCGCCTCTGTTTTTCGTGACATATTCTGCTGCTCGCACACCCGCCTGCGGGACTCCTTTATGACCAGACCGCATACTGTAGCATTGTATCCCCGGTAATTCAGGTGGACATGGAGATAACCACACGGCTTTTGTTGATGTCAGGATTTCAGGCCGAATCCACTGTCCGCGGTAGCCCTCGCACCAACTGATCCGCATTCCTGACCAAGGTTGGAATGCGAAACGTCCCGTGCATGTGTTCGATCGACTTCGGCGCCTGGCCTGAGTCGATTCCGGCAACCGTGACATAACGTCGCGTCAGACCAGTTTGGGTACCGATCCCCATGAGTGCAATCAACTAGGTTTGTTTGTCGAAGGCGGCGTCTTGATTTCGGGGTCCGTCTTACGAGTCGCGCCATTGCCGTTCGTTTCCTTCACCGTGTTGATCGAAGGCGAACTTCCCTTTTTCGGACGGGTCTCGCGTTGGTGCAGTTTTCGTTGCTGCTGGATGGCATTCATCAACAGATCGAAAAGCTTGCCATAGGCGATCAAGGCGCGGCCGAACAACCGTTTTTCGACCGCCTCGCGCGCCTGGTCATAGGCCTCTTCATACTCTGGCCATTCGACAGGCCACCGGTCTTCCTGAGCGGCACGTTGCAAGTCGGCTTCCATCCGCGTCAACTGGTCGACAAACTCGTCCGAGATGATGGCGGACGCGGTTCGATACGGTCGCCAGGCGATCGTCGAACGAGGGTCGCGAATCGACGGTACAGGCCGACTCTGACTGCGATGCCAGGTCCAGAATCCGATTCCCGACAGCGCCGCCACGGCCAGCATGATTCCACCCGCGAGGCGTCGATCGGGATCGAGCTCGAAGAAATACAGGCCCGTCATGAAGATGGCGGCGAACAGGCACATCAACCCGAAGCCCGCCCAACTGAGTCCTTCAAACCGCGAAGGAGGTGGCGGTAGTTCGTAAACCAGGTCGACGCCTTTTGGCAGATCGCCAGTTTCCACCACGATGACGGTGATGTTATCAGGCCCGCCGCGTAAGTTGGCCAGATTCACCAACAGCCGACAAGCTTCGTCCGGTGGCAGCGTCCCCGCGATCATGCCGATTTCGGCATCGTTCAGCAGGCCGCACAAACCGTCCGAACAGAGAATAAATATGTCACCGGGCAAAACCGGTAACGGACCTTCAATGTCGACATTGACGACAGGTTCAGGGCCCAGCGAACGAGTGATCACATTGCGCGGACACAGCCGTTCGGCATCGCGCGGATGCACACGGCGACTTTGGATCATTTCCCAGACCAGGCTGTGATCGAACGTCAATTGATCAATTTGCCGGTTGCGAATGCGGTAGACACGACTGTCACCGACGTGTCCGATGACGGCTCCCTGCGAACAAAGCACCAGTGAAGAACAGGTCGTCCCCATGCGCAGAAAATCGTGGTTCTGTGAACCACGTTCATTGATTGCTTCGTTCGCCGATTCGACGGCGATCCGCAGCGCTTCCGCCGGAGGCTTGTCGCGCAGTTTACCGAACATATGAGGAACGGTATCGGTGGCGATCTTGCTGGCCAGTTCGCCCACCGCGTGACCACCCATTCCGTCGGCGACGACGAACAGATGCCCGCCTTCTTCCCAGTTCTCCTGCTTCAGGCACAGGGAGACAGCGCACGAGTCTTGATTGTTCTGTCGACGAAAGCCGATGTCGGTCAGTGCCGCATACCGGACTCGTTGCTCCCAGAGCATCATGAACCTTCGTGCTGTTCTAACTGCGTGTTGGGAAATGGTAACCGGCTCACGTGCCGTCGCAGAATCGATGGTCAATTCTGCTGCTGAGTGAGCCTTTCCGGAATTCTCAACCGAGCCATAAGTGCGTCGACATCCAATCGACCCCTTCCACGAACCGGCAGCGCATTGGAATACCTTTTGCCACTTCGGAAATGATTGGATCACCTATCGTAACGTCGCCGTCCAATTGAAGAAACTGCTTCCTGAATGGAATAAAGGCGAATTCCAAGGTACTTTGCGGTTTGCCACGTTTTCGACGACGCTGTTTGTACAGGCGATCAGGCCGGTGCTGAATCCATGGCAAAGGACTGCCGGTTGCCGACTGCGTCGATGAAGGTCTTAGGATTCTTTTAATCAATTCATGCCGGACAACACTCAAAACCCACAGAATGTCACACTGAACCGAAACCTGGTCGGGACGATTGCGATCGTGCTGCTGACCGGTGCCGGATTGATCTGGACGTTCGGCGACAGCCAGAACATCTGGACCGGTGCCTGTCTGAAAGTGGGTCTGGTGATGGCCGCCTTGTGGCTGGCCTTGCCCTCGATTTCACGCCGCAAAGACTTGGGCCAGGCGTCCGCACCGATGATCATCGGGATTGTCGGACTGGCTGTGTTTCTGACCGGCAAACGAGTCGACTTTCGGATCGTCTTGCCAATGCTGGTTGGCATGTTCATCGCCGTGTTGATCCTACGTCCCCGTTCCGGGAATCGCCCTCGCTGATGTGGCTGCACTTTCTTGTGTGAAACTTCTCATCGACCCATACTGATGATTTCGGAAGTTGTCCATGGCCAACAAGACCGTCTTGCTCATGCGAC
>Ga0207694_10003599_pt1 | contig 12277 bp, 12 predicted proteins | sample KBSC34metaG_FD_184353 | JGI IMG/M metagenome (GOLD analysis project Ga0207694, IMG submission 184353) | Corn rhizosphere microbial communities from Kellogg Biological Station, Michigan, USA - KBS C3-4 metaG (SPAdes) (version 2) | ecosystem: Host-associated > Plants > Roots > Rhizosphere > Soil...
TGCACTACGAGTTCGCCGACGAACCGGACAGCATGCACGTGGCGCGTATCGGGCCGGAAGCGATGGACGGCGGCCTGCAGGCCGGCGACCACGCGATGCTGGATTTCCTGGTGGGCGTCGTCACCGCGGTGCGCCGGGTCGCCCGGGCATGACCCGCACAGAGCGCGGGTCATGCGCTCTATCTGGCAAACCGGCTTAACGCCGGTTCGCGATTTCAGATCTACTCGACTCGCGCGCGCGTCACTTCGACGCGCGTCACCGGCGTCTCGCCGTTCACCGGCTGCGCCTCGATCTTCTCCACCACGTCCAATCCGGACACGACCCGTCCAAACGCGGTGTACTTGCCATCCAGGGCCGGCGTGCGCGCCAGCACGATGAAGAACGAGCTCGTGGCGCTCGCCGGATCGTCGCCGCGGGCCATCGAGACGGTGCCGCGGTCGTGCCTCGTGTCGTTGAACTCGGGCTGCAGGGTGCGGATGTAGGTTTCCTGCTTCTCGTCGGGCGGTTCGCGGCGCGATGGCATGAAGCCGCCCTGGAGCACGAATCCCCTCACGACCCGGTGGAACGCGGTGCCGTCATAGACGCCGGCCTGTGCCAGGCGCAGGAACTGGCGCACGTGGTTCGGTGCGCGATCCGGAAAGAGCTCGATCGTGATCGAGCCAAGCGAGGTCTCGAGCACGACATGCCTGGCCGCCATCTCCGCCACGGTCGCCGACACGAACGGCTCGGGCACCGGCGGTGGCGTGTCGCGGATGGTCACGCGGCGAATCTCGACGCGCTCCTTCGGCACCTGCCCCTCGGCCGGCACGGTCGAGATCTTCTGCGCCACCGTAATGCCCTCCGCTACGCGCGCGAACACGGTGTACTGCCCGTCGAGCGCCGGCTGTTCGCTGACGCTGATGAAGAACTGGTTCCCGCCGCTGTCGCGCTTGCCCGGCACGAGGACGGCCGATACGGCCCCTCGCGTGTGCTTCTCGGCGTTGGTCTCGAAGCGCAGCTCGTTCAAGCCGCCGGTGCCGTAGCGCGCCGCCTGCGCTGGATCCTTCGACAGCGGATCTCCTCCTTGGATGATCCCCATCGTGATGACGCGGTGGAACACCGTGCCGTTGTAGGCGCCCTCACGCGCGCGGGTGATGAAGTGCGCCACATGATTGGGAGCCGCTTCGTCGAGCAGATCGAAGACCATCGTCCCGAGGCTCGTCTCGACCACCGCCTGCTTACCGTGAAGGTCGGCGGCCGACAGTGTAGAAACGAAGAATGGATCCGCCGGTGCGCCGCTCCGCGCTCCCGCGCTTCGCCCGGCGCCGCCGGCTCGCCCGCCCGCCCCGCGCGCCTGCGGCCACGCTGAGGTGGCGCAAATCAGGATCAGGACCACGGTGGCGGCGTAGCAGCGAAACATGGGCGGGATTATGCCCCGGCGCGCGCCAGCGCGCCGGGAGATAAATGGCGTCGCCTGCTATATTCAGCGCGTGGGCCAAGCCCTGACCATCCGGGCCACCGGGGCGGCGACAGCCACCTACGAGGAGTACTACGCCCTCACCCAGTCCCCGTTTTCGCTCTCGCCCGATCCCCACTTCCTGTATCTCAGCGAGCCGCATGAAGACGCCATCCGCCAACTGATCGAGGCCTCCCGCCGCAACGAAGGGATCGTGGTGCTGACGGGCGACGTCGGCACCGGCAAGACGACCATCGCGCGGGCGCTGCTCACGCGGCTCGACAAGACATCGTTCGCGTCGCTCGTGCTGAACCCGTTCCTCTCGGTCGACGAACTGCTGCGCGAAATCCTGCTCGACTTCGGCGTGGTCTCCCGCGACGACATCCGCAGCGGCCGCGCGGGATCGGCGTCGCGGCACGATCTCACGAGCACGCTGCACGACTTCCTGCTCTCGCTGCACCCGATCGGCGCGCACGGCGTCCTCATCATCGACGAGGCGCAGCATCTGTCGATCGACGTGCTCGAACAGATCCGCGTTCTCTCCACGGTGGAGATCAGCACGACGCAGTTGCTGCAGGTCATCCTGATCGGCCAGCCGGCGTTGCTCCATGCGCTGGCGCAGGAGCCTCTCCGGCAGGTCGACTCACGGGTCTCGGTGCGTGCCGCGCTCACGCCGCTGTCGCGCGGCGACATCGAGGCGTACGTGTCGCATCGGCTGTCGGTGGCTGGCAACGCGGGCGGCGTGCGGTTCGACAGCGGCGCCATCGACGCGATCACCTCGCTGACCGGCGGCCTGCCGCGGCTGATCAATCTCCTCTGCGATCGCTCGTTGATGGCGGGCGCGCAGGCGGAGACAGGGACGATCGACGCAGCGATCGTCGGCGAGGCCGGCCGTGTGCTGGCCATGACCGCGGCGGATGCGCCCGTCGATCGCCAACGCTGGGCGTGGCATCGCGTCTTGTGGATCGTGGCGGCGCTGGCGGTGCTCGTCGTGGGAGGGCTGCGCGTGGCGGCGATGCAGCCCGTCACGCTTCCGCCTCTGCCGGACGCGCCGCTGTTCGCCCAGGGCGCCGGCCTTCAACCGCAACCTGTACCGGATCCGAGCCAGTTCCCGCCCGATCCGCCGGCTCCTGCGCCGAGCGAACGGCCGGTGGTCTTACCGTCCTTTGGCCCGTAGCGTCTGCCGGAACGCCTTGGCGCCGATTCGGCCGCGACGTTTCTGCTCGAGCATCGCGCGTTCGTCCTGCTGCCGCGCCAGGTGCGCGAGCTCGTCCTGCAGCGCACGATAGCTTTCGAGCCGCTCGGCCGAAAGCAGCCCCTCGGCCACGGCCGCCTTCACGGCGCAGCGCGGTTCATCGCGATGGCGGCAATCGCTGAAATGGCAGTCGCCCGCATACCGGTCGACGTCCTCGAAGGCCTGCTCCACCGCGTCGCCAGCGGCCCAGAGCTGCAGCTCGCGCATGCCGGGCGTATCGAGCAGTAGCCCGCCCGCGGGTAGGGGCACGAGTTCGCGGTGTGTCGTCGTGTGCCGCCCCTTCGAATCCTCCTCGCGGACGGCGCGCGTTCTCCGCACGTCCGCGCCCACCAGCCGGTTCACGATGGTGCTCTTGCCCACCCCGGACGATCCGAGCAGCGCGCACGTACGTCCACGCGCGAGGTAGCCGCGCAACGCGTCCGCCCCTTCGCCGCTTCGTGGATTCAGGACGTGCACCGGCAGCTCGTTCGTCACACCCACGACCTCGGCCACTTGCGCCGGCAGATCGGCGCTGAGATCGGGCTTGGTGAGCAGGACCACCGGCGACGCGCCGCTCTCGCGCGCCAGCAGCAGGTACCGCTCCAGTCGTCTCGGGCTGAAGTCGCCGTCGAGCGCCATCACGAGGAACACCACGTCGGCGTTGGCCGCCACCACCTGCTCGTCGGTCACGCTACCCGCCACCTTGCGGGAAAAGCGGCTACGCCTCGGCAGCACGTGCACGATCGACGCGCGGTCCTCCTCGGGCCGCTTCCTCGCGACGACCCAATCTCCGACCGCCGGTAGCTCGCCGCGGCTCATCGCGTGGTGCTTCAGCCGGCCGGACACGACGGCGTCGAGGTCTCCCCCGTCGACGTAAACGCGGTACAGATGGTTGAACTCGACGGCAACACGGGCCGGCACGTGATCGGGGCGCGGTCCCCACGCCTCGTACGCCGCCGCCATCTGCTCGTCCCACCCAAGTTCGTCGAGGCGCACCGCGCCAAGCTTACAATTCGCGGGATGAGGCTGTCGCTGGCGGCGGGCGCCGTGGCTCTTGTGGGACTCGCCATCATCGGCGTTGCCGGACCGGTCCATCGCCTCGGCGCCTCGCTCGGCGACGCCTTCGCGATCGTGCGATGGGGCGGCTACGTGTCGCTCGGCGGCGCCGCGATCTCCATGGCCGCCCTGCTGTGGTCGCGACGCAAGGCGCGAACGGGCGCCGCTGTGGTCGCGGGGATCGGCGTGCTCATCGGGATCCTCACCGCGGCGGTGGGATACGGCTGGCTGCGGCAGGCTCAAGGCGCGCCGGCCATTCACGACATCACGACCGACCTCGAGAACCCGCCGGCGTTCACGAAGCTGGCGGCTGAGCGGCCTGACGGCGGCACGCGGCCACCCGGCCTCGACCAGCTCCAGCATCAACACTACGCCGATCTGGCACCCGTCACCCTGGCACAGCCGGCACGTCTCGTCTTCGATCGAGCGCGGCTCGTGGCCGAGAACCAGGGCTGGACCATCGTGGCGAGCGACCCCGACGCGGGGCACCTGGAAGCCACCGACACCACGTGGTGGTTTGGCTTCACGGACGACATCGTCGTTCGCTTGACGCCGTGGGGCACGGGCACGCGCGTAGACGTCCGATCCGCTTCGCGGTACGGGACCAGCGATACCGGCACGAACGCCCGTCGGATCCGTCGCTTTCTCTCCGCTCTCCAAGCGCCCTGATGCCGCCGCGCCGCCCCTCTTCCGCTCCTGATTCATCCGGAGAGCGCCACACGGTAGCGCTGCAGAACGGTCAATCGACGACGGCCGCGGTGTATCGGGCGAGTGCGCCCCTGGGAAGCCTTCTCCTACTCGCGCACGGCGCCGGCGCCGGTCAATTCCACCCCTTCATGACGGCGACGGCGTCGCAGCTGGCTGCCCGCGGCCTCGACGTGGTGACGTTCGATTTCAGCTACATCCACGAGGGGCGGAAGGTGCCCGACCGCGCAGCCGTTCTCGAGGCCTGTTTCGCCAACGTCGTCGACTGGGCCACCGCGCGACCGGAGTTCTCGAAGCACCGTTTGCTGCTTGGGGGCAAGTCGATGGGCGGCCGCATGGCGACCCATCTGGCCGCCGCGGGGCTCGTGGCGCACGAGGGTGGCGGCCCGCCGCTCGCTGGGACCGTTTCGCTGGGATACCCGCTGCACCCGCCCGGCAAGCCGCAGCAGCTGCGCGCGGCGCACCTGTCAGCGATCCGCACGCCGTGGCTCATCGTGCAAGGCAGCCGCGACACGTTCGGTACTCCGGACGAACTGCGCCCGGTCATCGATACCGTCGCGGGGCCGGTCACGCTCCACGTGGTGGAGGGCGGCGATCACTCATTCGCCGTCGCGCGTACTCCGCGCGACACCGTGCTCGCCGCGGTTGCCGACGTCATCGTCGCGTGGGCCGACTCTTCGAATCTGTAGCCCATTTCACGGCCGCCGACATTCTTGTTGAGCTCGCGGCTCGCGAGTCCATCGATGTCGATCGCCGCAACTGCCTCAGGCCGAAACAGTTCGTCAGAAACGCCCCGGTTGCCGCAGTGGGAACGGCACTTGCTCAGCTTCGGCGACGATGACCGATGTCGCTGCTCCGCCCAACGAGCTCTACGCCCTCGTCAGCACCCTTCACAGCAAGTACTCACTGAACGTCACCGGTGAGGTGGCGACCTACATCCCCGAGCTGGGCAAAGCGAATCCGGACCACTTCGGCGTCAGCCTCGTGGCGACCGACGGCCGGATGTTCGAAGCAGGCGAGTGCCAGCAGCTGTTCACCATTCAGTCGATTTCCAAACCCTTCGCCTTCGGCCTCGCCGTCGAGGAGCTCGGCGCCGACAACGTCCTGCAGCGCGTCAGCGTCGAGCCGAGCGGCGATGCCTTCAACTCGATCGAACTGCAGACCGGCTCGAACCGGCCGTTCAACCCGATGATCAACACGGGCGCAATCACGGTGAGCGCGCTCCTCCACGCCAGTCACGGGTCGAAGACCTTCGACCATCTGCTGGACCGCTTCAGCGCCATTGCCGGACGGCAGCTGTCGATGGACGAATCGGTCTACGAGTCCGAGCGGCGCACGGGCCACCGCAACCGGGCGATCGCGCACCTGCTCCTGAACTTCGGCGTCGTCCACGAGGACATCGAGGCGGCGCTCGACGTCTACTTCCGGCAGTGTTCGATCCTGGTCACGGCGCGCGACCTGGCGATGATGGGCGCCACGCTGTCGAACATGGGGCGCAATCCGGTCACCGGCGACAGCGCCTACTCCATCCGCCACGTGAAGGACATCTTGTCCATCATGTTCACGTGCGGGATGTACGACTACTCGGGGCAATGGGCCTATCGCGTGGGCATTCCGGCCAAGAGCGGCGTGGCTGGCGGCGTCCTCGCGGTGATCAACCGCCAGCTCGGTATCGGCACGTATTCGCCGAAGCTCGATAAATACGGCAACAGCGTGCGCGGCATCGAGCTCTGCGTCGACCTGGCGTCGCGCCTCGGCCTCCACGTCTTCGACGTCCTCAATACGGGCTCCAGCTTCTTGGACGCCGTCCTGAACCCGCCCAACTAGGGCGGTGGGGGCCAAGGGGCTGGGGAGCTGGGAAGCCGGGAAGGTTTCGCACCAGAATCAGGAGCGCCATGGCCCGCGAACACGCTCCCAGTTACGACGTCGCCGTCCTCGGGGCCGGCATTGCCGGCCTCGCGGCATGCGTGCTCTTGCGCGACGCGGGCTTGCGGGTCGTGTGCGTCGACGCCCGCTCGTACCCGCACCACAAGGTTGGTGAGTCGCTCGACTGGTCGAGCCCTGGCCTGCTCGCACGGCTCGGCATCGGGCGCGACCGGCTCCTCGCGGAGCGCGTCGCCACCATCAAGGCAAAGATTATCGTCAACGAGATCGCCCGTCCGGCATGGAAGGCATCGCCTCCCGAGGCGATCCGACGTGAGCCGCTCCGCTTTGAAACGATGACGCTTCATGTAGACCGCACCGCCCTCGATCAGCGGGTGCTGATGCGCGCCGAAGAGCTCGGCACGCACTTCATTTGGGAGCGGATTTCCACCGTCGAGCGCGCCGGCGACCGCGTGACGTCGTGCGTGACCAACACCGGGCGGCGGATTGACGCCCGCTGGTTCGTGGATGCGACCGGCACCGCGCGTCTCTTTTCCAGGGCGATGGACATTCCCGTCACGACCTACGGGCGGCAGAAGGTGTGTCTTTGGACCTATTTCGAGACGCCGCCTCTGTACGACGGGACCGCATTCTTCGTGGACAACCGCTCGCGGTATTTGAGCTGGACGTGGGACATCCCGATCTCGCCGGCCCAGACCAGCGTGGGCTTCGTGGTCCCCGCTGACGTCCTCCGCGAGCAGCGCCGCGCAGGGCGGTCACTCGACACGATTTTCCGCGACGAGCTCGCGCGCTATCCGCGCTTCGAGCCGCTGCTTCGCCAGCCCGGCCCCCTTCCGATCGAAGCCACCGCGTTTCACCCCTATGTGACGGCGCGCGTCTGCGGCGCGAACTGGCTGATGGCGGGCGAAGCGGCGTCGATGCCGGACCCGTTGACGGGCAATGGCGTCACCTCGGGCATCCGGCACGCGCGACACGCGACGGACGCCATCGTGGCGTCCCACGCACGCGGCGCCCTCACCGCCGCGCAGCAGCGGCTGTACAGCCGGCACGTCTTCCGGCTCGGTCACTCGTTCAACCAGCACATCGAGCGGGCGATCTACCGGCACGACCTGCGATGGGGGCTCGGGCTGCGGGTCGCGACCTACGTCTATACGTTCTTCGCCTTCTTCATGAACGCGCTGCACGCGCGCTTCGATCCGCGTGGACGCGCCGGGATGGCGGCGTTCGCGCTGCTGTTCGCGGCAGCGCGGGCGTGGATGGCAGGCTGGATTCTGACGGCGCGCGCGGCGCTGTGGTGCCGCTCCGCCTTACACGGCGAACGCTGACACGAGCGGCTGCGGCACGTCGACGGCGCGCTCCGCCTGCCGCAGGTGCCGGTGCTGGTGGCGAGCCACCAGAATGAGCGCGGCGTAGAGATTGTAAGAGATCCGCTGGTCGAACGGTGACGTGACCGTCACGCGATCGATCGGCAGCCCCTCGGCCTCGCGCACGCAGTCGGCCAGTTCGGCCTGGAGCGCGGCGAACTCGCGCAGCAGCGCCGGCACGTCGTGCTCGCGCTCAGGTACGACCGACGCGGCGGCCTTCAACTTCACGGCCGACGACGGCGCGACCAGGTGCGAAATCAGCCAGCCCATGACGTCGCGGCGGTACTGTGACGTGCGACCTTGCGCCGTTCGCGCGGCCGCGATCCCTTCACGCAGCACCGGCAGAATCGCGCGCGACGAGAGATTGAGGTGAGCGATGCACTCGGCGGGCGACCAGCGATCCTCATCGGGGCGGGTATTCCACGTCCGGCTGAGGGTTTCGCCGGCAAGGCGGTCGAGACGGTCTTGCGCCGCCTCGAGGTCCTGGGTCAAAGCCGCCAGCTGCCGATTCACCCGGTCATTCTAGAAATCGGGCCGGAGCCTGTCTCTAGTACGACCTTATTAGACGCGGGAAGCCACAGGCGAAAATCAGACGTAACCCTGGCTTCACTCTGGGGTCTGCTGCCGCAGGTGCACCGGCGACTGCTTCGCCCGGATCCGCAGGTTGATCGCCTCGACGAAGACCGAAAACCCCATGGCGAAGTAGATGTAGCCCTTCGGAATGTGCAGCCCCCACCCCTCGCCGATGAGCGACATGCCGATCAGCAGCAGGAAGCTGAGGGCCAGCATCTTCACCGTCGGATGGCGCTCCACGAAGTCGCTGACCACGCGCGCGGCCAGCATCATGACGGCCACCGCGACGACCACCGCCGCAATCATCACCCCCACGTGATCGGCCATGCCGACGGCGGTAATCACCGAGTCGAGCGAGAAGACGATGTCGAGCAGCAGGATCTGAAGGATCACGCCCGCAAACGTCGCTGCCTTGCGTCCCGAGGCGTGCTCGTCGTCGCCTTCGAGCTTCAGGTGGATCTCGTGGGTGCTCTTCGCGATCAGGAACAGCCCGCCGACCAGCAGGATCACATCGCGCCCCGTGATGCCATGCCCGAACATCGTGACGAGCACGGCCGTCAGCCCCATCACCCAGGTGATGGCCAGCAGCAGCAGGATGCGGATGAACATCGCCAGGAACATGCCCAGCTTGCGGGCACGTTCGCGCTCGCTCCCCGGCAGCTTGCCGGCCAGGATCGAGACGAAAACGACGTTGTCGATGCCGAGGACGATCTCGAGAACGCTGAGCGTGAAGAACGCGACCCAGCCGTCGACGCTCGAGGTCCAGCCGAAGGCGGCGTCCCAGCTCACAATGCGTCAGGCGCCCGCGGATGCGGTCCGTTCGGGGGCGTCGGCGAGCGCGCCCCAGGTCTCCGGGTCCTGCCACAGCAGCGTGGAGAGGTAGAGCGCCACGTCGTCCTTCGGGAACTGCCCCGCGATGGCCGTCGCCCCTTTCTGGAGCGCGTCGGCCGGCGGCGCTTTCATCTCCTCATCGGCAATCATCCCGTTCTCGTGCGCGATGCCGATGGCGTCGAGGAACGCCCCCATCATCGGCCGCTGGTGCGCCAGGTGGTAAGCGACGAGCAGCCGCGCCGCCACGAGCTCCGACACGCTCGGGAACGACGCAAGGTGCCGCGCCTTTCTGTCAACCGGCATCGTGATGACGCTCTTCGCGCGGAATTTGATCTTCTGGGCGATGAGCGCCACGGCCTCGGCCTGTTCCATGCCGGCCTCCTGATCGGACCAGAAGGCTTCGGCCGCCTGCAGCTTCTTCTCCTGCGGCAGCACCTTCCACAACTGTGAGGGGCGGGCAATGGTAGACGCGTCGGTCATGATCGCTCGATACGTTAACATAGCGACGATGCCAACTTTGACGGTGGAAGGCTACACACCCGTAGCCGTGGACAGCGGTACTCGGCTCGTCAACGCGATCGAACAGACGGCCGGCGTGGACATTCTGCATGCCTGCGGCGGTAACGCACGCTGCACGACGTGCCGAATCGAGTTCCTCAGCGGCGAGCCCGGCCGCATGACGCAGGCGGAACAGGCCAAGCTCGCGGAAAAGGGGCTGTCGGGCGTACGCCTGTCGTGTCAGATCGAATGCGATCACGACATGACGGTGAAGGTGATCAACCACCTGGCCGGCAGCGGCCGGCCCGATCCGGGCAAGACACCCGAGCCGACGATTCAGCCTCCGCCAGTCTGGCTGTGAGCTGCGTCGCAGATCACGGACAGCGAGCGCCTAAGGACCGCCGTTAAGGCGGTCCGGTAGATGGAAAGACTAGAGACGGGGCGAAGCCGGTCTCTAGTCGATCGACACCTTCCGCAGCAGCGCGAAGTCCGACAGCATCTTGCCGGCGCCGAGCACCACCGACGACAGCGGATCCTCCGCTACTGAAACCGGCAGACCCGTTTCGCGACGCAGGCGATCGTCGAGCCGCTGCAGCAGCGCGCCGCCGCCGCTCAGCACGATGCCGCGGTCGTACACGTCCGCCGACAGCTCCGGCGGAATCCGCTCGAGGCCGTCGCGCACCGCCGACACGATCATGCGGACCGGTTCGGCCAACGCCTCGCGAATCTGGCCGTCGTTGAGGATGACGGTGGTCGGCTTGCCCTCGAGCACGTGCCGCCCCTTGACCTCCATCTCCTTCGGCTCCATCAGCGGCGCCGCGGAGCCGAGCTCCATCTTGATGCGTTCGGCGGTGCGCTCACCGATCAGGAGGTCGTGCTCCTTCTTGACGTAGTTGATGATCGCCTCGTCCATCGCGTTGCCCGCGATGCGGACCGAGCGGCTGTAAACGATGCCGGCGAGCGAGATCACCGCGATGTCCGTGGTGCCGCCGCCGATGTCGACGATCATGCTGCCCGAGGCTTCGGTGATCGGCAGGCCCGCACCGATTGCCGCCGCCATGCCCTCTTCGATGAGGTGCACTTCGCTGGCCTTGGCGCGATAGGCGCTCTCCTTCACTGCCCGACGCTCGACCTGCGTGATTTCGGACGGCACGCCGATGATGACGCGCGGCCGCACGAAGCTTTTTCGCCGGTGCGCCTTCTTGATGAAATAGCCGAGCATCTTCTCAGCCGCGTCGAAGTCCGCAATCACGCCGTCGCGCATCGGGCGGATGGCAGTGATGCTTCCGGGCGTTCGCCCCAGCATCTCCTTCGCCTCGATGCCGACAGCTTCAATCTGATCGTTGACGTTGTTGACCGCGACAATGGAGGGCTCGTTGAGCACGATGCCTTGCCCGCGGGCGAAGACACACGTATTGGCAGTCCCGAGATCAATCGCCAGGTCATTCGAGAACAGAGACATCGCGCCGAGCAGCACTCCGACCTCCTACAAGTGCAAAGGGTTGCAAGTATACGGTGCCCTTCCCTGAGCAAGTCCTGTTCCGGCGTAAATTCGATTCATGGCGCGCAGTCTTGCCGGGGAATTACACGCCGCTGCACGGCCTTGCACCGCGGCGGAGGCCGTCACGAGAACTTCTGATCACAGACTCGTGATCAACGTACGGTTTTGAAATCGCATGAGCGCCAGCGAACTGGCGCAGGGACGCCTAATCGTCACTCTTCTTGGGGCGCATGTTGGCCGCGAGAATGCGTTTCCGCAGCCGGATCGACTTCGGGGTGATCTCGACGAGCTCGTCGTCGTTGATGAACTCGATCGCCTGCTCGAGACTGAGCTTGCGCGGCGGAATCAGACGAATGGCTTCATCGGCGCTCGACGCGCGCATGTTCGTCTGCTTCTTCTCCTTCGTGACGTTGACGTCCATGTCGGCGGTCCGCGAGTTCTCGCCGATCAGCATGCCTTCGTACACCTGCGTGCCCGCGTCGATGAGAATCTCGCCGCGTTCCTGCAGGTTGAAAATCGCGTAGGCTGTCGCCACGCCGGAGCGGTCGGCGACGAGCGCGCCGGTGGCGCGCGCCGCGATCGCGCCGTGCCACGGTTCCCACCCGGCAAAGAGGTGGTTCATGATTCCCGTGCCCTTGGTATCGGTGAGAAACTGCGACCGGAACCCGATCAGCCCGCGCGCCGGAATCCGGAACTCGAGCCGCACGCGGCCGCTACCGTGGTTCACCATCTTGGTCGGCACGCCGCGGCGCTGCCCCGCCTGCGCGATCACCACGCCCTGGAAGTCTTCCGGCACGTCGATGACCAGATCTTCGACCGGCTCCATCCGGACGCCGTCGATCTCCTTCGTAACGATTTCCGGACGCGACACCTGCAGTTCGTAACCCTCACGCCGCATCATCTCGATGAGGATCGAAAGCTGCAGTTCGCCGCGGCCGACCACCTTCAGCTGCTCCGGCGTGTCGGTATCTTCTACACGGAGCGACACGTTTCCGAGCAGTTCCTTCTGCAGGCGATCGCGCAGGTTGCGCGACGTCACGTACTGACCGTCGCGGCCCGCCATCGGCGATGTGTTCACGCCGAAAATCATCGAGACCGTCGGCTCGTCCACCGCAATCGGCGGCATCGCCATGCGGGTCTCCTGGTCGGTAATCGTCTCGCCGATGGTGATGTCTTCGATGCCCGCGAGGCACACC
>Ga0207694_10003614_pt1 | contig 12250 bp, 24 predicted proteins | sample KBSC34metaG_FD_184353 | JGI IMG/M metagenome (GOLD analysis project Ga0207694, IMG submission 184353) | Corn rhizosphere microbial communities from Kellogg Biological Station, Michigan, USA - KBS C3-4 metaG (SPAdes) (version 2) | ecosystem: Host-associated > Plants > Roots > Rhizosphere > Soil...
AGGGGCAGGCATCTACTTCAAAGACTCCTCGGCGCAAGTCGGTGGAAGTGTAATTACGGGCAACGGGATGGCTAATGGGAGAGGCGGCGGCATCTTTGTGCGGGGACAATGTGATCGGGTAAAAGTCCACAACAATACGGCGGTTCGGCAGAACCACCCGGACGATTTCATAAGCAAATAACAGGCTATCCGCAAGGTTTCAGCGAGAGACAACGGCGATCATGGCTGTTGTGTCTTATTTTTTGTTTCGTGCCGATCAGCCGCGATGAATGATTGAATCATTCAAAGCGTCGATTACAGCCTTGATATATTCGCCATCTTTGCTGGTGAGCGCTTTCACCTCGCCAGACGCACTGTGAAGAATGACCAGCCAGTCTGGCTGCTGTTTGACCAACCAAAAGACTGCAAGTCCTGCGAGAGCGATGCCCCACAGAAAGGACTGATGAAGAATCAGGACCAGACCAACAATAGCCAAGATGATTGGGAGGGCCCTATTGGGCTGGTTGACCCCTCGCTTGACTGAAGTGACGCCATTCATCGCATAGGTCTGCCCGCTGACGATGAAGCGCGCGTTCGTAACCTTGACTTCCCCTTGGTCGAAGAAGACCCGCTCGTCCATACTGCCTCCCCTGTTAAAACCATTGGTCAACGTCTGACCACCCCAGGTGAGATTAGCTCATTAGCAGACCGCTGCACTATGGGTTAGGCGCACGGCTCTGTGTCGGTTGCAGTAGTATGTTGCTTACGCGGCAGTGGTCGCATAGATCAAGCTTCGGGTGCCATATGGACATCATCCATCTTCAGTTGCTCGAACTACTCCTATTGACTGGTGCGCCGTTTGTATTTGCACTCGTCGCCACCGCAGTAGCTTGGCGCTCCATACCGCATCGCGCGCTATATGCCGTCCTTGCCGTGCTTAGCTTCTGGGGGCTGAGTACGCTGACGTATCCGTTTCTTCTAGATCAACTCAATCCCACAGCGTCAGGCCCAGCAACCTATCCGAGTGCTCAATTCAACGTGATCGCCGCGAATGCTGCAATTGGTGTACTGCTTGGGTTTCCCTTGATGTGGTGGTTGCGGAATGCGCTACGTGCAGCATAGTCATTCGCCCAAGCGAGCCGTGCCTCTGGCAGCCCATGACCAGCTACCGTAGTAGGAGCAGTGCATCACTTCGTTGCCAATGTCCAGTTGCTCTCTACAGCGGAAGGTGGCCGCAAATGTCCGCTATTCTCTGGCGAATGGCGCACTGTACTGGGCATCAACCACGAGCATTGGTCTGCTCGCCTAGCGTTTTCTGGTGAGCCAGCTCCCGGTCAATCCTTTGTGGCCCAGGTTCAGCTCCTGAGGCCAGACGTTGCGCTTCCTTTCTTTCGGATCGGTGCTCAGTTCACGGTTTGGGAAGGCGATATAAAGGGCGTTGGGCAAGTAGTCGCACTTGCTGCGACCTAACGACTCGCTCCAGACGATCATTGCTGACCTCGCGATATTTTGTATCGCGTATTTCTCGGCCCATTCAATCTTGGACACCTTGCAGATTCCCCCCGTAGGAGGTCGATCTTGCCAATAGGGGCCCTGGGTCACTTCTTTTCGTACTCTGACCGGGCAAGTACCGGGGCATTCCACCCAGGCGCAGGGCCAGATTGGTCTCTCAGAGCGCAGCGCAGACTCCCTCGAAATCTCTCCGCGTGGTACCCCTGTGGTACCCAAAAAAAACAAAAAGGGCCTGCATTTCTGCAGACCCTTGTTTGATATGGCTCCCCGAGACGGACTCGAACCGCCGACCCAGTGATTAACAGTCACCGCCGAGAAAAGCATACAAGATATTGATCTCGAGCGAGAATCACGCAAAGCGAACTGTCCTTTATTCTGCAATTCGCTACCTCTGCAAACCCGCATCATCCCTCGCCGGCCTTTTGGATAATGGACACCCAGGGGAGGGGGGATACGGACTTCGGTTTGGCCCGGTAATGCTTTCGTGTTACCTTCCCATCGGAGTGATTCAGCAGTTCCGTCGCAGCCTCGTCGCTCACCGAATCCGATCCGGCCTTGCGCCGTAGATCATGCCACCGTAGATTCGGAATCCCAATCTTCTTCTTCCAACGCTGCCAGGTCGAATTGAAGCTGTTCCGCGTGTAATGGTTCTTCTTCGCCGTCATGAATAGCGGCTGCTCGCCGATGCGCGATCCCGCTGCGGCCTTCCAGACTTCGCGCAGATCATCAGTCCATTCGATTGTCGCGGTTTCCTGCTCCGCTGCCTTGCGCTGCTTCGCTGGCGTATAGGTCACGCCTCTGTCTTTATCGCCGTCGCTTATCTTGAGCGCGAACATCTCCGATTCGCGCATGCCAGTCAGATAAGACCAGCGCGCCATCAAACCGAAGATCCGCGGCAGCTTGTCGACCAACGTCACGAGTTCGGTATCGGTGACGTAGCGCTTGCGAGCGCGCTCGGGGTTGCGGAATCGCAAGCCAGCGCAGGGGTTCTCGCCGTGATGTAAGCCGGAATTCAGCATGTGCGTATAGACCGACGACAGAAACGCGCGGTCACGATTTGCCGCTACGTTGCCGCGCGTGGTCATGTATTCGTAGACGTGCTTTCGTTTCAGCTCGTCGAGCTTGAGCTTGCCGAACGGTGGGATGAGACGCTTGCTGCTTGCCGTATAGCCCTTGATGGTGTCCTCCGCGAGCTTCTTATCCCAGAGAGCTACGCAGTGCGTCATCGCCTCTTCGACGGTCGTAATTTCACGCTTCTTGCCGACGAGATCGGCGTATAGGCGCAGCGCCTCGCCGTAGTCGGACGAGAGCTTGCGCCAGCGCTGTTTTCCGCCTTCGTAGTAGACGAAATAGTACCCGCCGTGCCGGTGCATCATCCCGCGCGGGAGATGCTTGCCGGTTTTACGCCGCCTTCCCACGGATCGTGCTCCAATCTGGTTCTGCCGGCTTTCGCTTCTTCGGCTGTGATAGTACTGCGGATTTTTCCACCAGCGGACGTCCGACCGCGTTTGGACGGAACGGGATACCCATCTCGGCCAAGCGCTTGCATTGCGTCGCCCAGCGCACAGCAGCGGTCATTTCCTGCACCGCATCCGGAGACAGCCAGGGCGATTCGTCGCTCATCTCACCCTCGTCACCGGCTCACAAATCCACTGTATTGCCTTTGTAGAGTAGCCGCAGACAGCCCCCATCGTCACGCACACGCCAACGAAGAACGCCGGCGGGTACAGGATTGCGAGTAGTTCGATCATTTCGTCTCCTTCATCTCTATGAGGCCGGACAATGGAACATAGGCAACACGAAGACTTTCTAGGACTTCATCGCCTAAGGTACCGCCCCAATTGAATGACAGTACATCACACACAGCCTCCAACAGCTTCGCGATTCGCTCGTCAGTGGCGCAGCTTGTGCTGAACGAAATGTTCGTCTCAAATGGAAGTGGGCCACCTTGGTGGATATGCTCGCCGAATTCCTCAAACAGATGCCATAACTGCCAGTTAGACCAACCATTGGCATCCTCCATATATCTCGGCGTCGAAATCTTCATTCGGGCCTGCATCGAGAGCAATGCCGCGTTCTCAGCCAAGCACGAACGTCCGTAGTCCGTGAGTTTGATCCTGACTTCGTCGTTGATGTTGAAATCAAGCCACGCCACCGGCTTTTCGGTTTGCTGCTGCATGCTTAGTCCTCAATGGTCAATTTTCCGACGAACATATCCCCGCATTCTGGGCATTTGTCATGCTCTCCGTCATCTAAGAGGCGTGTCACGCACCACGGGCATAGACCGCGCTTGATCATTCCTTGATCCACTGCCGGTAGCCGTTCAACCTGATATGTCTCGGACATATTCAGCCCTCCGCGCTCTTAACCGCTGTGTCGATGGCGGCAAATCGATCCACACCAAGATGGTGATCTAGGACCATCATTAGCGTTCCTCGAAGAATGCAGATTGTTTGTGGATGCTTCGGATCATCTGGATCAAGTTCGCATACGTCACGAATGATCGCATCGACTGTTTTCGTCGCATCGCGCGTGTTCTCACCACCGATATCGTTAACTAGCGAATCCGCTTGTTTAACTTTCGAATCGGGCTGGCTCGCGGGCGCGGTATATAGCTTCGTACCAACTGGAACATCAGTAGCTCGAAAACAGGCCATCGTGAACCCTTCTGTCCCTGGCATACAGCCGGCTTCGCCGACCGCCTCATGTCGCCTAACCTGTGCATCTTCTTTAGCTCCACAATCGCAAGTAGGGCAATGTGGTGGTTCGTGGGTTTCAAAATATGCGGCCTTTGCGGAGTTACGCGCATCCGCCTCAAGCGCCGCAAACCGCTTGGCTTGGGATTTCGAGACTGGCGCAGCAGCGTCGTGCTCGGCGAGGATGGCAAGCGCCTCGCGACCTGCCTCGCAGTCATTCCAGTCTTCTGCGCACACCGCGCAAACTTTCATGTGACGAAGCGCCTCAACCATGCGCTCGTGAAGGTCAGACATTGTGGTGCTCTCCGGTTAGGTATGCGATGAGTACGGGACCGATTTTGTCTCCGCCGGATTCGCCGTATTCATCGATATAGCAATCGACGAACTCGTGCATTTTGAACTCGCCTCCTTTGTACCCGATAAAAGTCTCGCCTAACGCCGATCGCGCGTTTGCTAGCATCGATGCGACAGTGACGTTTGCGGCCGGTGCGAAAGCCAGTTGCGAATAATCGCCACGCCAACTCATCGGCGTGCCGAATCCCATTGGAGCAATATGCTCTTGGTTCGCTTCCGACAGCGCTGCAATCAATTCTCCCAATCCCATCACTCCCCCTCCTTCCGTTCTGCCGCTGCATTCTCGAACTTCTCGAAATAGAATTTGACTGGCGCACCCGTTTCCACGATCAGCCCATATGCCTTGGCGATGTTGTAAGGCGTGTGATGCGCACTGAGTGCTTTGACGTGACCAACGATCCAGCCACGCCACTGTTCAATTGTGAGCGAGGATTTGCTGATATTGCAGCGCGGACATGCCGGCATGTGGTTGTCGATCGTGTCGAATTCCGGGCGCGATGGTTTGCCCGATTCAAGACGATGCGTTCCATCGTTTCGCTGCCTGAATTTCAGTTCGCGCACTACCGGCTCGAAGTGATCTGCATGCCAGCGTTCCGGAAGATCACACCCGCAATAGGCACATTTCCCGCCGAACTTCATGCGCACCGTTTCGCGGTCGGCTTTAGACAACTTCACTTCGCACCATCCTTCTCTGCGTTCTCGGCGACAGGGGCGGTAAGTTCACCTCCGCAATAGCAACAAAAGCGCATTTCGTTCTCGCTCGGAGTGCCATAGTTCAGCACAAAGGCGTGCCCGCAAGTCGTTTCCCACATTTCGCCGACTTCATACCATTCACAATGTTTCGATTTGAGCGTAGGCGAGAAAGGCACAACCTGCGCTGGCGCGGAAGGGGCGGCGACATCGCCCCGCGAGAAGATTTGCTCCGCGCGTTCTTTGATGTTTGTGGCAACGATTGACCATTCGATGCTATGCCCGTGCGCTTGCTCTACGGCCCGCTTCCAAGCAGCGAGTTCGCGCACACTCTGCGCGCCAGCGGCTTCCGCGGCGTTCGCACGATCACGCCACTCGTTGAGTTCGTTCGTTAGCGAAATGGTGTCGCCTGCATGGAGCCTGATTTGCGCTTCGAGTTCGGTGTTGCGCTGCTCAGCATTCTCAGCTCGCTTCTGCAAAGCGACGTAGTGCGCATATGCATCCGGCCAGTTTTGAGATAAGTTTGCGAGGACCGTTTCCAGCGAATAGTTGGTCAGTGAGTCGGGCTTTTTCCAGCATGTTTCGCGCAGCCTTTCGTTCTCCGCGCGCAACTCGTCGCACTCGAACTTGTGTGTTGTCTGAGCCTCACTGAGTTCGCCAAGCTGCCTAACGAGATCGGCTTCGCGGGCGATAGCGGCTTTTAAGCCGTTCTGGATTGCCGGAAGATTCAGCACATGCCTGCCGTCAAGCAGAGTAATCATATCCTGTAGCGTGCACTCACTCATGACTGCGCCTCCTTTGCTCGTTGCCGCCGAACCTCACTAATGCTTAGTCCGCGCCTAGTAGCCTCCTGTCGAACTGTCTCTACAGGAGCGGTCGTGGTTACTTTCTGATTCCCCGCAGAAGTAAGTTTTCTATAACAACCACCCTTACCATTTGAAAACTTCGGGCATCCGGGGCACATTCGACCGGCCGTAAAACCATACAGACTCACCCCAAGATAAAAACCGGGGCCTGGCTCAATCTGCATGCAGCCAACGCGTGCATATTCAGAAAGCGAGTAACTGTTCACGCTTCGCCCTCCGCGCTTGCGATAAGGGTGCTGAGTTCGCTGGCTACAACCTCTAACTTTCGTACACGCTCACGAAAGCGATGCATGCTTTTGGCATCAGCTGCGGTATCCATCTGCTCGACGGCTGTGTCGTAGCCATCCATAATGCTCGTGCATGTCAGCGCCAGTAGTTCGGTTGCGCTATTCATTTTCCCTCCACCAGTTCCCACCGATTGCCCACACGCTTGATCCTTCCGGCCTTTCGCTCGCGCTGGATGAGGCGCGCGGAAAGTGTGCTTGCGCAGACGTCATCAAGTCCTTTGCTCAATGCCATACGCCAAATATTATGGTGATCGAAGGCTCCAACCATCGCCGCCAAACACGCCTGCTCGATCTCTGGCGTTACCTCGAAGCCGTGGACTTTCATGGTTTATATCTCTCAATAGCCTCTTCCGCTTCGAACAATGTGCTTACGCGATTCCTCTAGCGCTTCGACTAATGCAAACCAATTTACGGAAGGAATTAGCCGAGATAAATCATGTGCGGCGCAATCCGGACACATTCCGGCACCGCGCGCAGACATTCCGCAGCCGCCAGCACATGGCCCAATTGTGGTGATACTGTTGGGCGCAAGCTGAAATCGCAAAGCAGAATAAAGCTCGCGAGGGCCGACCTTCGTTGAATCGCTCATCTCATCCTCCAATTCCCTGCGTAGTTCGCATGCGCAGCCCGCGTGTACGTATTAGTTCTGACTCAGTCGATAGTGCTTCGGCATGCGGCCCTTGCGCCCATCCGCTCGCATTGAGTACGAACGCACCGCGCCCAGCCTGACCAATTCCCACAGCCGCACGCGCACGTTGTCGATCGGCGCGCCAATGCGTTCGGAAATGTCCCGGCAGCGATGTGCGCCGTTTTCGATTGCGCGGAGGATCGCCGCTTGTTGGCCTTTCATGCCGCCTTTTCCAAAAGAGTTGCCGAAAGACGAAACGCATCGGCATGTGAGAAATGTCCGAGATAACTCGCCAGAACTGCAGGGCGCTGTTCGGGGTTGGCCGACTTCACCGCCGCAAAAGCATGCCGCACAACACGGCGGCGAACTCGGGTGTGTGTAGGAAAGACGACATAGCCGAGAAAGTCGATGCCGGCAGAAAGTGGACGCAGGCGGATATCTGGCTTCAATTCGAGCCGCAGTTCATCGCGCAGGAATTCCTCGATGGCGCGCTGCCATAATTCGAGCTCCGCGCGGCTGCTGTGGACAAGCACGAAATCGTCGACGTAGCGCAGATAGCGCGGTGCCTTGAGTTTGTGCTTGACGAACTGATCGAGGCGATCGAGATAAACATTAGCGAAAAACTGGCTGGATAGATTGCCTATCGGCAAGCCACATCCATTGGCAGCATTCTCGAGCCGTTTATATTCTGGAACCAGCGCGCGCGATGCGGCGGACGAGCAGTGCACCACGCCCTGGCTCTGCACGGATGCGCGCAATAGTGCATGCGTCGCGCGGCGTACAATTTCCGATGCGTGCTCGCGTTCCATTCGCCGCTTGAGCATGGCGTACAGCGTTGGCCGGTGAATCGTGTTGAAGAAGTTTCGGACGTCGAGCTGCAAATACCATCCGCCGCCTTGACCACTATCTACCTGGCGAACGAAGTCGCGCAGTCGGTCGACGGCCGCATGCGTTCCCTTGGCGATGCGATTGGCATAGCTATCGTGGATGAATCCACTCTCGAACATCGCTTCCAGCTTTGGTACGAGCCAGTGATGCACCACGCGATCGGAGAAGTCAGGTGCGTGGATCTGCCGAGCCTTCGGGCGTTGCGCAATAAAGCATGTCGTTGGGCGCGGCGCCCATGCGCCGGCATTGATCTGCTCCTGCAGGTTCAATAGGTTGTCGATCCAGTTCGCCTCGAACGCAAGCTGATTCGTGCTCGGCACTTTCTTCGCGCGTGCGCGCTGCCATGCAATATGCAGTTCGCGCAAACTAGCCTGATCACCCTGATACTCACGGGCGGACCGAACCGCACGCACGAACGCGTTGTTGTTGCGGTTGATCGTGTTGGAATTGCCGTTGTTGAAGTTGACAATCCAGGCGTTGTCGGAGTTGAACGCGCTCGACGACGCTAACCCTTGCTCTTGCGACTCGTCCGTGCAGCCCATGGTGGCGTAGCGCGGCATCGTCATACATTAGCCTCACACATCGAGGCGGCAGGGGTACTCAGTATCTGGGCACTCTGCGGTGACGTTCGGTGGACGCCCGCATTCTGGCCCTTGGGGTGATTCTGCTTGTGCCAGCCGCCGGTTTGCTTGCCGAGATCGGCGACGAGGCGCGCCAGCATTTCGAATTGCGCGAAGCTGGCGAAGGCTTTGACTCTGCTTCCAAGTTGCAGGTTGAGCTTGAGGTCATCGACTGCCCATACAAGGCGGCTCAACCAATCCGCCTGCCTCGGCCGATCGCGCCACGCCCGATGCGCAAGCTTGCACACGCGCATGGCCTGGGCTCGCAGCTCCTTGCCCACGGTGTATTTGTGGTAGCGAGGGAAACGGCGGACCGCCTGCTCAATTTCAACAAGTAGACGTTCCGCTAGTTTCACGATTGGCGGTAGTTCGAACGACATGATGTTATCTCAGAAGCCCAAACAGCCGATTACTGACGGGCGGACCGAACCGCACGCACGAACGCGTCGTAGCTGCGGTCGACCGTGCTGGAACCGCCGCTGCCGAAGTAGACAATCCAGGCGTAGCCGGAGTAGAACGCGCTCGACGACGCGGTCCAGTACCAGTCGCTTTTGGTGTCCGGGAAAAAGTCCGTGTCGATGGCTGGACTATGACGCTCGTAGTCGACCAAAGTCAGCAGTTCCTTGATCGTCGGCAGGCGCCAGTCGGAGAAACCGCACAAACACAACTCCTTCACGGCCTTCTCTGCATCTGCATGCGTCATTTTCTTGCCGCCGATGGTAGCGATCGACCACATCAGGCCCGTATCCGGAGAAAGGACAGCTTCGAATTGCGGTTGTACTGGCGGATGCTGCAGCCCACGATTGTCGATATGGATCATTTTCGTCATTGCATACTCCTTTGTGGCTTGGGTTGAATTGCGTGTGGCGCGACTCATGCCGCTTCTTTCATTGGCAAATAGTCGATGAACGCTGCTTTCGCCTCCGCGAGGCGCAGAATGAATTTGTCGAGTTCCGCGCGCACGATTTCGGTATAGCGATCTCGTACGACTCGAACATGGAAGGGCTTGTAACCTGGGCAGTAAGACAGGAAGTGCCATTCCTGTAGATCGGTAACTGCAAGAGACATATGAACTTGCTGTTTGTGCTCGTCGGGCAGTTCATTTGCGAGCATCCACATCACATGCTTCTTGCCCTCAGGCGCCTTGATTTCCAGTCCCGCGCATGGCGTGCTATTCACAAAATTCAGTGAGTCTGGCGAACAGCCTGCAGCGCGGTCGTCACGTAAGGCGAAGCCGACCGAACGAATATCCGAGAATCGCATGACGAATCGGAACCAATCGCGGGCCTGCGGTTCCAGTTCCTTGCCTCGCTCGGTATGAATATTGCCGGCGAACGCTTCCTGCTCATCGGGCCGCACGATCTGGTCGATCAGCTCACCAATATATGCATCCTGCGAAGCGCTTGCCTTACCGCCAGGCGTAATGATGCGACTCGCCTCACTCGCCGTTGGTACACCGCGCCGTGCGTCAAACCATTCTCGCGTCCCTTGCTCAACATCAAGCAGCAGCACGATGCTTCTCCTGCAGCGTGGCGATGACTTCCTGATAGCGAGCACGCGGCAATGCTTCGATCGCTTCGACCTTGTACAGCGCTAGGAATGCGGCCTCTTCCGTTTCAGTTGCGGCCAGCCATTCGCGCACTGTCTGCGATTGTTTCTCGGTGATAAGCTCGACGGCCTCGCTCTCAAGCGTGTAGCCACCTTCTGACTGATTCGATAATTCAATGGCATCGAGCAACTTCTGCGCGCGATCGGTATACGGCCAAGTCTTCGATGAGCGCTTGATGACGGCCTTCTTGCACATCTGCACGAACCATTCGACCCAAGGGCCGGACTTGCGCTTTGCATACAGATCGGACTTGCCGCGTATCTTGTCGATCTCGACGCGATCCATGACCTCGGTCAGGATGTCGCCATCGACTGTCTTGGCAATTGAATAGCATCCAATCACTTCACCGCGGTCACGGAACACTTCGGCTTTGTGATCTGGCATGGCAGCAGGGCCGTGGTATGTGAACGTGTCCTGCTCACACACGATGTCGGCACGGGCCCAGAGAATCGCGCCCGCTTCTGTTGCGATCTTGATCAGCCCCTTGTAGCTGATATCGAGCACAATCGATCCATCACGCGGAACGAGATACGCGTAGCCGTGTGCTGGGTTCAGACTGAGGCCAGTTGAGGCGACGTTGCGCATGGCGAGATGTACAGATTTCGGATTCTTGTTCGCCGTGCTCATGGCGAACTCGTTCTTCATCAGCGCCTGCATTGCAAAAATGCTTTCGTCGTCGAACTTGAGCAAATCGCCAGCAACACGCGTGAAGTCATCCTTCGCGCGCTCGATGGCAGTCATATATGGGGCAAGTTCTTTAGTCATGGCGATAGTCCTGGCCAAAAGCCCGATTACTGACGGGCGGACCGAACCGCACGCACGAACGCGTCGTAGGCGCGGCCGAACGCGTTGGAACCGCCGTCGTCGAAGTGGACAATCCAGGCGCTGCCGGAGTCGAACGCGCCCGACGACGCGGTCCAGTACCAGTCGCTTTTGGTGTCCGGGAAAAAGTCCGTGTCGATCGCAGGGTTGTAGCGCGAGCGGTCTGCCAGGCAGAACAGTTCTTCAACCGTCGGCAAGCGCCAGTCATCGAAGCCGCCAAGCTTCTTTTTGTTCGCCTCGGCGATTAGCTTCTCTGCTTTCTTGAAGTTGCCTTCGCCGAGCGTATGCGACCAGGTCAGGTTGCTGCGCATGTCGGTGACGGTATCTATGCCGGCTTCGAAATGGCTGAAAGCTGCGTTTGCTACTGCGTTCACGTGAGTCTCCTAATTCTCTGCCGGGAAGCGGCCCGGCTCCGTGCTTCGGGTTCGGTCGTTTGCCGCTAAGCGGCGGTAGAAAGTTGTGGCAGCCCATGTGTTTCCATGCGCCGCAGGGCGTGCTGATGAATCTCCCGTTCCATCGCCTCGGGAATGATTTCGAGCCATTCAACATGGCGTGAGAGTCGCTGGAGTGATTCGAGGGCTTTCGACAGGATCGCGCCGCGATTGGCAGTAGGGTCGACCTGGAGTGTCGTATCCACGTAATGCTCAATCGCTGCTATCAAGTCCTCGGCCATCGAATCGTGATCTACACTGCATCCACGATCGCTGGTGTCAGCGCAATTGCAGACCTCGCCGGAATCGTCGATCAGTCGACCAACCTTCAAAACCTCGCTCATCGCATTGGATGCGCGGGATTCGTCTGGGGTGAGGTAGCGCCAGGTGCCGTTCATTAATACTTCTCCGCTTCAACACGCGTGATGAAGAAATGAATGCCCTGACTGCACTCGTCTTGCCAGTTTTCATCAAATGAGTCTGGCGTGACGCGCTGACCTACGCGGTATTCGGTCTTCCCGTCATGGCTGCTGATACCAACATCGGCGCCAAATACTTCAAGCACATCAGCAAATTCAGCCCGGCATTTCCGACCAAACGCATGCGATCGTTTAGCGGATTCAGGAATTCGAAGTTTCACGATCACATCGTTCTTGCATTTCTTCCACCCAACTAAATCACCGTCTGGAAGAATGCGAGTTTGTGCGATGGCATAATCGGCACCGTTCGCACCGCTCAGGTTCGCACCGCTCAGGTTCGCACCGCTCAGGTTCGCACCGCTCAGGTTCGCACCGCTCAGGTTCGCACCGCTCAGGTTCGCACCGCGCAGGTACGCACCGCTCAGGTTCGCACCGCTCAGGTACGCACC
>Ga0207694_10003617_pt1 | contig 12244 bp, 9 predicted proteins | sample KBSC34metaG_FD_184353 | JGI IMG/M metagenome (GOLD analysis project Ga0207694, IMG submission 184353) | Corn rhizosphere microbial communities from Kellogg Biological Station, Michigan, USA - KBS C3-4 metaG (SPAdes) (version 2) | ecosystem: Host-associated > Plants > Roots > Rhizosphere > Soil...
GAGGGGATCGGTGGCGACGTTGTGGCCCCAGAGCTTGGCGGTGCCGGAGGTGGGCGGCAGCAGCGTGGTGAGCATGCGGATGGTGGTGGTTTTTCCGGCGCCGTTGAGGCCGAGGAATCCGTAGAGATGGCCCTTGGGGATGCGGAGGGTGATGCGGTCGACGGCGGTGAAGTCGCCGAAGCGGCGCGTGAGGGCGTCCATCTCGACGGCGAATTCGGCGGAGTTGTGCGCGGGAGTGGTGGAGGGTGCGGTCATCGGGTGCGCCTCCAACGCGTGAAGGCCATGCCGAAGCAGAAGAGGGGAAGGAGGAAGGAGGCGAGGGCCATTTGGGCTGCTGCGGCGACGTGCCCGAGGACGGCGGCGTGTTCGGTGAAGGTGCGCGGCTGCGGTTCGCCGGCGACCTTGTAGGTTGCGGCGATGTTGAACGGATAGCGATTGTTGCCAAGGTCCCAGGCGTGATGGGGTTCGATGGTGATGGGGATGCGGACCATGCTGCCGGAGGTGGACTTTGGCGTATCCGGGATCCGCGGGTTGGGAAAATTGGAGTAGGTGTAAGGAGTGCGCTGCGGAGCGGGCTGGTTGAGCGCGGCGGGGTCAGCGGTGATGTCGATGTTGTCGCCGCTGAGAGCGAGGTGGAGATCGGTGACGGTTTGGGCGGGATCGACGGGCAGGAAGAGAAGAAGATCGGCGCGGTTGGCGCGATCTGTGATCATGCCGCGAGAGTCCCAGTTAAGGATGGGCTGGCAGCAGTTGGCCGGCAGAGGCGCTCCGGGGCGAACGATGGTTGCGTAGGAGCCCTGCGGGAAATCGACGCGGAACTGTGGCGCGTTGCTGAGTGAAGGCGCGGGAGTGTCGTAGTTGGTTTCCGCGAAGAGGACGGGGAAGAGCGCGATGGCGAGGATGGCGAGGAAGATGGCCCAGCGCTTAGGCCGCGTGGTCTCCCAGGTTTCGACGCCTTGCGCACGGAGGAAGACCCACGCGGCGAGGAGGAGAGAGCCGAAGATGAGGACGGCGAGGCTGATCCAGGTGAGGCGGGTGGCGGAGGGGATGGACCTGCCGAAGGCGAAGCCGAGCGCGTTCTTAATGAGCACGGCGGGGCTGGCCAGAGTGATGTGACCCGTGCGGGTGGCGCCGTTGCCCTGGGTGACCATGACCTCCTGCATGGGAATGAAGACGACGTAGGCGAGGAGCAGGCCCATCGCGGTGCCGATGGGCGCCATGACGCTGCGGCCGATGAAGAGGATGCCGATGAGCGAGCCGATGGCGATCTCCGCCAGCAGGATGCCAGGACACCAGAGCAGATATTCGTGCAGCAGGAATGGAACGCCGATGTGCGCGGCGTAGACCAGCATCGCGGGAAGCAATGCGGCGTAGTAGGCGGCGGCGAGCGTGAAGAGGACGAGGAGTTTTGCGATGAGCCATTCGCTGCGGCTGACGGGTGCAGTGAAGACGGATTCGACGAAGCGAGTGGTGCGTGGGCTGGCCATCATGCCGGCGGCGACGATGATGAAGGCCAGCGGCACCAGCACGTAGGCGATGACGCTGTAAGGCTGGAGCCATCCGCCCTGGGTGCAGAGCGTGGCGAAGCCGCCGAGGATGAACAATACGACGCCTGCGCCGAGCCAGGCGAAGCGGCCGCGCATGGTGGCTTTGAGTTCCTCTGCGTAGAGAGCGGCGATGGTTGTCATGGTTGGTCGAGCGAAGACTTGCGACGTGGCCCGGGTGTGCGGAGTGGATTTAGGAGCAGTGGTTATGGATACGCAGGGCGGGAGGGGAAAGTTCCGTGGGCTAGATGGAGTTGCGGGCTAGATGGACGAACGGACGATGGAGGCGGCGATGGATTCCGGTTTTGACTCGGGCGTTGATGCGGATTGCGGGGCCTTGCGCTGGGGGGCGTCGCGGGCGGGGTCGTAGTAGAGCATGCGGCCGCAGGATTCGCAGGTGGCGATGGTGTTTGCGAGCGGCGAGTCCGGGGAGTTGTCGCGGAGGTCATTCCAGCGCTGCGGGCGGACCATCATGCGGCAGGCGGAGCACTGCTGGTCGATGGCCTGGGCGACGGCGGTGCCCTTGGCGTGGGCGATGCGGTCATAGTTCGAGAGAGAGGTGTCGCCGGTGGGAGACTGCGCGATGGCCGCGCGGAGCTGCGTGCGCTCGGCTTCGAGGCGCGCGAGCGTGGCGCGGTCGGCGGCGGTGAGCTGGCTGGTGCGAGTGCGCTCGCGGTCGAGGGCGGCCTGGGCGTCGGCGAGTTCGGCGTCGGCGGTGGCGCGGTCGCGTTCCAGATTTTCGCTGCGTTCCATGGATTCGAGTTCGGCATCTTCGATGCGGGAGATTTCGGAGCGGGCGAAGGCGGCCTCGTGTTCGAGCGCGGTGAGCTGCGCGGTGGTGGTGGTCATGTCGAGCTTCTTCTGGGTGCGGACGAGCTTCTCGCGGAGGTCGGCGATCTCAGACTCTTCCTTGCGGCGGAGGGCCTCCTCTTTGGCGATCGCGTCGAGGACCTGAGCACGGCGGGCGGTGGCGGCAGCAGCGCGAGCTTCGGCGCGGGCGAGGTCTTTGGCGAGCGCGGCGATCTGCTCGCGCAGGCTGCGCATCTGGTCGTCGTGGGCCTGGAGGTCGATGAGCTGGGCGAGGTCTGGGTGCATGTGGCTCCGTTCTGGGGTGAGGGATTGAGGATAGCGGTTCAAGGTTCGAGGTTCAAGGGACAAGGTTCGAGGGGGGATCGGTAGGGTGCGGCGGCGGGCGTAGACTATCTGCATTCACAAGGGCCCTGCAGTGCAATTCCGTCGACCGGGAGGGTGGTCTTATGGATGCTCGGGTGCGGCTGTCGCGGTTTTCGCTTCTCGTATGCCTCATGCCATTTGTTCTGACTGTGGCGGCCGAGGCGCAGGCTGACGGTTTCTATAGCGGCCTTGAGTATGTGTGCAAGGGCGAGCGCATGTCGGCGCAGTGCGCGTATGACGACAAGTCCGACACGGCGCACTGCCAGGTAACGAACTATACGCAGCGCCGGCCCAACGGCACGCCGACGTACAGCACTTCCACACGAGGCGAGGTGCGCAAACTGTTTGCGACCTGCACGCCGCCGAGCGCGCAGGAGATTGCCGAGCAGCAGCGCTTTGATGCGGCCACGCGGGCGGCGCAGGACAAGGCAGTGGCCGAGCAGAAGCAGTATAGGGATCAGATGCAAGCACGCGCGGCGGGGGGAGCGGCCACCGATCCGGGCACACAGGCGATGCGCGATTGCGCTGCCGCAGGACGCGACCTGGCGCAATGTTTCGGCGAGGTGATGAGCGGCAGCGTGCAACAGGTGACGGGAAACAGCATGCCGGGCGTTGCGAAAAACATGGGGCCGGGGTTGCGCATGACTGGCCGCTACGGCGCGGGACAACTAGGGCTGACGTTCAGCGAGTCGCAGGTGCTGGTTGTCTGCAGTGGAGGCGCGTATGACGCGGCATACTCAGTTGCGCGCGGCAGCAATGGGCAGATTGTGGTTTCGGTTACGCCCGATGGGCCACATCAGAAGGTGGGGATCAAGCCGTTCACGCTTGCGGTGCAGCCGAGTGGAGTATTGAGCGCGAACGGGGCCATCAATGCGATTGTGGAGCGCGCGACTGGCCAGCAGGCTCAGGCGACGCGGCATTATCTGACGCCGCAGGAGTTGCAGAGCTACTCGAACCGGTTGAACGAGGTGCATCTGGATGCGGGCGGCAACCCATATGTGGATGTTGCGGGGGGCACGATGCACACGGCCAGTATGGTGACATGCAACGTGCCGACGATCCAGCCGCTGGGAAGTTCGGGCAATACAAATGCTTCGCAGGCGCTGGGCCAGGCAGGGTCAATGATGAGCGGGCTGCTGGGCGGTGGGCAGACATCAGGCAAGCAGATGCCGTGGCCGGGCCCGGGTGTGCGGTTGACGGGCACCTATGCAATGGGGCCGCTTAGTTTCGAGTTCCATGAGGAGTCGGTTGCGGTGGGTTGCGGCCAGACGCTGGATGCTCGCAGTTATTCGGTGGCGCAGAGTGGAACGTCGCTGGTGGTGCGGATCGACAATGCGCAATCGCCGATTATGCTCACGATGCAGCCGAGCGGAGCACTTGCGGGAACCGGAGTAGTTCAGATCACAGGGCACAGCTTTAATGCGGCTGGTGGACAAGGGCAGCCTTATACCGCGGCGAGCAGCGCGCGGTGCACGCTGGGTACGCTGATGCCGAGAAGCTAGATGCTCCTAACACGGCGGGCAAGTTACGAGAGATTGGGTGGAAGGTGACGAATCTGCACAGGGGCGTGGGTTAGTCTGCAAGGGAAGTACGATTCTGTTTTTCCTGCACGACTTTTCTCCACTGGTCCCCGCTGAGCAGCACCGGGACAAACGGCCCTTTCAAGCGCGAGAGATTGATGCGGAAGATAACCGCGCGCTCCGGCTGAGGCGGGCTGGTCTGTGTGCAACTGTGCGACTGCACAGGTGCAAGAGGGGTTCTAAACCTTGGCACCGGTACGTCTGCTGCTGGTTGATGACGATGAGGCTGTGCTGTCGGCGCTGGGCGTGATCCTGGAGGCGCATGGGTTTGCGGTTGCGACGGCGACGAACGTGGTCGACGCGCTGAAGCTGATTACGACACAGCAATTCGATGTGCTGCTGAGCGACCTGCATATGCCGGGCGCGGGTGATGGGCTGGTGGTGATCGGCGCGATGCGGCACGCGAACCCGCGCGCGGTGACGATGCTGCTGAGCGCGAATCCGGACATGAACAAGGCGACGGCGGCGATGCTGGCACAGGCAGACGAGGTGCTGATGAAGCCGGTGCGTCCGGTGGCGCTGGTGGAGTTGATCAGAAAACGTTTGGACGGCGAGCAGACGGTGCGGTCGCAGACGGTGGAGTCGATTGCGACGGTGCTGGACCACGAGCGCACGGCGATTGCCGCGGAGTGGGTGAAGAAGATGGCCGAGGCGGGCGCGTTTGCGGGGTCGGGACTGACGACGGCGGAGCAGGCGGCGCATCTGCCGGAGATGCTGAGCGAGATTTTTTACCGGCTGCGGTATCCGCAGCCGCTGGGGCGGATGACGCTGTTCTCGATTGCGAGTCTGCAGCATGGGGCGCGGCGCAGGCGGCAGGGGATGGGGTCGCCGGTGCTGGTGGCGGAGGCGCGCGCGCTGCAGGTGGCGCTGTTTGAGGCGATCGAGCGGAACGTGGAGAAGATCGACCTGGGGCAACTGCCGGGGACGCTGGAGGCGATTGCGGATGAGGTGAATGCGCAGTTGCTGCAGTCGCTGGCGGGGTATGAGAACGAGAAGCCGGCTCCGTTTACGGAGGGATAGCTGGTAGTTAATTCTTAGGGCAATTTGGCTTTCTCTGAATCCACTGTATTCCATTGCTGCGGCTCAACCTTACCGCATCAATAGGCCCGCCGACTGGATATAAAGTTCTGTTCCCGTAGTGAATTGGCGGCGTGTATTTGATAGCCAATCGCACTGCCTCTATCAGACCCACAGCGATGGGGTCATCCCCAGGATTGCCATGGAGGTTGTTGCGCCACCGTATCGCCCTCGGAGTTTTATCCGCGAGAAATTCATTCGCTATGTCGGTGTATCCGAGGGCTACATCACCGGACGTAGTAGATATGTGCAGAACAGAATAGCCTGCTTCGTAAACCCCAGCAGGGTTAACCCTATATGTGATCTGACCCGCAACCCAAACAGGTTTGTCGTGGTCGAATCCTGCAACCAAAATATGGGCGAGACTATTGCTTTTTGCTCCAAGCAAGACTTCATTCGGATTGATATTCAGATCGTTTTGCAGTTTTTCTTTGATCTTGTTGCCCCATGCGTTAGCAACTCTGACCGCAAGGGGCTCGCCCGATTCTTCTTTGGAAATTTCATCGAAAACATTTCTTCCGATTGTATGAGCGTCCCACGCAAGTCTCTCGTCTGAATTTCGAGCGAAAGCCTCGCCAGTAGCAGCAATGAGTAATCTGTTTCCCAGTGCAGTGATCTTGCAGCTATCGTCGAGGTCGATAGAGGCATTGAATGCGCGACTGTCGGCCGTAACGACTATTTCGTCCTTCGTAGACATGAGCACGATCGTCGTACCCGATTGGATCTGTGCTGAGGCATGCAGCGATATGATCCAGATCGAAAGACCTATGAGCACTTTCATTAGGCGTCCACCAGTAACGACGATTGGTCAGTTGACGAACCTGGCCATGCGGATGTTCATGACGATGCCGAGGGCGAGGAAGGTGAAGAAGACGCTCGATCCGCCGTAAGACATGAGCGGCAGGGGGATGCCGGTGACGGGCAGGAGTCCGACGACCATGCCGATGTTGACGACGATTTGAAACAGAAGCACCGCGACGAGGCCCATGATGATGAAGGCGGCGGGCGAGTCGGATGCCTGCTGCGCGTTCTGGATGAGGCGCGTGAGGATGAGGAAGTAGAGCAGCAGGACGCCGATGCCGCCGATGAAGCCGTGCTCCTCGCAGAAGGCGGCGAAGATGAAGTCGGTGTAGGGGATGGGGAGGAAGTCGCCCTGGGTCTGCGTGCCCTTGTTGGTGCCTTTGCCCCAGAGGCCGCCGGAGCCGACGGCGATCTTGGACTGCAGGATCTGGTAGCCGGCGCCGCGCGGGTCTGAGCCGGGATCGAGGAAGCTGTTGATGCGCTGCTGCTGGTAGGGTTTGAGGTGTTTGCCGCTGAGGGCAGCGATGCCGATGACCGCCGCGAGGCTAAGTAAGATGATGCCGGCCTGGCGCAGTTGAATGCCGCCGAGAAAGAGTCCGGCGATGAGGACGGGGAGATAGGTGAGGGCGGTTCCCATGTCCGGCTGCTTGAGGACGAGGGCCATTGGGACGATGACGAGGGCGAAGGCCTTGCCGATGTCGACCCAGGTGAGCTCGCGGCCCGCGAGATTCCAGAAGAAGCGCGCGACGGCGAGGATGAGGATGAGCTTAACCCATTCGGAGGGCTGGAAGTGGACGCCGCCGCCGAGGTTGATCCAGCGGCGGCCGCCGTTAACGCGGGTGCCGACGGCGAGGACTGCGACAAGGGCGACGAGCGCGACGGCGTAGGCCCAGAGCGAGAGCTCGACGAGCTTGTGATAGTCGATGGCAGAGATGGCGAACATGAGCACGAAGCCGACGGCGAGGAAGACGAGCTGTTTCGAACCAAAACCGTGGAACTTGGTGTGCATGGTGGCGGAGTGGATCTCCAATACGCTGATGAGCGAGAGCATGCCGACGAGGGTCAGCAGGGTCCAGTCGAAATCGCGATAGGAGGAGATGCGGCGCATAGGTTATTGAGCGGCGGCTGGGTGTGAGGTGGCCGCGAGGGTGACTGGCCTGGCGGGTTCGGCGACGCGCGCGCTGTCTATGGTGCGTGTGTGCGGCGCGGGAGTTGGAGTTGGATTCGCTGGAGTGGGGTTTGTGTTTGCGGTGGGAGCTGCGACTGGTGTGGGTTGTTTGGGAGCGGCGGGAGTGGAGACGGTCTCGATGCGGAGGTTGTTCGCCTTCTTGCGCTGCTTGTTGACGAAAGCGTTGATGACCTGCGAGGCGACAGGCGCGGCGGCCTCGGCACCCCATCCGCCGTGTTCGACGAGTACGGTGACGACGATGTCGGGGTTGCGGCGCGGGGCCATACCGACGAACCATGCGTTCGCGCGCTCGGCTCCGGAGCCGAGCGAGGTAGCGCCGGCGGAGTGACTGACAACCTGCGCGGTGCCGGTTTTGCCGGCCATATCGATGCCTTCGAGATGCACGGCGGCCGCGGTGCCGTTGATCATGGTCTGCGCCATGGCGTCGGTGATCGTCTGCCAGTTGGCGGTGGTGATGGGGACGGTCTTGACGCCGGAGCCGGAGTAGTTTTCCTGCACGTTGGCGGCGAGGGTTGGGTCCACATCATTGAGGAAGGCGACGTGCGGGCGAACGAGGGCGCCGCCGGATGCGATTCCTGAAAGCGCGCGTGCGAGTTGGACGGGCGTCACCTGCGTGGCACCCTGGCCGATGCCTACGGAGATGGTTTCGCCGGCGTACCACTGCTCATGCTGGGTGCGCAGCTTCCACTCGGTAGAGGGAACGGTGCCGGAGGCCTCGTTAGGCAGATCGACGCCGGTTTTGCTGCCGAGACCAAGCTCATGCGCGTACTTGGCGATGGTGTCGATGCCGAGTTTTTCCGCGAGGGCGTAGAAGTAGGTGTCGCAGGAGAGCGGGATGGCCTGCTCAATGCCGAGCGTGCCGTGGTGTTTGTCACACCCGAAGAAGTGGCCGTAGAAGGTTCCGCCGCCGTTGCACGTGACGTGGAAGTTCTGCGCGGCGTTCTCTTCGAGGCCCGCGAGCGACATCACGATCTTGAAGGTGGAACCCGGCGCAAGTTGCGCCTGGATAGCCTTGTTCATCAGCGGATGATTGGGATCATTGATGAGCTGCGACCAGTAGCTGCGCGTGAGGCGCACGGAGAACTGGTTGGGATCGAAGGTGGGGCGCGAGACCATGGCGAGGATCTCGCCGGTGTGCGGATCCATGGCGACGAGCGCGCCGTTGCGGCCTTCCATGGCTTGCTCGGCGACGCGCTGCAGATCGAGGTCGATGGTGAGGTTGAGGTCGTGGCCGGGGGTGACCTCCTGCGTGCCGAGAACGCCGACCTCCTTGCCGTGACTGTTGACGATGACGTCGCGTGAGCCGTCGACGCCGCGCAGCCATGCGTCGTAGGTTTCCTCGATGCCGGATTTGCCGACCATGTCACCGGGCGCATAGAAGTCGTAGCGGCCGCTGTTGAGGTCGGCCTCGGAGACCTCGCCGACGTAGCCGATGAGGTGCGCGGCGAAGCCGTCGCGCGGATAGCGGCGGCGCTGCGTGTCGACGGTGACGAGTTCGGGGAGTTCATTGCGATGCGCTTCAATGAAGGCCTGCTCGTCGGGGGTGATGTCCTGCTTGAGGGGAATCTGCTCGTACTGCGGCTCGGCGGCGAAGCGGCGGATGGTGGCCTGCACCTGATCGACGGGCAGGTCGAGTCCGCGGGCGATGAGCGGGATGTCGGCGTTGAGGTCTTTGGCCTGGTTGCGCAGCAGGTAGCAGGAGACGGAGGGATAGTTGTCGACGAGGAGGCGGCCTTCGCGGTCAAAGAGCTTGCCGCGCGGCGCGGGGATGGGATCTTTGCGGACGCGGTTGGCTTCGGCGAGGACGCGGTAGTTGTCCACGCCGAGGACCTGCAGGCGCCACATGCCTGCGGCGAGTGCAACCAGCGCGAGAACGACGATGTACTGGGTGACGTGGAGCTTGCCGGCGGAGACCTTTTCCGCACGGCCAGCCGAGCCGCGCGAGGGGCGGGAGATGGGCCGGAGCTTCGAGAAAAACGGCACGGCGGGGAGTTCCTGCGGCTAGTTTACTGCGTGTGAGACGGAGAAACTACAGATTTGGCGCGGAGGACAGAGAAGGGCATTGCAACTTTTGGGGCGGGAGATGGAATTGGCTAGAGCTGCTTGCGGGTGCTGTTGAGGGAGAGGTAGATGGGCAGGGCGACGGCGGTGTTGATGACGGCGCGGAGCAGCTCATGCAGCCAGAGCATGTGGAAGCCGGTGAGGCCGAGCAGGCGGCGCTCAATGAGGAAGATGAGGAGGCTTTGCAGCAGGGAGAAGCCGAAGGTGAGCAGGGTGCGGGTGGCGGTATTGTCGACGTCGATGCGGCTGCCGAGCGAGGCGGCGGCATAGCCGATGAGGGATTTGGCCATTCCGTTGACGCCGATGGGCGTGCTGGAGAGCGCGTCCTGCAGGATGCCGATGGTGGCGCCGGTGATGGTGCCGGCGATGGGCGCACGGCGGCTGATGGCGAAGAAGAGGGTGATGATGAGCGGCAGGTCAAGAATGGCGAAGCGTGGGCTGAGGCGCGGCAACATCATCTGCAGCAGCAGTGCGGCGAGGGGGACGAAGAGCGCGACAGGGAGCGAGAAGTTCTGCTGCTCTGCCTCGCGGCGCGACATGTAGCTGCGTGTGGCCATGATTATTGCGTGGCGTCCGGCGAGGTGGAGTCTTTGGGCGCGGATTTGCGCGACTGCGGTTCGGGGACGGGTTCGGTTGGAGTGACGTGCGCCCCTGGTGCTAGCTGCGAGGCTGGAGGGGTTGAGCCGGAGGTGTAGCGATCCGTGTGCAAAGGCGGAGTTGGATGCGGGATGGTGAGCGTTGGGGTGACGCCGGGGGTAGGGGGAGTGGTTGCGCCGGTTGTGGGCGTCTGCGCATCGCTGTCGTGAAGGCCGGGGAGTTGGCTGGCGGCTACGTCCGCAGCGTGCTGGGCCTGTGCCGTGGCGAGATCCTGCTGCGCATCGGCGGGGAGGTCTGGCTGGGTGCCGGTGATGACGAGGACCTCGTTGATGCGGTTGAGGTCTGCGGCGGGATGGACAACGATGGCGGTGTACGGCTGATGGTCGGGGTCAGGCGCGATGCTTTCAACGGTGCCGACAGGAAGGCCGCGGGGGTAGATCTGGTCGCCGCCGGAGGTGATGACGGGCTCGCCGGGCTTGATGCGTGAATCGGCGGTGAGATTGCCGATTTGCGCGCGGCCAGCGGCGGTGCCGCGCATGATGGCGCGGATGCGCGTGTTGGCGAGGACGACGCCGGCACCGGATGTCGGGTCATTGATCTCGAGGACCTCGGCGGTGTCTGCGAAGACGTCGCGGACCTTGCCGACGATACCGTCGGGAGTGATGACGGCCTGATCGACCTTGATGCCCTGGCGCGAGCCCTTGTCGATGGTGAGGACGTGGGTGAGGTCGCTGCCGCTGGTGCCGATGACCTGCGCGGCCACGGTGGTGGCGACGTATTTTTGCTTGAAGGCAAGCAGGGCCTGGAGGCGGCGGCCTTCGAGGGCGTCTTCAGAGATGGCGGCCTCGTTGAGGCGCATGCGGGTGATCTGCTGCTGGAGTTCGGCGTTCTGCTGGCGGACGTGGCGGAGGTCGATGTAATTTGACCAGCCGTAGCGGAGCACCCATCCGATAGAGTGCGCACCGCGCTCGAATGGGGCGATGACGCCGGTGGTCCATCTGCGGATGAGGCGAACTCCATGGGAGTCTGGATTTGCGGCGTTGTCCGGCGTGCGCACCTGGACGGCCAGGGCCAGCGCCTGCGCCACCAGCACGGTGATGAGGACGAGCGCATTGCGGAAGCGCAGAAGAAAGTCCATTCCCGCAGACTATTATCCGCGACTGAGCATTCCGTCGCAGTACAACGATTGGTACCCGGCGAGGAAGTTGGGCGCTGGGACAGAAAGACAGGCTAGCAAGGAAGTTCGTGATCCGATGTCTTGTGCGGAGACTGGACGCACCGGAGATTGGTGTCCGGCCAAGGCAGCCCACCTCTTTTGGGAGGTTAGGCCTTCCGTAGAAGAAGAGAGAGGGCTTGCAGGGCGGGTGCTCAACCCGCAGGAGCGGGCCGAAAGGCTAATACAAGGTACTGTACGTAGCCAATACGTTATTGATAACAAGAGGGTTTACCGATTTATCTACGAACAATACCCGACGACACCTTGTCATCTCCACATTAGTAAGCGTTTTCTTCTCTCCGTAATCCAAAAGCCGTTTCTGCGGATTTTTGTCCAGGCAGGTAATACCTGTCAGGCCAGCGACTATGCGTGCTGCTTGCATGGCCGGCACTGACCTGAAGGCTACGGCTCAGGGTCGTTTTGCAATCGATGGAGGTCGAATACTTTGAACTACCTATTGAATGACGCAAACACAGAGCGCCACACCGTGCGCTCCGCTTTCTCCCTGACCCAGTCGGCCAAGCCTGGCCGTGCGCTGGCGATCTTCAGCGTGCTGATGGTGATCTTTGCGATGGCATCTGTTAAAGGCTTTGCGCAGACGGCGGGCAGCATCTCCGGGCATCTGGCCGATCCGGCTGGGGCGAGCCTTCCGCAGACAGATGTGACCCTGACCAATGTCGGGACGAATACGTCGCGCGCGACCAAGTCGACGGACTCCGGCGATTACACGTTCCCTGACGTGCCTCCTGGCAATTACAAGGTGCAGGTACAGCACCAAGGCTTTAAGACTGCCGTGAGCGAGACCTTTGAGGTGCAGGTCGCGCAGAGCGTGAAGTTGAATTTGACGCTGCAGATCGGCGCTGTCGCGGACTCTGTTAGCGTGAGCGCTGCCGGTACGCTGCTGCAGGCAGATAATGCGGCGCTGGGTACGGTAGTTGAGGCCGCGGAGCTGAAGGAGTTGCCTCTGCTGAACGGCCGTAACTACCTTGGCCTGGTCGGGCTTGCA
>Ga0207694_10003618_pt1 | contig 12237 bp, 26 predicted proteins | sample KBSC34metaG_FD_184353 | JGI IMG/M metagenome (GOLD analysis project Ga0207694, IMG submission 184353) | Corn rhizosphere microbial communities from Kellogg Biological Station, Michigan, USA - KBS C3-4 metaG (SPAdes) (version 2) | ecosystem: Host-associated > Plants > Roots > Rhizosphere > Soil...
GGTTTCGACGACTGATATCGGGGACTGCGCTTCTCCGAAAGAAAAACACCAACCCTTTTGAGGCACTATCCCTAGAAGGGCTCTGGTGCCTTTTTCTTTTAATTGAGTTTACTTTTGGCCCGCAATGGGATATATTTGAACAATGAGCAAAACGGACAAACTCGAGACGGCAGTAGACTTTTTCCTGCTCGGTTATTTTTCATCTGCCAAGAGCCAGATGCAAACGATCACGGACATGGTTGTGACCGGGGTCGATGACACGGACAAGGTGATGAAATTGCTTGGAATACTCAATGACCGAATTGAGCATTTGCGGGGCGAATTTGATTGCGTCGAACTTGCAGCGCTCTTGGGTATCGACGATCAAAAGAAATAAGTTCACTTCCAACCCGACTAGGGATATATTTGAACTATGAAGAACGGAAACAAAATCTGCCTCTGCTTCTCGGACGACTGCCACCGCTGCAACAGTCTGGAGTTTCAGGCGCAGCAGAAGGAAGCCCGCAAGCGTCGTCTGACGATCCCGGATTTCCGCAAGGATTCCGGTCCCGCATTTCCGCCGGCCAAGGGCTGGTAGTCAAGAAAAAAGACAGGAGCGAAGCCATGCGAGAAATCTACGTCGTCCATCAGACCGAGACCCATCCCGACAAGCTGGTGGAGGTGAAGGGCGTTTTCACTTCCGAGGATGCGGCTCAAACCGAGATCAAGAAGTACCAAGCAGAAGACCTTGCACTGACGGCGAGTCGAGGCTATCCTGGTCTCACACTGTACCACTACACGGTCAGCGGACCGTTCCAGATTCCGGAGTGAACATGGCACATTTCGTCAGCAAAACCAAGGACGATTTCGATTTCGAGGCCGAAGTCCCGGGGCCACTCACGATGGAATCGGCGATGCATACGCTCGTCGGCCTCAAAGCTCCCTGGGATCTTTACGAGGTCACGGGCCAAGGCAAGAGTGTGGAAGTCAATTTCTCGCCTGTCGAGTGTCAGAAGGTCCGTCTTACTGCCATTGGCATCGAAGACGAAATCGAAGAGTAATCGTTTAAACAAAAGCCAGGACGAGGTATAACAAAGACATGCCGACCAACACCAGCAAGTCTGCTCTCGTCTCTGCTCGTCAGTCGAACGGACGTCTCGTTCCGGTGTTCCCGAGCCTGTTGACCCACACGAAGTCGCAACGGGCAAAGCAGGACAGCTACATCGAACGGATGATCCAGCGAGACCTCGAAAACGAGCGTCAGAAGTGAAGGAAGAAGAATTCACTTGCCCGGTCTGTAAGAAGGTCTACAAGGCGATCTTCTTTGCGGTGCCGGTCAACTACAATTGTTTCGAGTGCTACAATCGAACCTGTAGCAGCAGAAAGTCGAAGTGATGGAAAACACAGCAGAAGACCTTCTCACTCGTGTTCATCGGCCCGTAGCGAAGGACCGAGAGAGCTACATCCTCTCCTGTGCGCTGGATAGCGCAAAGAAGCGCTACCTCGATGCCGTGACGATGGACAACCTCTATCGGTCGAAGACGACGGCACAGAGCGTCGGCTTGCATCGTGGCTTGATTTTCTTCCTGCTGGAACAGCCGTGATCCAGCGAAAGACTAGCTGGCAACAGTTCAAAGCTGCGGCTGGCATAAAGGATGCCAAGGAAAGAGACCATGCCGTTCTCTCACTTTTGGCATTGAAAGTCAAGAAATTCTCGAAACTTTCGGCTCTATTGAGCCGACTGGCTTCTTTGCGCTACTGGACGAAAATAGTTTAATTTCGTCTTGGAAAGGGATATTGTTGGACCAATGAAAAACAAGTCCAAGAACAAGCTCCCAACGACGGTCGAGCTATTTAGCTCGCAGCGCTCCCAGGTGGCGCTCAGTGCCATTCAGCGTTCCGGTGGCGGCATGCATCAGGACAAGCGCTCGAAAAAGGCGCACAAGTCATCCTGGCGCCGGGAAGAGTGGTAACAGAACCATGGCTCAGTTCGCCATTGGCGTAGAGGATGCGGAGTGCTGGTTCTCGCCCGATCAGTATGCGCATTGCCGAGAAACCACCACGCCTGTAAGATTCGAAGCGAAGTGCTTTTTCGACGCCCTGATGAAAACCTGGCCTCGGTGCGAAGGCAGGCCAGAACGTTGGCTTTTCCAACCAGATCACGGAGAAAACGGGGACGGCTCTCGGGTTTACCGTTACGAGGATGAGCCCGAATATTACATCGTCTTCAAATTTGATTAAATGGTTTATTTTGACCCCGTGAGAGGATATATTTGAACCATGGGACTTCCGAGCAACGTCAAGCTGGGCCTGGGATTTCACGTCGTCGAAGACAAAGCCGACTACCATCACTTCCAAGTGGTGATGTTCGACAAGGATTTCGTCCAGCTTCGTCGGCTGAATTGGGACCGACGCCGTGGGTTCAATCCCGTCAGCCGTGATTTGCCGGATGCATACCGGCTGCACACGAGAGCAGAATTCGTCACCCTTTACCGTCGGTGATAGTGGTTCACAAAATACCAGAAAGGTGCTAGGTTCAGGGAATGGAAAAGAACACCACTCTCCAGATCAACCTCATCGGCTCGGCGAATCTCGGTCGCTGCTACAACAGTGCCACGTACGAGGTGCTCACGCACTACGAGATCAAGGACGAAAAGCTCAAGAAGCTCTGGGAAGTCGGCATGATCGGCTGCGGCCAAGAGTTTCGTGTGACCGAGAAGTCACATCGAATCACCGAAGATTCTGCGGTTCTCGATCTCGTCAAGGGACCCGTGTTCCGTGCGGTCTGTGAGGTCCGCTGCGACTCCGGGGACTGAAAATTGCGGCTGGTGTGAGCATAAGGGCGTGACAGCCTAGAGGGAGTGCTCCTCGGCGTACTGCTGAGGGTGTTCCGGTTCGATTCCGGGGACCAGCCTTTGAGGGAAAAATGCAACGTACATTGGAATTGACCGAAACGACGCCCGTACTGGTAGAGTACGCCTTCGGAATGGGCCGCAAGGTGATGCCTTTCGGGGACTACCAGGACATTCCGCCTGCGAAGCGTGAAAGCCTCGCCAGCAGGCTCAAGAGCGTCGGAAGGGCCGATCATTCCGGAGACACTCTCACGATCGCTTCGCTTCTGCCACCAGCATTTTTCGTGGTCAAACTACGAACGATCCCTGCGGCGGCGACGCCGGCCGAGCGTGAATTTTGCGCTCGGATCGAGACCGCCATGGACAAATTCCTTGTCGAACAGACGCACGTCGAAGGTCGCGGTCGAGACTGCTGAAAAAGCTTCACAAACTGGCCGAAAGGTGCTAGGTTAGAGAAATGTCCAACCGCAGAGACGTCGATCGCTTCTATATCCCGGCCCGCTGGGATTTCAAGAATGCCACGAATCGGGAACTATACCAGTTCCGAGCAGCGTGTCCGTGCTCGACGGTTCTGCTGGAAATCGTGATCGAGATGGAAATGCGCAAGATGCTGACTTCAAAGCGCATTGTGGGCGCAGGCTATCCCGAAGCGCTCAATCCGGACCGACGTGGCTCGGTGCATCATCCGGACTGGAATCGCATCGAAAACGCCTTGTACCGGGGCGGAGTGACTCGGGCGGAAGCCATGAAATCGTTGGGTATTCTCGAAGAGGAGTAATCGTATGAAACATCTAGTGAAAGTCAATCTTCTTCCTTTCGCCTTCTGTCTCGCGATCATGCTCGGATCATTCTTGATCAGCGGCGGCTCGTGGTGGGCAGTCGGCTGGGGATTCTTTTCCTGGCTCTGTTTCGTGATCGTGATCGAATTGGCGTTCACCCTTCGGAAATAGGTTTAGTTTGTCTCTCGAAAGAGATATAAATAAACCATGACGAACGGCCAGAACGAGTCACACGAGATTCAGGTCAGCGAAACCACGTATCTGCTCGCACACGAGTACGATGCGGACGCTTGGAAAGAGGCGGATTCGACCGCCTGCTCTTTCGAGCATCACTTCCATCAGGCCATCACGAAGGCTTTCTTGGAAGAGGACGACCGTCTTCGGGAGCTGGAGCTTCAAGACGAGCGGGACGAACGGCTCTACGATAGCCTTCCGGCCGCCCAGGATGCCCGCCAAGGCTTCAACTGGACGCCGATGGGTTATCACAACCCCTGTTGCATGGACACGCCTCGGGGCATCGTGGAGGCGCCGTTGGCTATCTCCGGTGGAATGCCGGACGGCAATGGTGGCGGAATCCTGTTCTGGGCGTATTCAACGAGGGAAGCAAATGCGGCGTTCGATGCCTACCGTGCTGCCGGTTACCTCCGGGTGAGCATCGAAGCGGTCTCGGCGGATTGACCCGAAATTGGTTCATTTCTTTCACGAAGCCAGTTAGGATAAGAAAATGATCCGAGCACATCTCAACGAGGGTGCAACCCTCCAGGCCAGTCCAGACTTTCTCAAGATCGAGCATATCGCTCGTATTGGGGTGGGGTTGAATATTTACCTCCAGGGCGGAAAGGTCATTCGTCTCGAAGACGACTCGCACAATCTGGACCCGGATTGGACGCAGGTCCGACGAAAGATGGAAACCATCCCTCTGGTGGCATTGCAGCGTTTCGTCGGCTGCTCGATCGCGAAGATCGAAGCTGGCGGGTCATCGATTTCGTACGTCATGCGGGAAAATGGACGGGTGATCGTCGAAACGTCCATCGTGTGGGTCCGAATGAACGAAGACGATCGAGCATTTTCGGTCAATTTCTTGGCGGAATCCCCTGCGGTCAGACCGACGGTCATCGAAGAACTTTGATTTTTGGTTCACTTTTATCCAGGAAAGGATATATTTGAATTATGTCGAAGTCCAAACTCGTCGTTCTCGAAGGTCCCCACGGAAACCGCTTCTACTCCACTCGTGGAGTCTCGGAAGACGAACAGAACAACGTCTTCAAATACAAGTATGCTGATACGGGTGAGTCCGGTCAGTATACCGTTCTCGCAGAGGTCGAGACGGACTACGAGGCACAGGTCGTGCTGTTCGGTCGAGACTTCGCAGATCGGGAAGAAGTCAAGCGACAGAAGCGTCTGAACGAGCGTGAGCACGGCCAGCGATAAATAGTTTACTTTTTGTCTGTGTGAGACTAATCTTTTTCTATGTCGAACACGAACAACAAGTCGGTCCTTCTCCTCCTCGTGTCCGTGATTGTCGTTGGCTGCACGGCAGGTCAACAGAACGCCCAGGATGCGCTACCGCAGGCCCAGGCGGAATGCCTGACGCTCTGCCTCGATGCGCAGAACGAATGCTTCTGGGCGCTTTCTGCGAGCCCGTGCGAGACGTTCTGTCAGACGGACGTGGTTACGTCAACGGTCGACCATAATATCGTCTGCGTGGACGGTCACGATTTCGAGCAGTGGGCGGATTGTCAACACTGCATCATCGAAATGGACTCGTGTGGTTTCGGTGAACATGGTGGCACGGTCTGTGAATCGGTCTGTGGTCCGCTTTCGCAATCGGATGCAATTTGCGAGTAAGTGGTTCATAAAACCACTTAATTATATAAAATAAGGGAATGAAGACGATGCACCAACATCAGCAGGCAATCGATGATCTTCGTCGAGTCGGCGAGGAATGTTGGAAAAAGGGATCCGGCGGTGAAAACAGAGGTTGGGGTTGGGACGAACGCTGTCAACACCTCTGTACCTTGGCAGATCTCATCGAACGAAATTCGCCCAAGGCAAAGACATACCTCTTGAACGGAATGCATGTTCGAGAGTATCTCCGAGAATACATTCCAAAGTCTGCGCTAGAACTTGTTGGCTACTGAACAATTGGTTCACAAAGAAACAAAAGCGGGCTAGGATAGAAAAATGATCACCTACACGACGATCAAGCCGATCGACCTCTCGCTTCCCATGCAGACGCATCTCAGTGCGCTGGGATTGTCCATGGACGGGGTGCAATGCATCCGTCGTCATGATTTCGAGGCCGTATTCCAGCCTCGAATGCCTGCGGAGATCAAGGGCGGTGGCGTGATGCATGCCGACCGTGACGGAACGCTTCGTCAGATCGGCGGAACGGTGACGGTTCGCATGGGAACGGTGATCCGGACGCACTACGGCTACAGTAGCATCGTCTCGTGTCTCAATTCGTGCTACGGCCTCTGATTTCTTTTTTCCTGTTCACTTCTCACCCGTGAAGGGATATATTGGAACCATGAAGAACGAATTCTCCGCCAAGGGCAACGACTTCTCCACCCATGAACTTGGGCCCGTGGGCAGCATGCCTCGGCCTGCTCGCAATCCCAAGGTCGTTCGAAAGAACGTGACCCGTGTGAACGGGCGGAAGACCAGCATGCTCGTGGTCGACTTCTCACGGATCGACGCTTCGATCCTCACGCCCGTGGATCTCGCATCACTGAACTTCGCTCCGAGCAATCCCTACTTCTACGGCATGCAGGACGAACTTTCCTGAAACAAGGCTGAAAATGATCAACGTTCTCGGAATCTTCGCTGGCATCGGCATTGCGGTTACCGCAGTCGCCCTCTATCGTCTCGGAACCGTGGGCCTGTACCTGTTCGTCAGGTGGGCTTGGAAGCCGAGACGCTAATTACAGTCATGGCGAAACGCAAGAAGTATAACCCCGAAAAGAGAGCTTGGAAGGGAAAATCCCACAAAAAGGGCGGAAAAAGAATTCGTAAGCTCCGTGAGGATTCTTCGGCCAATTAGTTCACTATTAGCCTGTCCCGGGTTATAACAAACACATGGACAACGCAATCGCTCTCGAAAACACCAATAACGCCCCCAAGATTCACATCTTCCAGGGCGCCGGTCTCGGCGCTGCGCCCTACCGCCTCACGCACGTGACGAGCGAAGGTGGTGCGTGCGAATACTGCGGCACGGCGATCATCTTCCGTTTCCATCTTCGTGGCAGTGACGGGCGGACGTTCTACGTCGGTTCCGATTGCGTGATGAAAACGGGCGATGCTGGCCTGATGCGAGTCGTCGAGCACGAGGTCAAGAAGCGCATGGCCGAGCTTCGGACGATCCGAGAAAAGGCCAAGATGGAAGCCCTTCGGGAGCACCTCGCCAAGCCGGAAGTGATCGAATCGCTCAAGAGCCAGGCGCATCCCTTCATGTGGCACGCCAAGCAGGGAAAGTCGATGTACGATTACGTCGAATGGACCATGCGCTGGGGCGGGGCAACGGCGAAGGGCAAGCTTCACACGACCTTCCTGGGGCGTCACAAGCGGGCCAAGAAGGCAGCGGAAGCCCAGGACGAACAATCGGCCGGGTGAGTTTCACGAGGGCGCCCGGGGCAACCTGGGCGCCTTTGTTTTTGGTTCACTTTCCGGGAAAGGTGTTGTACGCTGGGATAGATGCCATATTTCCGAGTCGATCGCATCGTGCCGATGAGAAATCAGCTAGGGCACGAAAAACACGAATGGGAAGCAAGGATCGAAGCCCCGTGCTTTCGGCGTGTTATCACACAATTGTGGCCTTCGCTTGTCGATCACGAATGGCGCTTTCTGCCAGACGCAGCCGAGGCGAGTGCCCAAACACGAGCTTTTCGTTATTCCTGCGAGTCGGGATACTACCTCATAACGAAAATTGATTAATAACTTCACTTCGGAGCCATCGTGGGTTATATTAAAACCATGACGAACACGAAGAACAGCCTCCTCGTTGCATTCCTCGGCCTCATCGTTGTCGGTTGCACCGCTTCGGTCGGCAACCCGGCGATCCACAGTGAGGCGGAAGCCCACCAGGCGTGCCTCGACGACTGCGAGCGCATCGTGAGCGACTGTCACCTTTCGGGCTACCCGTCTGGTGGTCGGACCTGCGAGCAGTCTTGCGAGGGCTTGACTTACGAGTCGCCCGTGGCTCCTGCGCACTTCTGCATGGAAGACGTGGAAATCAATCACTTCGTGGCGTGCGAGGCGTGCCTTTTCGGTGACACGAGCGATGGCGTCTGCGACTTCTCGTCGCAGTTCGATCGCGCTGGTCGTTGCTTCTCGGTCTGTCAGCCGAATTCGGACGACTCGACGTTCTGTGGTCGGAATCCCTAATGGCGTGGTTTCGAGTCGAGCGGGTTTCGGTCGAATGGGACGGGCGATATCGCCGGCCAGAGGCGAACGTGTCTGCCACGTGCTATCGCAATGCGTTAGCGGTCCTTTGGCCTGCAACCGCAGATTCGTCCTGGAGTTTTTCCAGAACAGCACCAGAAAACACGGCAGAAACAAGGGCGTTTCAGTATAGAGGCGATCAAAGTTACTATCTGGTAACTAAAATCAGCGACTAACTGGTTCACTTCCGGGCTCGAATGGAGTATATTGAAACTATGGAAGGCCCCAAATTCCGTTTCATCGGCACCGATGCCCACAAGATCCGGGAATGGATCTGGAGGCAATGGGGCGTGGTCGAAAGGCCCAGCGGATCCGTCGAACACTACACGTGGATGGGCCGCAAGTCAAAGATCTGTCGGGGCGAAGCTCTCGATTGGCTTGGCAATTCTTTCACCATTGCAGGAACGCCTGGCGCATCCCGGTACCTGCAAACGGGCGATTGCGTGAACTACCAAGAAGTCAAGAAGTACCTGAAAGAAAAGGACTATTGTCATCAGGTGGACGTGCGCTCGATCCAGCGGGCCGCTCTGAGCGTGCTGGAAATGTCAGGGTTTTTCGAGAACGTGACCGAAGTTCAGACTTCGGAGACCGTGGACTAAAGAAAAAAAACAAAAAGCGGGCCAGCCAAAAAGAAAGAAATAGGTTTAGAACGGGCCTGGAGCCTGGTATATCTCTAATTGTCCAAAGCGGACAGGGAGAGAAAAAGACCATGGCCATCCGCACCGTCGAAATCAAGTGCCTTTTCCCCGGCAACTATTCCGAGCGTGACGTTTGGGAGAAAGAGAACGGCGTCAGCCTCTATCCCAGCCTCTACGTTCGTGGCGTGACCCCTGGCGAGGGAATCGAGATTGCCTTCAACGGCACCACCCCGGAAAAGCGTGCACTCTGTCGTGCGCTCTACGTCATCAGCAAAGATGAGGTGAAATTCGAAGGTTGTGTCGTCGCTACGTTCTCCCGAGAAGAACGTGTCATGAGCGATGTCTGGGCGTCGTGCAGCTATGCCATCGTGTACTCACCGGAGACGATCCAGTACGCCGGGCAGGAGGGCAGTGGTTTCCAGACGATTCGCACCGGGTGCTCGGAGTTTTCGGGCGTGTACGATGCGACCGTGACCGTGGTGGACGCCACGGAAGAGATCAAGGCGGCCTATGCGGCGTTCCTGGCGGGCAAGGCGGCCGGTGAGTCGTTCGCCCGAGCCGAACGTGAGCAGGCCGCCCACGAGGCCCGTGTCCTCGCCGAGAAACGCCGGATCGCCAATGGCAAGCTCGTCCGTGTTACCCGTGGTCGCAAGGTTCCCAAGGGCACGCAGGGACGGGTTTTCTGGATGAAGGACGACACGTGGGGCGTGCGCCTCGGAATCGCCACCAGCGACCGCAAGGACGCCCGGGGACGCAACCTGGACGTGGCGTGGGTTGCCGCAAGCAACTGCGACGTGGTGAACGAAGCGACCGGCGAGGTCTACTGCTGAAACTAGGAAGGGCCGGGGACAGCAAACCCGGCCCTTTGCTTTTAATAGTTCATAAAAAAGCAGGGCGGGATATAATAAGACCATGCACACTGGCTCAATCCTTGTCCGTAGCTCCGATGGCAAGCGCTTCTTTGTGGTCCTCTTGAGTCATTGGAGTGAAATCCACTCCGAGGTTGATGACGAGGACGACCTCGTGAAGTGGTATGGCCGGTCTGTCAATGGCCGTGAGGCATACGTGTCAGCTTCCAAGGGGTTCAGTTACGAGGTTGTGCCGACGACGACGTTATAGAACAAATTCTTTCTTTTTTGTTCACAATCGGTCGGGGCTAGAGTATAAATAAGAAATGCCGAATCAACCCAACAAGCTCGTCGGAATCAAGCGCTGCATCCTGACCGAGAACTACTGGTCACGGTACAACGAACGGTCCACTACGTGGGGAATGATGCGCTGGACGCATCACGGGGGTGAGCGATGAAAGTTTTCGTCAACGGAAACCCGATCGAGGTCCCTGGAACGAAGGCGACCTACACCAAGCTCGTCGGACAGGATGGCAGGACACAAAAGGTGTTCGTGTCATTTCCTCGGGTCGGCAACGAGCCGGAAGTGTCGATGGAGCTTTCGGCCGAGGAAGCGATGGCCCTGAGCGGCGTTCTAGAGTGTTCGGTCACTGTCGTCTGCTATGGTGGCAGCGATCGATAGCAACCCTACCCGAAAGGGAGTCGGTGAAATGGACGACAACGATATCACGCAGGAAATCTCCATCGAGCCCCAGGACGTGTTCGATGCGTGCATCGGGCGGATTCGCAACATGCTGGCCTACGGTATGACCGAGGCGGAAATCGGCGAAATCCTCCTCGGGGAAGGTTTCGATCTGGCTGGCGTGTTCCATACGATCCAGGCGGCGAAGCTCCTCTAGGTATCATTCTAGAGGGCGTATCAAGAATGAGGCTGCTCCAGAAATGGGGTGGCCTATTTTCTTTTCAATGCGGGAATAAGATGTTTGTTACGAAATGAGCTGAGCGATACCTCCCAGACTCTTTCTTGATACAGTATCCTAATCCACTCGTACATATCCAAAACTCCCTTTCTTGGATGTTCGCCGACGATTAGAAGGACTTCGCCAGGGCGAACGTATAGCACTGACGATAGACCGTTGTCCTCTGGATACAGACGTATCTCGGCATGACACTCCCACAACTCTCCGGGTTTTGGCATACTATTTTCCTGTCCACAGTCGCATAACAGTGGCATCGTAATGAACCTCCCAAATCTTTTCTTGGTATAGAACTTGATAGTAGTTAGAATAATGCAATGCAGTGTTCCCAACTGCGGGGCCAAGTATCAAAAAAGCAATGCCAGGTATGGTGAAATTTATTTCGATGTCAGCAACATTGAAAAGTTCTAAACTTTTATCACTCGTCCACAACTCTCCGGGTTTTGGCATACTAATTTCCTTGTGGGTCCAAAAATATGATACTACCATCATCGAAGTTTGAGGTGTGAATCCACCAGATCTTTTCTTGGTATAAGATTTGATACCAAAAGACTCCTACACTCGCTCGTAATAACAAAACGTTTGTATCCATTGGTATCAGCAAGCTACCTCTTTCAAGCGAGATACCTGGCTGCGATACTGGATACACTATAATTTCGTCCGTTGTTTTCCAAAGCTCTCCAGGACTTGGTATCACTCTTGACATAACACAATATCACCATTGGTAAAGTTAATCAAGTTTACTTCCCAGGTCTCCTCTTGGTATAGAACTTGATACCAATTACCAGACAAGGCCGATCTGCCACGTAGTATCAAAAGAACTTCATTGGCAGGTATCGTAAACCAGTTAGGTTGATTGATACCGTAATCAGATGGATACAGTGTAACCTTCTTGTCAGTTGACCATAGTTGTCCTGGCTTTGGAAGCATCCCGCATAGACTGTACCATAGAGATTAGATAAAGTAAACCCAGATTATATTTGATACACGGGGGCGTTGACCCCCGGGTTGAGGGGTACCCCTTTTGATACGGGGTAGGCCCCTATGCAACCCCCATGCCAAATAGGGGGGGTGGGGGTGGGGGCCCCCAGGACAGGATCAGTGGGGGTTCAGGACTGGCATAGGACGTGCTAGACCCCCAGGTTAACATTCAGATATAGACATTTTTTAAAATTTCGGGGAGGTTTTTCTGGCCTGGAGAGACTTCTCCCTATAAAGGGGAATAGGAAAAATTTTTTGGGGAAATTTTGGGGTTTAAAACAAAAGGTGTTTAGTCTAGAATAATACGAGAAATTGTCGTCGTTTTTATTGTGAATAGAGTAAATGTCAAAAAAAATAAAAAGTTCTTTTGGTTGGGAAGCATCGCAAGCGTCTAAAGAGGTAGAGCGAAGTAGGCAGATTCTTGAGGACGTCTCTAGGGAGATAGACTTGGAGATTTACTACAAGGTTCTTTCTCTGTTTGGTACTGGTACTCTAATCTTCAATGTAAAGAGTACGATGATGCTTGACCTTGAGTTTTTCTCTAGGAAAAAAAGAAACGAGGAAATTTCTAAAATTTTGAAAAGAGTCAACAGTGTTAAAGAAGCTGGCTACCATCTGGATGTTAGCTATAAGCATTTATTTAATAAAAGTAAAAAGACGCAAAGCATTGTCATTAGAGGAAGTAGGAACGTTCAGGAGGAGTTACTAATTCAGGAGGCAGTAAACAATCTTGCAAAAGGTCT
>Ga0207694_10003619_pt1 | contig 12234 bp, 8 predicted proteins | sample KBSC34metaG_FD_184353 | JGI IMG/M metagenome (GOLD analysis project Ga0207694, IMG submission 184353) | Corn rhizosphere microbial communities from Kellogg Biological Station, Michigan, USA - KBS C3-4 metaG (SPAdes) (version 2) | ecosystem: Host-associated > Plants > Roots > Rhizosphere > Soil...
CGCTGTACCGCGGATCGTCAGGCCCTCCAATACTGTCCAGAGGCAAATCGCGAGAGGTACCTATGTGGAAGTCACTGGACCTGGAGGAACCTGGTATGGCGTTATTACTGGTCCTCGTCATTATGCTACCAACACCTACCGGGTCAGAGTAGGCGGCACGGATCAGCAGGTCGAGGTGCCAGAAGCAGACATTCGTCTACACCCTACAGTTTTAGCGCATCAACCGGCGCTTGAGTTTGCGGCAGCGCGAGCGCTTAAAGTGGCGGTATATGAGGAGCGCAGAGACGGTGATTCGGTTAACACAGCCGGAGGCGCGTGGACGGCCGTTGAGTATTTTTCGCGAGCGGAAATGGGAAGACGGGAAGGTGGGCGCGTTATTAGAGATCAAACTGCGCGCGGTCTTCATATAAAACTTCAGTTCACTCCTAACCATACTGTGGATGCGACCAGTATCGTGCTCATCCAGACGGTAACGGCGATGAGAGATGGGGCGCCCTATTTTATAGACGCTTCAGTGGCGGAGCGCGCGATATACCACGTCGCCATTGATCAGGTAGCAGCAAGCACCAGCCCCGAATATGCGGTCGATCCCTCGCGTTCCGGAGGCGGTTTGGGGGTGGCTCCAGTGCAGGAGGGCGCGGGCGAACATGGATATCGCTATCAATCTTCACCGGGACACTGGCGTGTGAAACCAGCATGGATACAAGACGATCCACATCTTACAAATGTTGCCGAGTTCGCACAGCACCGGTTTGAAACTGTAGCGATCGCTGCGGCAGGGAATCAAAGGGGAAGGTACTACGGCTCAGTCGCGTGGGGCTATGCCTGGGCCAGGGGGGACAAAGTTAGATTGATTCCCCTGGAAGTTGTGACCGCCGGTAATGGGGCGAGCGCTCAGTTCAGGGAGAGCGCGAGGCAGTGGAATAGAACACCCGTCGGCGATAGCATTCCTATACAGATTCCCTTGCACGACTAGCGATAACAACGAAAAGCCAGCGAGAGCAATATGAAAAAGCCACCCGCAGCACCTCCCGTCTATCGCCCGCAGCTAAACGCTGCGCAGGCCAAGGCGGCGTCCAGCGCGCGACAGAATTCAATCGCACGATTAGGTCCTCCAGTGTATAGTCCTCAACCATTGCCAAAAGCGTTGCAGGCTAAGGTACCATTGAATAATCAAGGCCCATCCGTTAAGCCACGACAGCCGATCGTTCCGTCTGGACCACCAAACCATTTGCGGCCCAATACAGCGAAGACCATCACGCCAGTTAATCAATTGAGACCGGTAGGCTCGGTTCAACGTCAGACAGTCGGAAGACAACCTGTCGAAACCAAACCGCCAAACGCCAGCCGGCCAGTGGTCCAACTGAAACCAAATACCGCGGCTGCGCTTAACCCATCCAACACCATTCAACGTCGCTTACGCGTAACCGATATCGATTTCGATCCAGTCGCCAATCAGCCTCGCCATGCAACTGCTGACGGGGCTGACCAAGCCGCGTTCGTGCAGAGTTTCAAAAATGAAATCAACAACGTGGCTCGCTATGCTGCGTACCGAGGGCAGTTGAACAATGTGATGAATGCTGTGGTTGCCACTGCGAATGCCGGTGCTGGAATTCAGGCGGCTGACGTTCCGACTTTGTCAGCGGCCATCGCTACTGAAGTGATCAACGAGTACACCGCCCGCCACTTGCCTGCGATTGCAAACCTGCGAGCGCACCTCGAGGAAGCCATTGCCAGACTGCTCATACCGCGTTTTCAGGTGGCTCACGGAGTCGTTATGAACCCGCACGAACAGGGCGCGTATGACCAGTTGCGAGCTATCGTGACTGATGCGCACATGGAGCGGAGAAAGGGACATCCGAGCGAATTAAACCATGCACAATTGCCGGCTTTGATCCAGGGTGGTGTGGACACAGTGCTGAACGACATTCGCACCGAGCGCAGAAAATGGAGAAATACGGGCCGCAGGTTGAATGTAAAATATTTTCTGCCCGCACCGAACGAGGAGTTTTGTGTAGAGATTATTAACCGCCAGCGTGGTAAACGTTATCAGGGCAATCACACTAACAATGCCGGATGGTTGCCGGCGGCGGCGGCGGCGCCGGCCAATGCCGTTACAACTGCTCAGGCAAATGTGCTCGCTGCGGCATCAGCGGGACTCACGGCGATCCTAAATACCCACGGTAATCCGATCGGTACTCTCCAGCTCGGAGTCGCCGGAACGGCGCCTACAGCGCTTGGAGTTGAATATCTGGGTCTTGTACATGCAGAGCGTCAGAATCTCAACGCGGCTAACGTCGAAGCGAGTGTTGGCGCGGCGCTGGCGCAGGGAGTGTCCAGCTTTGTCGAGTTCTCAATGCCCGGCCACATAAGCCGGCTCGTTTGGGATGTTGTGACTAATGCTATCTATATTTCTGCTCACTACAAGTGGCGGTTGGGATACAACCCATGGTTCAAGATCAATAATTACCCCGCGATTTGAGAAGAGGTGAACACCGACATGACTCTGCGACCTGGTGGTGAGTTAGCGACGAGACCACTGCACTTCATCTGGATTGCCGATTGTTCCGGCTCGATGGCCGTCGATGGCAAGATTCAATCGCTGAATACCGCGATCAAGGAAGCGATTCCATCAATGCAGGACGTCGCCGATGAAAATCCCAACGCGCAGGTGCTCGTGCGCGCGGTGAGGTTTTCCGACGGCGCTCAGTGGCATGTCTCGCAGCCGACTGATATCGCGGATTTCAAGTGGGAAGATCTCACTGCCGGTGGCGTCACTGCGATGGGCCGCGCGCTCAGCATTGTCGCGGACCAGCTCAAGATTCCGCCGATGACGGATCGCGCGCTGCCACCCGTGCTCGTGCTCATTTCCGACGGTCAACCGACTGACGACTTCAACGGCGGGTTACAGGCTTTGATGAACGAGCCGTGGGGTCGTAAAGCTGTGCGTATCGCGATCGCGATCGGCGAAGACGCGGATCAGGAAGTGTTGAAGCGTTTCATCAACAACCCGGAGCTCAGACCACTCCAGGCCAACAATCCCGAAGCTCTGACTAAATACATTCGCTGGGTCTCTACGGCTGTGCTCAAGTCAGCCTCTTCACCGATGAGCCGAACGATCGATTCCTCGCCGGGTCTGAACGTTCCGCTCCCGGTCATCCCCGACACCGGCGCCGGCGCCGCCGACGACGTGTGGTAAGTAATAAGACGCTGTGGGGGTAACTGTAGGGGCGGCCCTCTGTGGCCGCCCGTTAGTAAGGCTCAATGCGTTGTTCGACACCACGGGCGGCCACAGAGGGCCGCCCCTACAGTTGATAATATGCGTAACCAGTGGCGAGTTGTCGGTCAGAGTGTGCGTGGGGCGGTGCATGAGCGTAACGGTCTTCCCAACCAGGACGCTATCTGCTGGCTGCCTGCTTCCGGCGAGGGCTCGTCGATCGTGCTCGCAGTCGCTGATGGTCATGGCAGCGCGCGATACTCGCGTAGCCATATCGGCGCTTCGCTGGCCGTTGAAAGCGCCGCGCATCTGGTCCATGAGTTTATCAATAGCGAGGCAGACAATCTGTCGTTACTAAAGGACGCGACTGAAGACTGGCTGCCGCGTGCGCTCGTCCGCAAGTGGGTTGAAGTCGTTACCGATCACTGCAACGCTGATCCACTAAATGAGGAGTCCATCGTCGCGTACGGCGCAACACTGATCGTAGCCGCTGTCAGCGAGCGATTCGCTTTATACCTGCAACTGGGAGACGGAGAGATCCTGACAGTAAGCGAGAGCGGTGAAGTAACACGACCATTAACCGGAGACGATCGACTCATCGCCAACGAAACCACTTCACTATGCGCCCCCGACGCGTGGCGTGATTTCCGCGTGAGTTTTCAACCGCTCAACCACTCGTCTCCAGCGCTCATCTTGCTTTCGACTGACGGTTATCCGAACTCATTTCGGGACGAGTCCGGCTTCTTCAAAGTCGGCTCTGATATCCTGCACCTGATTCGTGAGCATGGTCTCGATATGGTCAACGACAACCTCGCCGGATGGCTCAGTGATTCAACTCGTGCAGGCAGTGGCGACGACATAACCGTCGGAATTCTCTGTAACGTAAATGGACCAGATTCTTAAACCAGGTCAGAAGGTCCGCACTGTAACCACGCGCGGCGACTGCGTCGTCGAGAGCTTCCTCGGCAGCGGCGGACAGGGTGAAGTTTACCGCGCGTTGCTCAAAGACAAACCCGTCGCGCTCAAATGGTATTACGCGGCTTCCGCCACCCCTGAACAACAAAAAGCGCTCGAGACGCTAATCAAAATGGGAACTCCCAGCGATCGTTTTCTCTGGCCCATCGAGCTTGCGACTTCAACTTCCAGCGCGGGTTTTGGCTACGTCATGCCGCTCAGAGATCGTAGATTCCGCGGCATCGTCGACTTGATGAAGCGAAGGATCGAGCCCGGCTTTCGCGCGCTTGCCACCGCAGGCCTGGAGCTCTCGCACAGTTACCTCCAACTTCACACAAAAGGCCTATGCTATCGCGACATCTCTTTCGGCAACGTCTTCTTCGATCCGGACAACGGCGAGATCCTCATCTGCGACAACGACAACGTTGCCGTCGATAACCAGTCGCGCAGCGCCGTCTATGGCACGCCGCGATTCATGGCGCCGGAAATTGTCAGGGGCGAGGCGACGCCGAGTACGCAAACTGATCTGTTCTCGCTTGCGGTGTTGTTGTTCTACATGTTCGTCATGCATCACCCGCTCGAAGGAAAGAAAGAGCTGGCGATCAAGTGTCTCGACTTGCCGGCGATGAAGAAGCTTTACGGAACGGAGCCGCTGTTTATATTCGATCCTGCTGACGACTCGAACGCGCCCGATCCGCAGTCTCAGCGCAACGCGCTCGCTTTCTGGCCGCTGTATCCGCGTTTCTTGCGCGACCTGTTCACGAAAGCGTTCACTGATGGTATTCGCGATTCACAACACGGCCGCGTGCGTGAAAGTAATTGGCGGTCCGCGATGGTCCGTCTGCGCGACTCGATCATCTATTGCACACACTGCAACGCAGAAAATTTTTATGATCGCGAAGAAGACAACGATCGTTGTTGGTCGTGCCACCGGCAACTGCGCCTGCCGCCACGTGTTCGCATCGGTAAGAACTTCGTGATGCTGAATCACGATACGTTACTGTTTGCGCATCACGTGGACGAAGAAAAGAAATACGACTTCACCCAGCCCATTGCCGCCGTCACCAAACATCCGGTCGATCCGGAGATCTGGGGCCTCAAGAACATCTCGATGCAAACCTGGTCCACCACAAATCAGAAAGGTGAGGTGAAGGACGTCTCGCCGGGCCGTAGCGTGACACTCGCGCTCGGCACGCGAATCAACTTCGGCCACACAGAGGGTGAGATCTGGTCTTGAAGCAATTCGACGAAAGCGTCCCGCAAACGCTCGGCGAGATCTTGATCAGGCACGGTCTGGCGCCACTCACGGATGCCAGGCTCTGCGAGAACCTCTTAAAAGATTACTGCGGCGCTTTTAAAGAGGAGATTTCGTTGCTGGTGCTGGCGGTTAGAGAGCGTGTCGCCAGCGATCTGCTTGTTTCGCAGGATGGATTGCAGCGCGATTTACTCCGCGGCTTGCTGGTCAAACGTTTGCGAAAGGGTCGCACGCTGAACGAAGGTGACGCGCGTTGGGCTGTGGAGTCGTGGGCCCGCGCACTCCGCACGCTTTCCAGATCTGAATCAAAGCCCGCCTCGATCGATCTACCACACGTTAGTAACGCGAATCCGTCTAATCCATGGCCACGGTCAGGAGTCATCGAACACTTCTCGAAAGCAGTTCGCTCGATTGCCGTTTCTCCGTCAAGCGAGATCATCGTTTCCGGTGGAGACGATGGAACCATTCGCTTATTGCAACCACACTCCACTTCTATTCTGAAGCAATGCGAGGCGCCAGTATCAACACTCGCGTTTTCACCGAATGGCGTGCTGATCGCTGCAGTCAGCGGATCATCGATCGAGATCGTGGATTTACACTCCGGCGAAGTGAAGTTGTTGGGCCAGATCGGCAAGCAGCCGTCACTCGTCTTCTCGCCGGGCGGCAAGAGTCTCGCTTCGGCGAGTGGAGAAGGCCACTGCGAAATTCAGGTTTGGAATTTGCAAACGGGGCAGATGCGTGTTTTGAAAGGCGCGTGGAGTGGTCCACGTTCGGTCGCCTTTTCACCGGACGGAAGTCAAATCGCTGCGGCGGATAGTGACCGATCAAATCCATCGATCAGGCTCTGGGATCTTGAAACAGGTACGATGCGCGTACTCGGCGGATCTACGCGTCAGATTACGTCGATTGCTTTTTTGGCAGGGGGCAGGGAGCTGGCGTCCGGAAGTTGGGACGAAACTGTGCGCTTGTGGAACGTTCGCACTGGCGAAGCACGCACTCTAGCCGAGAACTGTTCCTGCGTGTGCCTTATGGCAATCTCGATGCAGAGCGACAAGCTAGCTGCCTATTCACTGGACGGCAGAATTCGCGTCTGGGATCTCGAGAGCGCCCGCTCACGGACCATCGGTGAGCATTCCGGCGTCAACACCCTTTCATTCCTAATCCACAGCACCCGCCTCATCACGGGCAGCGACGACGGCGCGGTGCGCCTCTGGACCACTAATTTTTAGCCACAAAAAGGCAAATGTTATTTACGACACGTTAGACAGGATTTACAAGATCTTTCAGGATTTACATGTTAATCCTGAAAGATCTTGTAAATCCTGTCTAACTTACCGAGCTCTTGAGTACTTGTTCGGGCCAGGTCACAAACAGTCAGGGTGACCGCAGCTACAGTTCTTCTCGCTCCCACCCGCTGCATTTCTACAATGCAGGCTGCAATACTCATCATCGGAGGGTCGCGGACATTTGCACGGTGTATGAGCACATGTTTCGGTGGACTCTGTGTTATTCATTTCCCTCTCCTTTATTGAGCTGAACGGATTCTAAGTCTTATTTAGACTGTTTTGCGAGGTCCATCCGCGACTCTGCGGGATACCCGCGTTCCAGCCAGCCTTGCAGTCCTCCTGCGAGCGGTCGCACGTCCGTGATTCCCTGTCGCTTGAGTGCAAGCGCCACCCGGGCGCTCGTCGCTTCGTTTGGTCAAGAGCAGTAAAGAATCAAAGTCTTTCCACGCGGTAGCTCGTTTCCTCGTTCTTCAAGTGTCTCTGCAGGCAGTCGCATTGCGCCGGGAAGCATCCGCGCTCAGCCTCGTCGTCCAACGCGTGCCGAAGATCAACGATGACGACGTCTGCGCCCGTATCCAACTCCGCCTTCAACTGCTCGGGAGTGATGCGCGCGACGCGCAACGAACGCAGGAATCTGCGACGTTGCACGTACTTCCAGACTACGTAACCGGCGAGACCCACGGCGACAAGTAAGAATAGCAACCCGCCGAAACGGGACGCGTATGCGACCACATCCTCTAATTGATCGCTGAACAAGTAGCCGAGCAACTCGAACGCGCCGATCCAGAGCAGGATGCCGAGTCCATCAAAGAAGACGAAGCGTAAACGCGACAGCCCGTAAATTCCCGCCATCGGTGTGGCGAGTGCGCTTACGCCAGGCACGATTTTGCCAACGACCAGGGTCTTCGCGCCGTAACGCGCGAACGACATCTCGGTTCGTCGTACACAGTAGTCAGGCTCAAGGGAGATGCGGCAGAAGAACTGAAGTACTCGAACACCGCGCCTCCGGCCAATCTCGAACCAGACAAGATCTGCCAACATCGCCGCGATGCAGGCAACGAAGAGAGTCGCAGCAAAACTCAACTGACCCGAGTGTGCGAGCGCCCCCGCTGCGATGATGAAAGGTGTGGAAGGAAGTGGTAGTCCGAGTTGCTGCGCCAGCACGGAAGCGAAAAGCACCACGTAACCATGCTTGACGAGGAACTGAAGCGTGTCGGCCATTATGCCGCATGATAGGAGTTTTAAAAGCAAATCGCCATCAAATCGACAGATAACTACTCATGGCGCACTGGATGAACGGGTGAACAACCTTTTCACAACGTCATCACATGTTCGTGGTAACCAACGGGCGTAGCCAGAGCTTTCTAATGCAGTGTGCTAGTATCAACTGAAATACGAATCAAGGAAGGGAAGAGAGAAGATGAGCAATATATCAAGGGCACTCGGTGCGGCGATGCTCTGTCTGGGACTGCTTCTATCAGCCGGCTTTGTCATGGCGAAGCAGGAACAGACTACGCCAGCCAAGGATCAGATGAAAAAGGAGAAGACAGCTACGGTCAGCGGAACAGTATCGGCGGTTACTGATTCAACCTTAACTATCATTGATAGCAAGAAGGCTGAGCACACGCTTGCTGTTACGAGTGAGACGAAAGTGACAAAGGCTGGAAAAGATGCGGCTATTGCCGATGTGAAAGCGAACGACGTTGTTACCGTCGAAGTCAAAAAGGGTGAAGGTAACACATGGACGGCGCTGACGATTTCAGTCAATTCTGAGTGATCGTATCAAAGCGACGAGGTGTGAGGAATTCGCACCTCGTCATTTTCTGTTTATTACTTCCCCACCTTTTGCCCGAAACCCGTGATTCTCCTCAATTCTTCTCTGTGCAACCTCTGTGTTCTCTGTGTCTCTGTGGTGACCAGCATTTAAACCACGGAGACACAGAGAACACAGAGGTTGCACAGAGAAGCATGATCTGGTTTACACGATCCAATGCTTCTTGTAGACTAACTTGCCAGATCGATTCCTCAACAGCAGGAGAAATTACAGATGTACTCCCCCCGCAATGCCCAGATCATTGCCTTACTATTAATCTCAACTTTCTTTTACGGTCTTACAGTCAGTGCTCAAACAAAAGCCCCGGCTAAACCTACAGAAGCCGCCAAGCAAAAGCCTGACTATTCACAGGAAGCAGTAGTCGTCGAACAACTGATCACCGCCTACCGCTTCGAGCGTGACGGCACCGGACAGCGCGAACAAACTCTGCGCGTGAAGGTCCAAAGTGACGCCGGTGTCGAGCGTTTCGGACAACTACAATTTGACTACAGTTCCGCCAATGAAAAGCTCGACATGGACTACGTGCGTGTGCGTAAAGCCGATGGCACTGTCGTGAACGCCGCTGTTTCAGATATCCAGGATCTAACCGCGCCCGTTGCTCGCGAAGCTCCGGTTTATACCGACCTCAAACAGAAGCACATCACTGTTCCCGGCCTGCGCCCCGGCGACGTGCTCGAGTATCACATGGTCTGGAACATCTCCACGCCGCTGGCCCAGAACCAATTCTGGCTCGAGCATTACTTTGTGACGAAGCGCCTCATCGTGCTCGACGATCAATTGACGGTGAATATACCGGCCGCGAGTAAAGTGAAATTGAAAACCGAACCCGGCTTTGAACCGACTATTAAAGAAGACAACGATCGACGCATCTATCTCTGGAAACACTCAAACCTGAAACCGGACAGCGAAGAAGACGAGAAAGAAAAGGAAGCAGCGGAAGAAGACGACGCGCAAAGCGAAGAGGCTGAAGAATTCCATCCGCATGTGCAGTTAACTACTTTCCAGAGCTGGGAAGAAGTGGGCCAATGGTATGCGAACCTGCAAAAGGATCGCGTAGTTCCTGACGAGAAAATCAAAGTCAAAGCCGAGGAAGTAATACGCGGGCTGCAGAGCGAGCAGGATAAAGTCCGCGCGCTCTATGAATACGTCGCCAAGAATTTCCGTTACGTGAGTCTTTCGCTGGGCCAGGGTCGTTACCAGCCGCATCCGGCCGCAGACATCCTCGTCAATCAGTATGGCGACTGCAAAGACAAACACACGTTGCTGGCGGCGATGCTGGCTTCAACTGGTCTGCGTGCGTATCCCGTGCTGATGAACTCTTCACGGAAGCTTGACGCCGACATGCCTTCACCCGGCCAGTTCGATCACGTCATCACCGCCATTCCTTTGGGCAACGAAACGCTTTGGGCGGACACGACTGCGGAAGTGGCGCCGGCAGGATTGTTATCACCTCCTTTGCGCAACAAGAAAGCCCTGATGATTCCCACGGCTGGTCCAGCGCACCTCGAAACCACGCCCGCTGCGCCTCCGTTTTTGTCGAGCGAGCTCGTCAGTATCGAGGGCACGGTTGACGATCTCGGCAAGATCACTGCGCACACTCGCATGGTCCTGCGCGGCGACTCGGAGCTGTACATGCGCATCATGTTTCGCCGCACACCGAGGAGCAACTGGAAAGACCTCGGCCGCGTGCTAAGCATTGTGGGCGGTCTTAGTGGCGAAGTTTCGGATATCAAGACAACTGATCTTACTGATCTCTCGAAGCCGTTTGAGATTGAGTTCAACGTTTCGCAAAATGATTTTCTCGACTGGTCGAGCAAGAAGCTCAAGATCGAGCTTCCCTTTCCGCCGTTGAGAATGCCCGCCCTGGCCGCCCGCAAAGCCAGCAGCACGAAACCGATCGAGCTCGGTATACCTATCGAAATCTCTTATCGTTTGAAACTCACGTTGCCGAGCAAGTACCAGACGCGTCTGCCTGTGCCTTTGAAAGTCACGCGCGACTATGGTGAGTATGTCGCCGAATACAAACTCGAAGGACAAACGCTTACCGGTGCGAGATCGCTTCGTCTAAAACAAACGGAACTGCCGGCGGAACGTTTGCAGGACTATCGCGCGTTCGCAGCGGCCACCAAGTCTGACGCAGCGCAGACAATGTCTCTGGAAACGGAAGTCGCCGGTGCCCCGGCAATTCCGGACTCAGTTAAAACGGAAGATCTTTTCCAGGCGGCAGAAGCAGCAGCCAAAAACGGAAATTACGCGACGGCCGAACAACTGCTCAGACGCATCGTTGAAAAGGAGCCGAAACATAAAACCGTCAGACGGCAGTTAGGTTTTGTGCTTGCACAGGAACGCAAGCTTTCGGAAGCCATCGAGGTCTTGCGCGAACAGATCAAGATGGATCCGTTTGAAGACTATGCCTACAATCTCCTCGGCCGCGTCTACTGGCAGCAACAAGACTACGTCCACTCCGAAGAAGCCTTCCGTAAACAGATTGAAGTAACGCCGCTGGACCAGTACTCATTCGCCAGTCTTGGGCAGATGCTGGTCGAGGCGAGAAAGTACAAAGAGGCGATCCCGGAACTCGAAAAAGCCATCTCGCTGAATCCGGAAGCAGAGATGCTCCAGGTGAGTTTGGGTCGCGCTTATCTGAATTTAGGAGAAACTCAGAAGGCGATCGCGGCTTTTGAAGAGGCGATCAAGCTGGATCGCAGTCCGTTGACTTTGAACAACGTCGCGTATTTCCTTTCCGAGAAAGGAGCGCAGCTTGATAAGGCGCAGCAGTATGCAGAATCGGCAGTAACGTCAGTGGCGAATAACTTGCGCAACGTCGAGACGGCTAATCTAACGCTCGACGATCTGGGTAACGTCTCTTCGCTGGCTGCTTACTGGGATACGCTCGGTTGGGTCTATTTCCAGAAGGGCGATTTGGACGCAGCCGAGAAATACATCAGGGCTGCATGGAACATTCAACACGACGGTGACCAGGGCTATCACATGGGGATGATTGCGGAGAAGCGCGGCAAGAAAGACGAGGCGATTCGTCTGTACGCGCAAAGCACCGCGTCGCTTCGTGTTACGCCGGAAGCTCGCGAGGGTTTGTCGAGACTCGCGCCCGCCGATTCAGTTCAGAAACTTTTGGACGTCGCGAAGGCTGAGTTGCGCGATTCCAACGTTGTGAATTTGGGCCAGCTCATGCCGGCTCTCAAAGCTCCTGCCGAGGCGGAGTTCTACGTTGTGTTCGCACCCGATTCGACGCGGACGGCGCAAGTGGTCGACGTTAAATTCATCAAAGGTGTGGAGAGTCTCAAGCCACTCGCGGCGCAACTGAAGACGATGAAATCTCAACTGGTCTTTCCAGACAACTCACCGACGAAGATCGTTCGTCGCGGAGCTTTGCTGTGCCTGCCGAAACCCGGCGGCTGCAGCTTCACGATGGTCGGTCCTGATCTGATAACGTCGATTGATTAACGCCGAAGGCGTTGGCTAATTTCAGCCCAGGGTTCGAGGAACGAGAACCCTGGGGGTGAGAACAAAAATTATTTATTAACCCTGAAAGGGTTCGCCAAATCGTGGAACCCTTGCAGGGTTAAAATTATCTTTTTGATTTGTTCCCAGGGTTGTCGCAAGCTCCAACCCTGGGCTGAAATTAGCGAACGCCTACGGCGTTAATTGGTTTGCCCAGGCCTGCTTT
>Ga0207694_10003625_pt1 | contig 12224 bp, 10 predicted proteins | sample KBSC34metaG_FD_184353 | JGI IMG/M metagenome (GOLD analysis project Ga0207694, IMG submission 184353) | Corn rhizosphere microbial communities from Kellogg Biological Station, Michigan, USA - KBS C3-4 metaG (SPAdes) (version 2) | ecosystem: Host-associated > Plants > Roots > Rhizosphere > Soil...
GCCGACCGTCCGCCGGACCACGCCGGCGGGGTTCGACGTGTCGGCGATGTCCTTCACGCTCTGCCCGCTCCCGGGGGCGGCCATCGTGTAGAGATCGAGGTCGGTGTGATCGGCCTGGCCGACGAGGTGCGCCTCGCGCACGAAGTGCGTTCCAGCAGAGGCCAGCTCCGTGTACAACACGGTGCCGCCCTGCCACGCCGGGCTCGACAACTTCGAACCCTGAGCCGGCTTGACCAGCACGACCACGTCGCTGCCGTCCGCGCGAGCAGTCGCCAGGTTCCCCGAGCCGTCGATGAACACGATCCGGCTGCCGTCCTGCGACCAAGCCGCCTCGGAGACCGCCGTCGGGAACGTCACCGGCGTCCCGCCGATCGTCACCGTCGCGGTGCCGTCGGAGATCAGCGGCGTCCCGGCGGCGTACTGCGGGCCGGCCGGAGAGGCGGCGGAGGGTGCGGATGCCCCCGCGGCCGGAGACGACGATGTCGCGGCCGACGTGGCGGCCGGCCCCGCGCTCGGCTGGTCCGAGGACTTGCCGCAGGCCGAGGCCAGCAGTGCGACCGAGGTGGCGGCGACCGCGGTGACCAGCAGGCGACGCGAAGAAGAGCGGCTCACGAGGGGGTCCTTTCCCCGAAACGGTGTCGCCCTTAAGACGCGGCCGTGCCCCCGAGGTTCGCTGCCGTTCAGCGATTGCGGATCACGCTTTGGTAACGCCCTGGTCCCGGCTCCGGGCGACTGCCGCCTCCAGCAGCTCGCGGGCGTACTGCGCGGCGGCGACCTCGTCGTCGAGCAGATACGGCGGGCACGCCTCGGCCGGCGGCTCGGCGTCGGCCAGCGCCGCGACGAGCTCCGGGATCTGGTCGGCGCCGAGCTGGTGCGGGCGCAGCTCGGTCAGGCCGGTGAAGCGGAACGCCACCTGGTTCGAGCCCGGCGTGTAGCTGAATTCGTAGTCTGCGAAACCGGCTAGGGCGCCGCCGATCTCCAGCCCCGATTCCGTTGAGCTTCCGCGGGCCGTGCCCCGTGTGAGGGAGGAGCCCATGACCTCCGCGTCCTGGCCCCGGCGCGCGTTGGGGCGGGCCAGGAAGGGGCAGGTGAACGCGGCGAACAGCATGCACGCGCGGTGGCCCGGCGGCTCGGGCGAGGGCGCCTTGTTGGCCGCGCTCTGCCCGGCGGCGTGCGCGGCCGCCAGCGCGTCCGTCTCGGCCGGCGCGATGACCCGGTACACCGGGCCCGGCGCCATCGGCGTGCCGCAGATCGAGCAGCGCCGCTCGATCGCGCAGATCAGCGTGCGGGCCGCACCGGTGATGGCGAACGTCGGCCGGCCCTCGGCGTCGCGCGGAGTGATCGCGGGGATCGGATAGCCGCGCGGGTCGTGCGGCAGGGCGGCGATCGCGGGCGGCACGGGAGCTTCGCGGGGCGTCATGGCGCTATTGAAGCAGGGCGGCGGGAACTACGACGGGAACCGCTGAGCCGGTGCCCGTGTGTGCGGTACGTGCCGGTAGCATCACGAAACGGTCATCACCGCGCAAAAGTTGATAACCGATCGGCAACAACCCTTGGCGTTTCACCGTTTTCTCAGCATTATTTTCTGATGGGCCGGAGCTGCCGCTTCACCTGCGGCGGGGACAGATGAAGTGCCAGCTCCGCCTGCCCTGTTCCGCAGGCGTCAAGCAGCCAGGCGTACCGCCAGCCGCGCCGCCGTGACCGCGTCGCGCATCGCCTCGGCCAGCCCGCCGAACTCCTCGGCCCGCGCCGACGGGGACCGGTACACCAGCCCGATCCGCCGCGAAGGCGCCGTCCCGTCGAACCTGCGCGCCTCCAAGCCGGATCCGGCGCGCGCGTCCACCGCGACCGCCGTGGGAAGAGCCCTGGTGGCTGTGCCGCCGCTTATGGCGGCTATCAAGCCGCGCGGTGCAGGGCCGCCATGAAGGCTCGGGCGCGGCGGGTGATCTCGGGCCAGTCTCCGGCGGCCACGACGTCCGGCGGGACCACGTCAGTGCCCGCGCATACCGCGAGGGCGCCCTGCGCGAGGTAGTCGGCGGCGTTGTCGGCGTTGACCCCTCCGGAGGCGACCAGCGGCAGTCCCGGATACGGTCCGCGCAGGTCCTTGAAATAACCGGGGCCGAAAGCCTTGGCCGGGAAGATCTTCACGGCCGCGGTGCCGAGGTCGAGGGCCTGCGCGACCTCGGTCGGGGTCAGCGCACCCAGCACGATCGGGACCCCTGCTTCGTGCGCCACGGCGGCGACCTCGGGCCGCAGGCCGGGGGTGACGAGGAACGAGGCTCCGGCGTCGATCGCGTCCTTCGCCTGCGCGGCGGTGAGCACGGTCCCGGCGCCGATCCGGTGCCCGGCGGCGACGGCGTCCCGGATGTGCGGGACCACGTCGGGCGTGCTGAACGTGAGCTCCGTACACGTGATGCCGCCGCCGGCCAGGGCCGCGCACAACGCGGCGGAATCAGGGATCGAGGATGCCCGGACCACGGCTATCACCGGTTCGGCGGCCAGTGCCTCCCGGAAGTGCGGGTGGGGAAGGTCGAAAGTCATGCTGCTGATACCCCCTGCTCTGTGCGTCGCAGCGCCCGGCCCGGAAGTGCTCCGGTGGGCTTGCCCTCTGTCAGTACCGACACCCCGTTGACCAGCACTTCGACGATCCCCTCGGCGGCCTGGCGCGGCTGCTCGAAGGTCGCGGTGTCCCGCACGGTCTGCGGGTCGAACAGCACGAGGTCCGCGTGGTGGCCGACGCGGACCAGGCCTCGCCGGTCGAGCCGCAGACGGCGCGCCGGCCGGCCCGTCATCCGCGCGACCGTCTCCTCCAGCGTCAGGACCTTGAGTTCGCGGCTGTAGTGGCCGAGGTAGCGCGGGAACGTGCCCCAGGCGCGCGGATGCGGACGCGCTCCGACCAGCAAACCGTCGCTGCCGACGGTGTGCGCGCGGTGTCGCATGATGGCCTGCACGTTCTCCTCGTTGCCGACGTGGTGCAGGATCGTCGTCCCCAGCCGATCGGCGATCAGCAGATCGAAGAACGCCTCGGTGCCGGTCACGGCGCGGGCGGCCGCGATCTCGGCGACGTTCCGGCCGACGGCGTCCGCCAAGGCGGCGTCGCGCACGCCCGAGATCTGGATCGTGCGCCAGTCGACGACCAGACCGTGGTTGCCGTCGCTGCCGCGTTCCTCGACATCGCCCCGGATCCGCTCACGGAGGGCCGGGTCCGCGAGGCGCGCCAGCGTCGCGTCGGGACCGCCTTCGGCCGACCAGCTCGGCAGGAGCGCGGCCAGCGTCGTGGAGCCCGGGAGATAGGGATACGTGTCCAGGCTGATGTCGCACCCCTCTGCCAAGGCGGCGTCGATGAGCTCCACGAACTCCGCGGCGCGTCCGGCGTTGACGCCGAAGTTCATGGTGGCGTGGGCCAGGTGCAGCGGGCAGCCGGAGCGGCGGGAGATCTCGATCATCTCGGCGTAGCCGTCGAGAGCGCCCGCGCCGTAGGAGCGCTGGTGCGGCGAGTGGTAGCCGTTGTGGGCGGCGACGACTTCGCAGAGTTCGACGAGCTCGTCGGTGGCCGCGTACATGCCCGGGGTGTAGGACAGGCCGCTGGACATCCCGACGGCGCCTTCGCACAGGCCCTGGGCGAGGAGTTCGCGCATGCGGTCCAGCTCGGCGCGGCTCGGCGGGCGGTTGTCCCAGCCCATCGCGAGCATGCGGACGGAACCGTGCGGGACGAGGTAGCAGGCATTGATCGCAATGCCCTGATCAAGCCGGTCCAGGTATTCGCCGACGGTGCGCCAGCTCCAGTCGAAGTCGTCGGGATCGCCGTTCCAGCCGGCGATCTGGCGGCGCAGGCCCGGGAGCGTGGTGTCGTCGACCGGGGCGTAGGACAGCCCGTCCTGGCCGAGGACCTCGCAGGTGACGCCTTGCGTGACGCGGGAGGGGTGCTCGCGCTCGATGAGGGCGCGCAGGTCGGAGTGCGCGTGCATGTCGATGAAGCCGGGCGAGAGGACCAGGCCCTCGGCATCGATGACGCGCGACGCTGTCGGTCGCGATGGTGCGCTGTCGAGTTCGGCGATGTCGGTGATGACGCCGCCGGTGACGGTCACGTCGGCGCGGTAGCGGTCCGCGCCGGTGCCGTCCACGACGGTCGCGCCGCGGAAGACCAGGTCTGCCATCAGAAGAACGTCCTCACCAGGTCGACGACTTTCGGGTCGGCGCTGTCGGCGTCGTCGAGGACCGGGATCAGGGTCCACTTGTCGAAGGCGGTGCAGGGATGGGAGAGACCGAGGCGGAGGACGGCGCCGACCGGGGCGGTGTCGCCGGCGTCGCGCAGGAAGGTGTGCTGGTCGTTCAGCGCCGTGACGGCGCCGGAAGCCTGCCCGCCGCCCCGGACGAGCTCGGGGATCGGCAGGCCCTCGTCGAAGGGGAAGTCGCGCTTGCCGGCGTCGAGAAGGGAGAGGTTCGGCTCGGGGTGCGAGACGACGCGGGCCCAGCCGTGCATCGCGGCGCGGAAGGCCGTCGCGTTCTCCGTGCGCGATAACGGCGAGATGCCACGGTAGAAGCCGTCGTCGTGGATGACGTAGGCGCCGGAGCGGATGACGACTTCGCCCCCTGATTCCGCCGCTGCCGGTACCAGGACCTCGGCTACGGTGTCGAAATACGCGCTGCCGCCGGCTGTGACGATGGGATGGTCGGTCTCGTAGGCGCTCGGAGCGAGGCGGCGATGCAGCTCGGCGAGGTCGCGGAGGTAGGCGCGGACCGTGGCGAGGCTTTCGGGGGAAGCGTTGTGAGCCAAGGAACCCTCGTACCCTGCGACGCCCGCGAGCCGTAGCGTCGGTGCCGCTTGGACGGCACGCGCGACCTCTTCGGCCTCTGCGATGGTGCGCGCTCCGGTCCGGCCGCCCGGGGCGCCGAGCTCGACGAGAACCTCGACCGGGCGGTCGGTCTCGGGATCCGGGCCGGAGCCGACGCCCGCGGCGTGCAGGGCGGCGTCCATCTGGGTGACGGTGTCCACCGAATCGGCCCAGCAGGCGAACGCGAAGTCCGGGTCACCGGCCAGTTCGCCGGCGATCCAGGCCAGGCCCGCCGGATCGAGGAGCGAGTTGGCGAGCATGAGGCGCTGGACGCCGAAGGCGCGGGCGACGTGGAGCTGCGGGAGGTTGGCGAGGGTGATGCCGACGGCGCCGGCGTCGAGCTGGGCCTGCCAGAGCGCGGGGGCCATCGTGGTCTTGCCGTGCGGGGCCAGGGCGACGCCGGCCCCGCGGCACCAGGCGGCCATGGTGCGCAGGTTGTGGTCGAGGGCGCCGGCGTCGAGAGTGAGGAGCGGCGTGCCGAGGTCGGCGAGGTGCGGGGACGAGGCGACGTACGCCTGCGCGGTCCGGCCCCAGGCCTCCGGCGGCAGGGCTTTGAACCGCCAGTCGAGGTGCTCCTCGCCGAGGGCGGCGACGGCGGCGCGGTCGATGCCGGACCCCGCGGTGCGGCGGCCGAACGTCTGGTGAACCATACGGCGCCTCCGCTGCCAGGTGGATTGCATTATGTGCAACGCTCGTTGCGTATGCTGCCCTCCGGTTCTAGCATTCGAGCCGAAGGGCGGTCAACGTCGGCGGTGATCGCCGGACGCGCCGACGGACCGACGGGATGACTGGGGAGGCCGAGTGGAGACGCCGTGGGCGGTGTGTGTCGGCGAGTCGATGGCGGCTTTGCTGCCGGACGCGCCGGGGCCGCTGGAGGGGGTCGGGTCGTTCGCGGTGTCGGCGGGCGGTGCGGAGTCGAACGTGGCGTGTGCGCTGCGGGCGTTGGGGATTCCCAGCGCGTGGGTCAGCCGGGTCGGCGACGACGGGTTCGGGCGGCGGTTGGCCGCCGAGGTGGCGGGCCGGGGCGTCGACACCTCCGGAGTGGCGATCGACCCGGGCCGGCCCACGGGGCTGTACCTGAAGGAGACCGGGGGATCGGAGCGCGAGGGCGATCTCGGCGCGGGTCGCAGCAGGCTGCATTACTACCGCGCCGGTTCGGCGGCCTCGGCGATGTCGGCGGCGACGCTGCGCGAGCCCGCGGTGTCGCGCCTGATGGACGGCGCGCGGCTGATCCATCTGACGGGGATCACGCCGGCGCTGTCGGAGACGTGCTTGGAGATGGTGCGGGCGTTGCTGAACGCGCCGCGCGGCGACCGGCTGGTCAGCTTCGATCTGAACTGGCGGCCGGTGTTGTGGCGGGACCGCGACGCGGAAGTGTTGCGGGAGTTCGTGAACGCGGCCGACGTCGCGCTGCTCGGCGCGGACGAGGCGGAAGCCGCTTTCGGCACCGGCGAGCCGGCCAAGCTCAGGGCTCTGTTTCCCGGACCGGCGACGATCGTGGTGAAGGACGCCGAGCGGGTGGTCACCGCGCTGACCGCCGACGGAGCGGTGTCCGAGCCGGCGCTGGCGGTGGACGTGGTCGAGCCGACCGGGGCCGGCGACGCCTTCGCCGCCGGCTATCTGGCCGGCACGCTGCACGGGTTCGACGAGCGGCGGCGTCTGCGGCTCGGCCATCTGGCTGCCGCTTCGGCGTTGGTGGCGCACGGCGATGTCGGAGAGCTGGGCGACCTGAGCAGGCTCGGCGAGGTGGATCCTGCCGACCCCCTCGCTGCTGCCGACCACGACGGTCAGTGGTCGGCCGCGGCGGTCGCCGCACTGCTCGACGCTCCCGAGGAACAGTGGCGCGCGACGCGGATCTCCATCGACGGCATCGCATTCGGGATGCGGAGGTGAGGGTTCGATGAGCCAGACCGTCAGCCGCGCCCTCCGCCTGCTCACCGAGCTCGGCGAGGGCGAGCGCTCGCTCGACCAGCTGGCCGAGGTGATCGGCGTCCACAAGACCACCGTCCTGCGCCTGCTCCAGTCGCTGGAGGCCGACCGCTTCGTCTACCGCGACGCCGACTACCGCTACCACCTCGGCGCAGGCCTGTTCGCCCTGTCCAGCCTCGCGATGGAGCAGCGCGGCATCCGCCGGATCGCGGCTCCGCATCTGGCGGCGCTCAACGCGGCGACCGGCCAGACCGTGCACCTCGCGGCGTATGAAGGCGGCGAGGTCGTCTACATCGACAAGTACGACTCGCGCCACAAGGTGCGGATGTATTCGCGCATCGGGTTGAAGGCCGGGCTGCACAACACCGCTGTCGCGAAAGTGCTGCTCGCCGATCTGCCGGTGGCCGAGCGGCGGCGGGTCGTGGCGGGGATCGAGTTCGTGCCGCACACGCCGAACACGATCGTGTCGGCGCCGCAGTTGCTCACCGAGCTGGAGACCGTCGCCGCGCAGGGGTGGGCGCAGGACCACGCCGAGCACGAGACGTTCATCAACTGCGTCGGCGCGCCGGTGCGGGACGCGTCGGGGCGCGCGGTGGCCGCGGTGTCGATCTCGGTACCGGACGTCGTCCTGCCGTATGAGCAGGTCCTGGAACTGTTGCCCCAGTTGGTGGATGCCGTGCGCGCCATCTCGGCTGATGCGGGCGCTCCTTGACCGTGTCCGGCGACCGGTCGTCCCCGACTTCGAATCCTGAGCCGAAGAACCAACCCCGAAAGAAAGCGAGCCATCCCATGGCCTCCACGAAGACCGAGATCCGCACCGACGGTGCCCCGGCTCCCATGCCGGTGCTCTCCCAGGGCGTGCGCAAGGGACCGTTCCTGCAGGTGTCCGGCCAGGGCGGCGAGGACCCGGCGACGGGCCAGTACGTGGCCCCCGGCGACGTGAAGGCGCAGACCACGCGCACGCTGGAGAACGTGAAGGCGATCGTCGAGGCCGGCGGCGGCACCGTCGACGACATCCTGATGTTCCGCGTCTACCTCACCACCCGCGAGCACTTCGCCGAGATGAACGAGGCCTACGGGGAGTTCCTCGCCGCGAACCTCGGCGCGGACGGTGTGCAGCCGGGCCGGACGACGGTGTTCGTCGAGCTGCCGAAGGAGTCGATGCTGGTGGAGATCGACGCGCTCGCTGTCGTCGACTGATCCGGCGAAGCGCTTTTTCCGGTGCGGCGTGCCTTCCGGTGAATTGCTTCTTCCGGTGAAGCGTCTCTCATAACAGGGGCCTCATTCTGCGGGATGAGGCCCCTGGACCTGGGGGATGAGCTGCGGCGAAGTGCCATCCGTGGGCTGATTCACGCTGACCGGGCCGGCTCGTAGCTTCGAGCCATGGAAATCAACCGACGCCGCTTGGCGGCCTCCGCGATCGTCGCCCTGTCTGTCTCCGCGCTCACTTTCGCCGGGTCCGGCGCTGCTTCTGCGGCCTCGGCTCCGCACGCGGCTTCTGTCTCGCGTTCTGTGACGGCCGCATCGTCCGCCGCGCAGTTTTCGCTTCCCGCGCCGACCGGTCGCTATGCGGCAGGTGAGGACGTTCTGCACCTGACCGACACCAGCCGCCTCGACCCGTGGAACCCCTCGGCCGGCTACCGCCAACTGACCGTTTCGATGTTCTACCCCGCGCGGCAGGGCACCGGGCAGCCTGCTCCGTACATGAGCGCGGGTGAGGCGCAGAACTTCGTGACGCTGCGCGTGCCCCCGGGCTTCGGAGTCACCCCCGAAGCCGTCGCCGCCTTGCAGACCAACGCCTTCACCGGTGCCAAGGCCGCGCCGGGCAGGTTCCCGCTGATCGTCCTGTCGCCCGGCCTGGAGAATCCGCGCGCGACGCTGACTTCGCTGGCGACCGATCTGGCGAGCCGGGGGTACGTCGTCGCGCTGGTCGGCCACCCGTACGAGGACAGCGGCGAGCAGCTGGCCGACGGCAGCATCGCGCCGTGCTTGTGGTGCAGCCAGACCGGGCCGGACCCGGCGACCAACGAGCAGCTGGTCACCAGCCGGGGTGTGGACGTGAAGTTCGTGATCGACCAGCTCACCCGGGGCCACGTGTGGAATCTCAGCCATCTGATCGACGCGTGCGGCATCGGCATGGCCGGCCACTCGGTCGGCGGTGCGGCTGCCGCGGCCGCGATGGAGGCCGACCCGCGGATCCTGGCCGGCGTGAATCTGGACGGCACCTTCTGGCCCACCGTGCCGGCCGGTGGCCTCGGCGGTCGTTCCTTCATGCTGTTCGGCAAGCAGAGCGACCACGCTGAAGGCGATGCTCCCGACTGGGACCAGACCTGGGCCGATCTGACCGGCTACAAGCGCTGGTACGCGGTGTCCGGGGAGGCGCACGCGTCGTTCACCGACATCGCGGTGCTCGCTCAGGAGGCGTCGATGCCGGTTCCGGGGCAGAGCCTGGACGGGTATCGCAGCGTCCAGATCACGCGAGACTACGTCGCGGCATTCTTTGACAAGACGCTCAAGGGGATCTCGTCGCCGCTGATGGACGGTAGTTCGGCGGCGTATCCGGAAGTGGTTCCGCAGCCTTAGACGCGGTGCCGGCAACGCGGTGGTGGATGTGGCCGCTGGGTTCGCGGCGCTGGCGGGGGACGTGCGTAGAACTACGTAATTCGTTACTGCGGTTTGCATCGAGAGCCTCGCGGGAGGCTTCGGCCGGAGCGGAGGTGGCTACGGTGAACCCCATGTCCGATCCGACTGTTCCGAATCCCATGGTGCCGCAGGATTCGTCGATGCCGCCGACGGTGCCGACACCTCCGATGGCGACACCGCCGATGGTGCCGATGCCGTCGACGGCGCCGGCAAAGGCCGGTCTTTCGCTGCGGTCTCCGCTGGTCGCCGGTATCGCAGGGTTCGTGGTCGGCGCCGCTGCGCTCGGCGTTCCGTGGTTGATGAACAGCGACAGCAGCCCGTTCGGCGCCGGCAAGGCGTCTTTGAAGGCGCCGGCGTCCATCGGGGCCTACACGCAGGTGCAGAAGAACCCGAAGTACACTCCGGGCTCTCTCAAGCTGATCAACGATTCCGACCCGCAGAGCGCCAAGAACCTGTCGGCGGCGTATGGCGGAGCGGCGGTGGTCGTGCAGCGGTACACCGACGCCGATCTCGCGAACTTCGTCACGTTGGAGGCGGTGCGGGCGCAGAGCCCGACGCCGTATGTGCCGTTTGTGAACGCGCAGGATCTCGGGTTGGCCAAGCCGGACCAGGAGATCGTCACGGTGGGCGACGTCCACTGTCTCGTCGCCAACCTTCCCACCGAGGCGGGTCAGCAGCCGCAGTCGGACAGCGTCAATACCCTGACGTGCGAGCGTACGTCCGCGCATCTGACGGTCCGGCTGCGGTTCGGTGGCGGGGGCGATCTGATGCACTCGCCTCAGCAGGCTGCCGCGTTGGTGGATGTGGCTTGGAGCTCGCTGTCGTAGGGGCGGTCGTCGGGACGTCGTCGCGCGACAGCTGTGGTGGGCGGCTGGCGTTTACGGCTTGGCCTTGGTTTTCGCCGCCTTCCGCTTCGTGTCGGATTCGACGGACCAGCCGATCGCGACGGTCAGGACGCCGACGAGCGTTCCGGCGGATGCCCAGATCGCGCCGATCGGCGGCAGCCAGGTGCGGTAGATCCCGGCGCCGGCGGCCTCCGCCGCGAAGGCGGCGCCGGCGCCTGCCGCGAAGACGACGATGCCGGCCACGACGGTCACGGTGCCGCCGGCCGCGTTCGGGATCGCTTTCACGGCGGCGATGGTCCAGAGCGTCGCGGCGGTGATGCCGATGAAGCTGGTCGGGGCGATCAGCCACCAGCCGGGGGAGAGCGCGGGGTGCTGAGAGGAGGTCCCGTTCTGGGCTGCTTCGCGGGCGTCCTGGTCGGCGAAGACGGGGTGCCAGGCGGTGGGGATCTCGGCGTGTTTGAGGGCGTAGGCCGCCATGCCGAGGAGGGCGAGCATGAGGAGGAAGATCGCCTTGGTCTGCCAGGGGGATCGGGGCTTCGCGGAGTTCTTGTTGGTGAGGCCCGTGATGGTGAAGGTCGAGTTGCCTGATTGCTTTGCTTGCTTTGTCTTCTTGGACTGCGCTGATTGAGCTGACTGGGGTGACTGGGCCGACTGCGCTGATTGAGCTGATTGAGCTGTGCGGTTGCGGCGGTTCTCGTTGGCCGTCTGGATCCGGTCCTCGGCGTGGAGGATCGCGGCGGCGGCGTTCTTCCGGATCGCTTTGGCCAGCAGCCCGGCGACTTCTTTCGCGCCGCCGTTCTTGCCCGGTCCGGCGTCGAACGGTTTGAAGGGGCGAGTGTAGGCGCGGGTCGAGCCGAGGCTTGTGGCGTCGCCATCGGCGAGCTGTTCGGCTGCCTCGTCGACCATGGCCAGCGCGTCGGCGAGTTCGGGGCGGTTCGCGGGTTCTTTGAGGAGGAGTGCGCCTAGGAGCGGCTTGAGGGCCTTGGCGCGTTGCGGCTCCTGAGGGTCTTCGAAGAGCACTGCGGTGAGCGAGCCGGTGGGCGTGTCGCGGTGGAAGGGCGACGTGCCCTCGATCGCGTGATAGAGCGTGACGCCGAGGGAGAACAAGTCGCTGGCGGCTGTGGCTTCCTGGCCGCGTGCGCGCTCGGGGGCCATGTACTCGGCCGAGCCGAGGATCACGCCGGAGTCGGTGATCGACGGGTCGGTGTCGTGCACTGCGATGCCGAAGTCGGTGAGGAGGACGTCGCCGTCCTCGGTGAGCATGACGTTGGCCGGCTTGATGTCGCGGTGGACGACTTTGGCCGCCTGTGCCGCGCGCAGCGCTTGCAGGAGCGAGGCGGCTAGGTAGACGGCGTCGGGCTCGGTGAGGGGACCTTGGTCCTTGATGCGGTTGGCGAGCGTCTGGCCCTCGACCAGCTGCATGACGATCCAGGGGCCGCCGTCGTCGACGACGTCGTGGACGGCCACGATGTTCGGATGGTCGCGCAGCTTGGCGGCATGGCGCGCTTCACGAAGCGCGCGCTCGGTCTGCGCGGCGAGTTGGGAGCGCGGCGCGCTCAGCGGGAGGCGCACTTGCTTGACGGCGACGTCGATGTCGAGCGACCGGTCGCGCGCCCGCCAGACCTCGCCGAAGCCGCCCTCGCCGAGCTTGGCCGTGAGGCGGTAGCGGCCGCCGACCGACATCCCCACCTTCGCTGTCCCCGACCCCGCAGTGTCCACCACGGTGGCTACCTTCCCCGATTCGGGGCGCCGGTGCTCAGGAGGGGTCCTTTGACAGCGGGGGGTCGGAGTCTTCGGGGCTGCCGGGGCGGGGGCGATCGACGTGTCGACCGTGCGTCCGAAGCGGTTGACGAGTTCTGTGCGTATCTCCGCGCGGAGCGCATCGAGGGCCTCGGATGCCGGCAACAGACGCGAGGGCCTGAGCGTGGCGGGCCTGCTGGACATCTCGACGTGACTGGCTGCGTCAGAGTCC
>Ga0207694_10003626_pt1 | contig 12222 bp, 6 predicted proteins | sample KBSC34metaG_FD_184353 | JGI IMG/M metagenome (GOLD analysis project Ga0207694, IMG submission 184353) | Corn rhizosphere microbial communities from Kellogg Biological Station, Michigan, USA - KBS C3-4 metaG (SPAdes) (version 2) | ecosystem: Host-associated > Plants > Roots > Rhizosphere > Soil...
ATCTCGCCTGACTTCAATCGCACCTCGAGCTCGAGGCGTGCGACCGGCGCCTTCTTGGAAATCTCGATCCCTTCGAGATAGAGATAGGCATTGGTCCCGGCGAGGCCGCGAGTCTGAATGCCGCGCACGGCAATCTTTTTCACCAGCTTCTGGTTGTAGGCATCAAGGGCATCGAGCCGATGAACGCGATTGTACTGGGTCTTGTGGGTGGCCGAATAGCGCAGAATCATCAGCGGCTTGAATTTCGGCAAAGCCTCCATCGTCGCCTTGCCCTCCATCTTCTGAGGCTCATCGAGGATCAGAATGGGGCGGTTCGACGCGATGACATCGATGGGGCGGCGGGACTGGAAATCATCCAGTTCATCGTAAATCCGGCGATTGTCTGCGCCCTTTGCGGCAAACGCCTGGATGTTGATGACCATCACATTGATGCCGGCGTCGGACGAGAAGGTCTCCAACTCGTGCAGCCGCTTGGAATTGTAGATGAAAATCCGGGCCTTCTTGCCATAGCTTTCGGTGAAGTGGTCGGCTGTGATCTGAAGCGACTTGTAGACCCCTTCACGGATTGCGATCGACGGCACCATGATGATGAACTTTGACCAGCCAAAGCGCTTGTTCATCTCGAAAATGGTCTTGATGTAGCAATACGTTTTGCCCGTGCCGGTTTCCATCTCGACGTCGAGATTGAACTTGCACCCCGCGCTGACCACCAGCTTATCAGAGAGCGGTAGATTCTGACGTTTCTGCACGTCGCGCAAATTGTTGAGCACCTGATCGTCATTCAACTGGAGGTCGGCGTTCTTTAGCCCTTCCTCGAACGCGCTCGCTTGCGCCTTCCGACCGGGATCGATCCGGTAGCTGGTGCCACTCACCAACGGCTGACCAGCAAAGCAATCAACGACAGATTCCACGGCATTTGTCTGGTACGACTGGACTTTGAATTTGAGCTTCATTGTCAGTCCTTCAGATCGATTTCACGTCAGTGCCAGGCGACATCTGCCGGAAAATCTGTTCGACGTTGACCTTCACCGCGTCGGATACGAAGCCGTTGTCGCGGAACACGACGCGCAAAGGCACTCGACCTGCCAGTTCCTTGACCAAATCCTCGGTGATGCCGCTCTCGAAACAGGCGACGAGTGCATTGTCATCAACAAAGAACACCGTCTTACCCTGCACCGCCTCACGGCGGATAGGCAGCGTCAGATCGACACCCCAATCCACAAGCACTTGGAAAAGTAGGTCATCACCGGTGCGGTCGGGTTTGATATTGTCCACGGCCAGCAATAAGTCGGCTTGGTCGAATTCGTCGGGACGATAGTAGACATCCTGCATATTTGACGTGTCGATCTTCAGGGTTCGGAATCCAACGTCCGTGCCAGCGAAGCTGGCGTTAGCAGCGATCTTATTCCCGGCCTCCTGAAGCCGCTTTTTAGTGATTTCTGCAATCGTGCTATATTCGCTACGCCCCGTCGCTTCGGGAATCTGAACGAGCACAAACCGGCGTTTGGAGCCATGCGCGAGGTTCACTTTCATGACCGCGTGAGCCGTGCTTCCAGATCCGGCAAAGAAGTCCAAGATGATATCATCTGACTTGGTGACCAGCTCGATAAATTCGGACAACACGTCGGTGTTCTTAGGAAACGGGAACCAACCCTTACCGACGAGCTCTTCGACCTCAAGCGTTGCAGAACGACCGTCCCTGTAAAAAACCGAGGAGTACGGCTCGCTGTCGATCTCGAACAGATAGCTTTTCCGGTTCGGAATCGTGGTTTCATCCGGTCCGAAATGAATGCGGGGAGGCGTCTGCGCTAGCGCCCAATTGGTCTTCGTTTCATCCCATCGCCACCCTGTCGATGGTTTTTTGCATGATTTGCCTGTAACGGGATGAGGGATGTCATGGCGCGGCCTGGACGCCCTACCGTCATCTGGGCCCGCAAAATCCGCCGCGAAGTAGAGCCCGCGGTCGTCAGACCAGCTGTAGTGTTTGTGAGCCTTGCGCGGGTCGTCTTTGGGCAGTTGCTTGTACCAGTCCTGCATTTCCGCGCGAATGGCCTCGTGGTTGCCCCCAAAACTCGTGCGGAGCTCGGAGTATTTTTCCAGAACCTGATCGGCACCCTCTTTCGGCCGACGCCAAACGCCGCTTGCGATCACGGATGCTTTATCGCGGACGTAGCACAGAACGTACTCGTGAACTTTGGCGATGAGTTTCGAATCGCCCTTCTTCGAGCGCTGCCAGACTACCTGGCTGACGAAATTCTCTTCGCCGAAGACCTCATCACAGACCTTTCGAAGGTTGTCAGACTCGTTGTCGTCAATCGAAATGAGGATGACCCCATCATCTCTGAGCAGATTGCGGGCGAGCTTCAACCTCGGATAAATCATGCTCAACCAATCTGAGTGAAAGCGACCGTTGGCCTCAGTATTGGCCACCAAGCGCTGCCCAGACTCATCTTTTTGGAGCGAAGACTCGAGATAATCTCCGGACGATTGAGAAAAGTCATCAGCGTAAATGAAATCATTTCCCGTATTGTATGGCGGATCAATATAAATAAGCTTCACTTTTCCAAGGTATATTTCTTGGAGCAGTTTAAGAGCCTCTAGGTTGTCGCCTTCAATGAATATGTTGCGAGTTTTGTCATAGTCGACACTTTCATCCCGAACCGGGCGCAGCGTCTTTGCAATTGGTACATTCGCCAGTGCCAACGCCTCTCGTTTTCCTGGCCAATCGAGCCGATATCGTTCCTGCGGTCCTTCGACTATATGATCCGCCAACTCCTGCCGCAGCTGATCGAAATCTACCGCCAGACGCATCTGCCCTGAGCCTTCTTCGAGCGCCTCGGTCACACAGCCCGGAAACAAGCTGCGGATCTTGGCGATGTTGTCGTGGGTGAGGTCGGGGGTGTGCATCTTGAGCTTATCCATCGTCATTCCTTTTGCTCGCTGGCGGCAGACTGGCGGCTGTCCGCGTTAGCGAGCCCATTTTGCTGAATTTCGGCCAAATGTTGCTTGGCCTCGCGTAGCTCGGCATTGATCTCCACGCGCTTGTTGAACTGCTTTTCTCGGTCGAGCCGAGCCTTGATGCGATCGACTTCACGGGCCTTGACCCGGATCGTCTCTATGCGGGCCACCCGCGCCTGAATATCTTCGTCTGGAGATGCGTGCTCCGGCATCAACGCGGTGAGCATTTGCTCATAGAGCGCGCCGAGATTGAGTGCGATGGGGAGCGTTTGCCGTGAGGCTGCCTCTTCCACCCAGTCGGTCTCGAAATATTCGCTCACCACCCATTTGGTGAAATCGGCCTCACTCGGCCGCTTGAAGGCGGCGATGACCTTCCGTTTGCCTGACCAATTCAACTCGAAAATCAGGGGAAACGGAATGGCTCGGTCGATGGCGCGCAGCACTTCGAGGTCGAGGTCCGCGCGGCGCAGGCTGATGGCGAAGATCTGGATCTCCGTCACCGAGCGCGTGGCTGCCAGATTGATCGTCTCGGGCGCCAGCTTGAACTTCCACACGATCTGGTCGACCTGGGTGATGAACAGGTCTTTCAACGCGGTGCTTGCGCCCGTGTGTTCATAGATCTTGTTTTTCGGGAGCACGCGCCCGAAGGCGGCACCCTTGGGATAATCGAAGAAGGCCGTCACCCCGTTGCCTCCTCGATCACAAGGAAGGCGATCAGCTCGAAATCATCGAGACCGGCGATGGTGTGAACCAAGGCCGATGTCCGCCCACTGCTGAAAAGGCTGTCGAGATCCTTCTCCTCCTTCACGTCGATCATCGACCGGATCGCGGCGCTCAAAAGGTTGGAGCACTGCTCCATCTTGCGGCCGTCCTGCGTCCGTTCGTTAAACAGGCGGCACACGTCCTGGACGGGATCGGGACGACCCTTGCAGCTTGAGCGGATCAGGTCGAGCAACCGCTTAACCAGGGTGTGATCCTCCACGATCTCACCGTCGTTGCCGATATAAACGATATAGTAGGGGTGGAGGCGGTTCTGCTGATTGACGTTCACGCTGTCGTGGATGTTCTTTAGCGCAAAGATCACGCCAGGCATCAAGCCCACGGCAGGGTTTGACGGCACTACGGCATGCATGCCGTTCGGCAGATTGTTCAGTTCACCGTTGGCCTTGATGTAATTCAGGAGGTCCATCCGGAAATCATTGAGGCCTAGGTCCGTGATCGACACCCCGGTCCGAACATCCTCAAGTTCGATCACCTCCTCCTGAAGGCGCTGAAGCTGCTCCTTGCGATAGGCAATATCGCTACTCTTTGAGGTGAGGACGTTGTCGTCGCCGGTCGCAGTCACGTCGGCGATCATCATGCGGTTTTCGACCCGCTCCTTGAGGTTGATGTACTCGTCCAGCGAGATATCCGGCCAATAATTGACGAGCTGAATCTGGCTGTTCGGGGAGCCGATGCGGTCGATCCGCCCAAAGCGCTGGATGATGCGCACCGGGTTCCAGTGGATGTCGTAATTGACCAGATAATCGCAGTCCTGAAGGTTCTGGCCTTCCGAGATGCAGTCCGTGCCGATCAGTATGTCGAGTTCGGCGGGCTCCTCCGACAGGATCAGGTGCTTTTCCTTGGACCTTGGCGAAAAAAGCGTGAGGATCGACTGGAAATCATAGCTCTTTTTCAGCGTGGTCTTTGGCGCGTCCGAACCCGTCACCTTGCCCGTATGAATGCCGTTAGATTGCAGGAGAGCCGGTGCCAAATTGGCATAGAGGTAGTTCGCCGTGTCTGCGAAGGCCGTGAAGATGATGACCTTGCGGTTCCCGGGATTGAGCGGCTCCGCAAGCTTGCCCGCGATAATGCCCTTCAGATGCTGGAGTTTGGCGTCATCCTCTGGGCCAACCAGCTCCATTGATGTGGTCAGCTCGCGGATCAGAAACAGGTCGGCTTTCAGATCGTGCTTCCACGACGGCACATCCATGTCCGACAGGCTGATCTGCACCTTCTTGCCGACGGTGAACTCGTCGACACCGCCCAGATCATCGTCCTCGTCGTCCAGGGAAACATCGGCCAGAAAGTCGCTGACGGTCTGGGAGCCGCCGGAACGCTCAAAGCTGGCGATGGCGTCCAGCGTCCGGGTGATGTTGCCACTCAACGCGCGAAGCGTCAGCCGAAACGCCTCGACCGAACTTTCAAGCCGCTTCAGCAGATTTGTCGTCATGAGCGCCTGCAAGCTGCGCTCGCGATCGGCCTGACGCAGCTTACCCCGCCCACCTTCCACCTGGGTGTCGTAGATCTCTTCGTATTTCCGCAAGCGACTCGGCAGGATGTAGCCGATGGGTGCGTACACCGCGAGCTTTAGCACCGAGAGGCGACCAAAAATGTCGTTGAGCCCCAGCACGTCGGGACGGTGGGTAATCGGGCATTGATATGACAGCGGTTTACGCCGCTGCGGGAACTTGCCGATGTCCTTGGTGTCGTAGAAAGTCTCGATATGCTTGCGCGACCGGGCAATCGTCACCGCATCTAGCAACTCGAAGAAATCAAAATCCAGCGCCTTGAGGATTGTAGCCGCCGTGCGTTCTTCAGCCGGCAGATCGGTCCAGGCATTGAACGCCTTCTGGGCACGGCGGAAAATCTCCTCGACCCCCGTCTTCGCCTTCAAATTTCGGCTCAGGCTCTCGGACTCCCCCTCATAAGCAAGGGCGAGCTGGTTGCGCAAATCATTGAAGCGATTGTTGACCGGCGTTGCCGACAGCATGAGAACCTTGGTCTTCACGCCATCGCGGATCACCTTGTTCATCAACTTCTGATAGCGGGTCTCCCGGTCCTTATAGACGTCGTTGTTCCGGAAATTATGCGACTCGTCGATGACGACCAGATCATAATTGCCCCAGTTGACCCGGTTCAGTGGAATGCCGAACGATTCTCCCGACGTGCGCGACAGGTCGGTATGGCAAAGGACGTCGTAGTTGAGCCGGTCCTTGGCAAAAATGTTAGTCTTGAGGTTGGTGTTGTAGTTGCGCCAGTTGTCCGCCAGCTTCTTGGGGCACAGCACCAGGACGGATCGATTGCGCAGCTCGTAGTATTTTATGACCGCCAATGCGGTGAAGGTTTTGCCCAGACCGACACTATCGGCAAGAATGCAGCCATTGTGCGTTTCCAGCTTGTTGATGATGCCGGTCACCGCATCCCGCTGGTAGTTGAACAGCTTGTTCCAGACCTGGCTGTCCTTGTAACCCGTCAGATCATTGGGCAACGCATCTTGATCGAGGTCCTCCAGGAAATCCTGAAAGATGTTGTACAGGATCTGAAAATACAGGCGTTCCGGCGAGTTTTCCTGGTAGACGGACTCGATATGGTCGCAGATCGCCGCCGTGACATCCTTCACCTTTTCGGCGTCATTCCATATTTGGTTGAAGAGCTGGAGGTAGACATCCGTGTGGCTGGGATCGTCGACACGGGTCACCAGATTCGATACCGCGCTGCCCTTCTGGTAGCCGAGATCAACGGCAGTGAAGCCACTGATCGGCATGTATGCGGCCCCACCAGCATCAGCCGAAACATGCACGAACTGCTGCATGGCTGAATTAGTCGAATTTGACTTGAAGCGAGCCTTCTTGCGTATCCAGTCCGCGCATTCCCGCGCGACGGCGCGCTGCGTCAGCTTGTTGCGCAACTGGATCTCGAACTCCGTCCCGTAGAGGCTGCTCTCGCCACCGGACTTCGGGATGAAAAATTCACGCCGTTCCTTGCGAAGGCGGTCGGTCACATCGGTCGGGACGAACGTAGGAGACGTGAAAATGAATTGCAGGCTTTCCACCTTGGCAAGCTCTGACTTCAGGGCTTCGAACGCATAAATCGAGAAGCAGGATGCGGCGATTTTTAACCGCGCGCCCCGACCAAGGGTGCTCTTCAGATCGTCGCCGAGCAGCTGCGATGTGTTGTCGATAATCTTCATCTCAGCCCCACAAACATGACAGCGGCGCAGCGGCTAGCTTGTCGCTAAAGGGCACGAAATCGGTGCTGTCATAAAGCACAACGCCGAAGGCAAACCGGTCCTTGCAGGCTTCGGCCAAGGTCCGCAGTCCACCGAAGTCGCTAGACTTCACGGTCGCCGACGCCTTGATCTCGATCCCCACGATCATACCGTCGTCACGTTCCAGCACGATGTCGACTTCGCGCATCTGCTGGTCCCGGAAATGGTAGGGCGTCAGGCGCATATCCGACGCTGTCATGAGTTTCAGGACTTCGGAGAAGACAAAGGTTTCCAGAAGCGCGCCAAATAGCTCGCGGCTTGCCTTCACGCGCTCGAAGGTTAATCCGCGCGCTGCGGCGAGTAAGCCGGAATCGAGAAAGTGTAATTTCGGCGTCTTGGCGATCCGTTTGAGCGCGTTCGTGTACCATGGCCGCAACGTCGCAACGAGAAACACCTGTTCGAGCAGCGCTACGTAACGCTGACCGGTTTTGTAGCTGACATTGATGCTGGCACCGAGTTGGGAGTAATTGACTAACTGGCCCGAATGCTCCGCCAACAGTCGGACGAATTTCGGCAGTTCAGTTAGCTTCTCAATCTCGGCAATGTCTCGCAAGTCGCGGGTCAGGACCGATGTCAAATAGGCCCGCGCCCAGTCTTGACGACGGCGTTCGCTCTCGCGGGCAATCGCCTCGGGAAAGCCACCCATCAACGCAAGCTGAACAAGATCGTCGCCAACGATCGCCTGCTTTTCACCCTCCAGCGTTCCTGTGAAGACGCGGTCCAGAAAGGTTGGCGCCACGCCCCTTATTTCCGCACGGGAGAGCGGTAGCATCCCGATGGTTTCCATGCGGCCCGCGAGGCTATCGGCAACGCGCGGCAGGGTCAGCACGTTGGCCGAGCCGGTAAGCAGGAAGCGGCCTGGCGATAGTCTTCGTCCACCGTCTTCTTGATCGCCAGAAGGACGTCGGGCGCGCGTTGGATCTCGTCAATGATCGCCCGGTTCAGGCCGCGGATGAACCCGCTCGGATCTGTCCGGGCCGCTTCAAGCGCGGTCTGATCGTCGAGGGTGATGTAGGTTCTACCCTCCTCGCCCATATTCCGGACGAGTGTCGTCTTGCCTGCACGGCGCGGGCCCGCAATCAGAACCACTGGGGTATCTGAGAGGGCTTCCTTGACCCTATGCTCCACAAACCGCTCGTACATGCCGACCCTGATAAACAGAACGTTCTGCTATGACAATTAGAAGTCTGTGGAAGGAAAAATAGAATTATGCCGAGGCATTTTGAGCGACCGCTGACCACGCCGTCATGCGCTCCTGCGCGTCGTCTCGGCTGCGCCCTTCTCGTGGCGGAACCCTCTCTCGCGCTAACCTTTCACAGATCCGCGCACCTTGGTGGCGGCTTCTCAACGGCAAAGGTGGCGCAGACCAGCAAGGTGCCGACTGTCGACCACGTCGATCATCTCGAGCAACGCCCCCGCGGCCGCTCGTGTCTCTTCCAAGGTCATCGACGAGAAGGATAGGAGGTCATCCAGATTATCGGAGTGTGATTCGACTTGGGAAAGCCTTTCAAGGGCTGAAAGGCGATCGCGATCGAGGTTTGGAAAGTCAGCACAGAGTTTCGCGATCTGCCCGGTCAATCCCGAACTCCCTGGGCATTTGAAGGCCAGAAAGACGTCAAGCACACGACGCAGCACGTTTGGCATCATATAGCCGTGCTCATAATAGGTCTCCGGATCGGCCGTGAACTTCAGGACATGCCCGAACAGAAAATGATATTCTGAGTCATACTCACGGAGCAGGCGCGGCATCTCCACTATCGTCGACGAGCGTTTGTTTTTCCCGATGGGCATCGATACGTCGATGAAAAGCAACGCTGCAGTGGCTTCTTTCCCCTCGGGCGGCCGCGCCCGGCTTTTCCACGCCTTCCGAAACTCATTCATGCATTGAAGATTGTGCGTCAGCACGAAAAGCTGCGCGCATTCTCCCAAGCGGCTGCGGACAAGCGAGCAGGCATAGTTGAGCGCTTTGGTGTCGAGGCTCGACACGGGATCGTCGATGACCACGATCAGGTCCTTAAGTTTGCGGCCTTCCGCCTCGATCGAAGAGAGGAAGTAGGAGATGGCGATCGCGGTTTTCTCGCCCTCGCTCGGTGCGCCGCGGATCCGCTCCCCATGGCGGTACAGCTCATAACCCTGCTCGATGGGATGGATGGTGAGTTCGCCATGGCCCAGGTAGGAGGCTATCAGCTTGTTGATGGCGCCCGCTGCGGGGCCGTGCTCCTTGATCTGCTGCCGCAGCTGCAAGGCCAATTCGTTCAGGCGTTTGAGCTCCTCGCCCTCCGCAGTCAGCTTTGTCTGCGCGTCGTCGAGCTCCTTGGTGTAGTTCCCATAATCGGTGCCGCAGTCCGCAATGAAGTGCTCGCGAATCGCAAGCTCGGCTGCCTCTTTATGTTTGGTGAAATTGCCGGTGGCGTCGTTATGCGCAGCGATCGCCCTGTTCGTGCCCTCAATGGCCTGAGCCAGTGCCGTCACCGCTGCGGCAATATCAGATTGAGACGCGAGGCCCGACATGTCGGCCGGTGTCGCGGGGCGATCCTGTTTGCGCGTTAGGACGGTTTGCAAGGCGCGCAAATAGCTTCGCGCCTGCTTTATCGCGCCGACGGTTTCAGCCCGCGTCCGCCCGAACTCCGCTCTAAGCTCGGTCACCAGCGCGTCAGTGGTGGGGATCGTCTCCTCAAGCCTGGTAAGGGTCGTCAGCGCATTTGTCAGGCGATCGGCAGTCTTGGCGAGTTTCGCGACGAAGGAATCCACCTGGCTGTCGAAAGCCGACGCGAGAAGTGTCCTCCTCTCCGCGGAGATCGGATTGCCGCAGAGCAGACAATCTTCGATCCCATTGACCTCATGAAACTCATGCCCGTCCTTCAACCAGAGTAGCATGTCCGGAAAGCGCTGGATCTCGTCCAGCGCGACAGTGGTCAACGACTGGCTGCAGATATCGGTGATAAAATTGTAGGCGGTCTCGATGCTAGAGGCGTCGAAATCGAGGGGTGGGAGCTTCGCCATTGGTTCGGCCAGCATTCGCGTGTCCTCTGCCGCCTTCAGCGCGGCATCGGTCAACGTGGCTGGATCGCTTGCTCCCCAAGTATCATAATCCTTGGCGAGCGCCGGCGCCTCGTATTTCCGGCTGCCGAGGTGAAGTCGGGCGGCGGTGAGCTTGGCGCGCTCTCGTTTGAAATCGGCGAAGCTCTTGCCGGCGGCCTTTTCGACGGCTTCGGCGGCCACTTTCGCCGCGGCCTGCTTGATTATCAGCACCTCGGTGCTGGCCAGCTCGGCGGCGGCATCGGCCTGATCGGCGCCGATGAAAAATACCGGGCTCGCGAGGCCGGTGGTCCATTGGAGATTCTGATCGACATAGTCGGCATTGAACACCAGCAGGCGCCGTTCGAGCCCAGTCGGTCGCGACGGGCATCCAAAGTCGGTGCCGTCATCCAGCACGAGGTCAAAGGAGCAACCGTCCGGCAATTTGGGATGCGGGGCCCCCAACTCGAGGCTGGAGAAGAGACGAGACAAAGTGCTCTTGCCCGACCCATTGAAGCCATAAATCAAATTGAAGCGACGCAAATCGAGAGGTGCGGAGCGTGCATTTCGATCCGCGAAGATACCCATTTGCTGCATCAAGCGCAGATTTTTGATTATCGCTGCCATCGTGCCCCAGACCTCATGCCGCACTCCTCTTTAAGCGGGATTTCCGAGCGGCCCTCATGCGGGAGAGGCGGCGAGCGAAATCCGGTTGCCCACCACATGACGAAATGCCCGATCGCGGCAGGTCAACAGGATAACCTGCATTCGTTCGGCCGCCTCGCTCAAGATCTCGACCATGAGATCAAGCCGGGCATCGTCAGAATAGACGAGCGGGTCGTCGAGGATCAGCGAAACGGGCCGGCCCTGATCGAGAAGCATGTCCGCGAACGCGATCCGCGTTAGGACCGCCAGCTGCTCTTGGGTGCCACGGGACAGATCTCCGCACCCTTCGCTGATCCCACCTCGGATGACCGCTTCCAGTGCCAGATCCTCCGAGAAGGAAAGGTCGCAGCCTGGCAACAGACGTTCGATATGCCGTTTCGCACGTTTCGCCACGGGGCCAACGAACTTAGCCGACGTCTCGTCGCGTGCCTCGTCGAGCGTTTCACGCAGCAGCTTCAGCGTCTCGGCTTCGTCAGTGATGCGCTGCAGGGCAGCGAGCGCGGCCTCTGCTTCTTCGCGGGCGCCTGCCTCCCGGTCTGCGAGACCTTTGCCACCCTCGCTTTCGACGGTGCCTTCCAGCCGAGCAATCTCCATCTCGAGCTTCGTTCGCGCTTCCCCGGCTGCTCGGCTCCGCGCATCGACTGTCTCGATCCTCCGCGTGATCGCGGCAGGATCGTGCGCAGTAGCGTCGCGCGTGGCCTCCTCCAGTTTCACCGCAGCTTCAGCCGTTAGCTCGCGGGCACGTGTTAGATCTGCGGCGAGCGTTGGAAACTCGGGCCGGCTCTCGATCGTATCGATCTGGGCGTTGGCATTGGATAGATCGCTCCCTGCGCCCGCCTCGGCGGTGGCGAGCGGTGCATCCTCCTCTTCGACACGCCGGAGCGCATCGACCGCGCTATCCTGAGCGCCTTCCGCCCGCGCAAGAGCTGAATCCGCCGCCTCCACCGCTTTGGTGAGGGCCGTGATGTCTGGGAGATCACTTTCGACCCCGTCGCCATCATCCACGAGCTCAATGATGAAGAGCTTGAGCGCGCCAGCACCGGCCGCAAGCCCGACATTCTCGTCGGCCGGCGTCGTTGCTTCGATCCGGGCCGCAATCGTGCGGAGTTCGCTCGCGGCGTCGCGCGCAGCATCGTTTCGCGCGCGAGCAGCCGCGAGATCCACGATATCCAGGTCCTCAAGTGCTGATTGCTGCTTCTCCAGCGCCGTTGATAGCGCCTCCTCGGCACTCGCGGCACCAGCCGGCGGCATAACGATCAATTCAGCATCGCCAAGACGGATATGGGTATTGCCGGTGAGAGTTCGCTCACCGGGGCTCATGGGCTCGCCGTCGATCAATATGGCGCCGGTGTCACCCGACAGCGCGATGCGCGTGGCGCCGGCGCTCTGTAGTGCACGAGCTTTGGCAACCGCCTTGTCGTTCGCTTCCAGCACTTCCATCGTTTTACTGGGGATCAAGGTCGCCGCGAGTGTCTTAACCTCGCCGTGGAGGCGTTCGAGTTCGACCAGCTCGACGTGCCGCTTACGCGCCGCAGCCACAGCGGTTCTGC
>Ga0207694_10003627_pt1 | contig 12221 bp, 6 predicted proteins | sample KBSC34metaG_FD_184353 | JGI IMG/M metagenome (GOLD analysis project Ga0207694, IMG submission 184353) | Corn rhizosphere microbial communities from Kellogg Biological Station, Michigan, USA - KBS C3-4 metaG (SPAdes) (version 2) | ecosystem: Host-associated > Plants > Roots > Rhizosphere > Soil...
GTCCAGCTCCCGCCGTAGTAGGTGAAGCAGCCGATGGATCGCGCGCCTGACCCGAGATGTAGTTCATGTCCGATCGGGGTGCACCGGGAACCAGCCCAATCGCTGTCACGGTGGTTTGCGATGACACGTACGCAATGTGCGTCTCGGGATCGTACGATCCGCCCGGCCAGTTCGATCCGCCGCCCGCGGTAGCCGCCGTCAGCGTAGCCAGCGGACCTTCGAACTTGCTCACGACGCCCGGAGTAAACATTGGTCCGAGTTTGTAGCGAGACACGAGTTTCACCGCTTCAGCTCGCAGCGCCGGTGTGAAGTCGATCAGATCGTTAATCGAGATGCCTTGCAGATCGTAAGCCGGAGGCTTGGTCGGGAAGGGTTGCGTGGGAGAATACCACTCCGTCGGAACGTCACCCTTCTCGACAGGTTTTTCGACGATCGGCCAAATGGGTTCTCCGGTCTCGCGATTCAGCACGTACATGAACGCCTGCTTGGTCGGCTGGGCCACCGCTTTCACAGTCCGTCCGTTGACGATGATATCGGTCAAGATCGGCGGACACGGATTGTCCATGTCCCAAATGCCGTGGTGGACGTACTGATAGTGCCACTTGCGCGCGCCGGTCTTCAAATCCACTGCCACGATGCTCTCGCCGAACAATCCCGCGCCCGGACGATGGCCGCCGAAGTAGTCGCCTGTGGGCATCTCGACGCCGATGTAGGCCAGGCCGAGCTGCTCATCTATCGACATCTGTCCCCACGCGCCGGTGTTGCCGGTATAGGACCAGGAGTCCTGTTCCCACGTGTTGAGTCCGAACTCGCCCGGTTTCGGGATGGTGTGGAAGATCCACAGCCGCTTGCCGGTCCGCACGTCGTAGCCGCGAACATAGCCCTTCACGTTGGTCTTACTGGCCGGAACGCCGCCCGGTTTGTGCGCTGCTCCTACGATCACTGTGTTTCCGGACACAAGCGGCGCGGAATGCAGCCCGATATCCGGGTTGAGCTCAGCGATCTCCTGATCGTCTTCCTGCTTGAGATCCACAATACCGGCCTTACCGAAACCGGCGATCTTCGCCCCGGTCTTGGCATCCAGCGCGACCATCTGATATCCGGGAGTAACGTAGATGATGCGCTCGTCCTTGCTTCCTGGGTTGCCATCGGTCCAATAGGCCAAACCACGGCCGGACAACTGGCGCGGAGCGGCCTCACCGCGCTTGCCTTCATTCTCACCGTGGACCCACAACAGCTCCCCCGTCGCCGCGTCCAGCGCGACTACCGACCGGCGTGTTCCCGCTGTGGAATACAGGACGCCTTTGACCATCAGCGGCGTACCTTCGAGATTCGCTTCGGGGCGCGGGCCGAGGTTATCGGTCTTGAATCGCCACGCGATTTCCAGCTTGTCGAAATTAGCGGCGTTGATCTGGTCCAGCCCGGAGTATCGGGTGTTGCCCAGATCGCCGCCATAGGTCGGCCACTCTCCATTCTTCGCGCCCGTTTGCGCGAACAGGGGCGTCATGGCTAACAACAGGCATGCTAAGAATATCCGCTTCATGGCGTTCTCCTCGTACCGTCGATAGATTATATACCCGCTCGGGTTGCGGCGGCTTTTCATCCGAATACACCAAAACAAAACGGCCTCGCTACCGAAGCAGCGAGGCCGTGAATCGAGTTACTGCTAGATGTTGCTTAGAACGTGAAACGAGCCACTAAAGTTCCGTTGCGCGGCTGACCAAGTTGCGTTCCGGTGGTAGCCAGGTTGATATACCCGAATCCACCGCTGTTCAAGCCGGTTGCAGCATTTTTGGACTGCGCGCTGGTGTAACCCGCGTTCGAGGGGTTGTTGAGATAGGTCCGATTGAATACGTTGGAGAAATCCACTCGAACCATCAAGTTCATCCGTTCGGTGAACCTGAAAGTGCGGCCGAGGCCGATGCTCTCGTTGGGATGACGCTGATAACGGAAGTCTCCGTAGAATTCCGCTGAACTGCTGAACTGGCCATTGGCCGGATTCGCCCAGGCTGCCGGATTCAAGGTAAACGTCTTGGCCGGATCAAAGCACTTGCAGTTGACGTCGAGCGGAGTGGTTTGAGTCTGGCCGTTCCGGTCAACCCAGGTCGTCGCGTACAGTGGCTGGCCGGCAACGCGATTAGCCAGAGTGTTCTGGAAGAGCTGGGAGTTCAGAGTCGAGGCAGTGGTCGGTGTCGCGATGGGAAGACCGCTGGCGTATTGAAGGATGGTCCCGACGTTCCAATCTCTTGCCGCGTAGGAAAGCGTCTTGTTGCCTCCCAGCTTCGGCGTGGTATAGCTCGCCGAGACGACGAATGTGAACGGCTGGTCGAAGCTTGAGAGGCTCTTGCTGTTGGCGGGATTCGCGATGATGTTGTTTAGGACAGTATTGCTATCCACGCCTTGCTGCAGGTTCTTCTGCCAGGTGAACGCGCTTGTGAAAGTAAGGCCATGGGCGAAACGCTGCGTGGCCTTCGCCTGCAGCGAGTCGTACCAAGTCTTGCCAAGAGGCGATCCAATCGCATTGATGGTTCCAAACTGCGGGAACGGCCTCAGAGCCTGGGCCAGCGTCTGCGAGTTAGAGAAGCCTACATACGGAGCCCTGAATCCCGCCGCCTGAACCGCCGCGCTGCCTAGCTGTTGCGTCAGCAATCCGAGTTGGGTCGCATTGGTGATGTCGATTCCCTTAGCCATTAGCGACTGTGGTGTCAGGGCGTTGATGTTGACCAGACCGCCGGCGTTCCACCAGACTCCACGGTTGCCCACGTAGGAAACTTCCAAAGCCAGATTCTTGGTGAGTTCGCGCTGGAGACCAAAGCTCCACTGGTTCTGTCTAGCGGGACGCGCGATGCCAGCGTCGATCAGGCCGGCGTTTGAGAAGCCGCCGACGCCCAATACGGGAGTCCCCTGGTTGCCGGTCGGAAGGAGCGGAGCGATTCCCGGATTGAAGTTCGGGTACGAAGGAACAGCCGAAGCGGGTATGCCATTCTGCAACTGCAGAGCCGGCTGGCCGAGGCCCGGGCTGCCAATCGCGTTGGACGGCGCAATGCCGGCCGTGTTGACACCACCGTTATTGGTCGAGGTTTGGTTGTATACGACTCCCCATCCGCCGCGGAATACCGTCTTGGGCGTGATTTGGTACGCCAAGCCGATTCTCGGACCGATGGCATAAGGATAATTACTGGCAAAGTTACAGTGGCAGGTAGCCTCGAAGATCCAGGCTCCCGGATAGCCGTTCACGCTGGGATTCGGCGTAGTCGGCGAGAATCCCATGCCTCGGCCATACTGTTCCTTGTAATACGTACCATAGTCCCAGCGGACGCCGTAATCCAGAGTGAGCTTGCGGGTCACCTTCCACGAATCCTGCAGGAAGAGGGCGAATTGTTTTTTCCCAAAGCGAAACGCGGCAGGCTGGGCGATGCTGTAGTTGTCTACTCGTCCCATTAGGAAGCTGGCGTAGGGGAAGCCCAAGGAACCGCCTGTTAGCGTCGTGCCCACCAGATATGGCAGGGCCGTTTGGTTCGCGGAGATCGCGAACGCTCCGCTGGTTCCTGTGAAGGAAGTGGAAGGCGTTCCATTGAGGTATAGCTCACTGCCCAGCTTGAAGGTATGGTTTTGCTTCACCCACGTCACGCTCGCGTTGAACGACGGCTTTTCCCAGTAGTCATTGCTCTGCCCTGCGCTGGGCCCCATCGTTCCTATACCGCCCGCGGCGGTGCAAGCGATCGTGCAGATTCCAGTGAAGACCGGGGTATTCCGATTCACGGTTGCACCGGTCAGTCCCAGGGTAGTCGCCGCGTTGTAATCCGTAATGGGCGCGGCGTCATAGAAATTGTTGACCTGATAGCCGGCGCCCAAGTGGAGCAGCAGGGTCGGCGACAAGGTTTGATCGAAGTTCAACCGTTCGACGTTGGAGTGAATGAATGTTCCGCGGGTGGCCGTAATCTGGTCGGGGAAACCCTCGGAAGCACCATAGGTCGGCGAATACTGCGAGTTGGTCAGGGTCTCTGACCAATAGAACGACAGTTTGGCTCTGCTGCCGATATTCTGATCGAGCTTGACGGCCGGAATCGTAGAGTGCCGCGTGCTCGGATAAGTTGGGAGGTAGTTGTTGATGAATCCCGGTAGATTGGGCTCGGGAATGAACTTCTGCTGAGCCAGCGCAACCTTGTCCAGCTGAGCCAGCGGGATCTTGTTGCCTGTAAACGGATCGGCCACCGTCTGTCCGGAGGCCAGAACCCTGGTCGTCTGCGGATCGTAGATTGTATTGGCGATTAAGGTCCGTCCCAAAACGTCAACGGAACCCGCGGCGCCGGGCTGAGTCAAAACCTGGCCACCCGCCTTAATGGCCGTAATGGCCGAACTGAAATCGCCGATGCGGTAGGCATCGATCGGCACAGTGGTCGGAATGTTGTTGATGTTCTGGGTTTCGCGGAACTGTTCGAAGTTAAAAAAGAAGAACGTCTTGTCGTGCCCGTCATAGACTTTCGGAATCGAGATCGGGCCGCCGATGGTGAATCCATAATCGTTCCTGCGCGCGCGCGGGCGCACCAATTGCCCGGACTTCAAGCTGTTGGTGGCCCCGGCATCCGTAAACGGCGTGCCGGCGTTGAGGGCTTCGTTAACCAGGTAATCGTAGACAGTACCGTGATACCCATTGGTTCCGGACCGCATGGTCACGTTGAAGAACCCACCGCCCGCGGCGCCAAATTCAGGAGCGAAGTTGCTGGTCTGAACGGAAATTTCCTGGATGGAATCGACGCTCTGCTGCACCTGGGCCGCCGCGTAGGGGAATCCCTGATTGGTGGTGTCCATTCCTTCCACGTGATAAGCCTGAGAATTGCTCGGAGCCCCGTTAATCTTCACCTGGGCATTGGGCGCGTAATACGTCCCCGGGATCACCTCTAGAACATTGTTCGGATTGCGAATGCCCGAGCTTCCGGACGCCGCGCTGCCGACGCCGAGCATCGGAAGCGTGTTCAGCATCTCATTCGTGACGTTATGGCTCACGTCAGCCGTTTCCGTCTTCAACAAGGAGGAATCCGCGGCAACGGTCACCGACTCGCTGACCGCGCCGACCTGCAGGTTAGCGTCGATACGCACGACTTGCGCGGTGGACACTGTAACGCCAGTGCGCACGAATTTCTTAAAACCGGCTACGCTGACCGATACCTCATATGTGCCGATCGGCAGCTGAGCAATGGTGTAGTTTCCCGTGCCCGTCGTGACCGCCGCGTAAGAAGCTCCGGTTTCGATTTGCTTTGCTTCAACGGAGGCATTTGCCACCACGGCTCCCCCGGGATCGACAACCGTGCCAGTAATTGTGGCGCGATCACCCTGGGCGAACGCCAAGCAAGCTATCAGGAACAAGCAAATAGTAAATGATAACGACTTCATAAAAAGTTTCCTTGCTGCCATTAGGCACACTGCGACTGTTCTCACAGACCGTGAATTCATAAAGACCCCCTCTCGCCAATTGGCAGACCCACGGACCTGCTCGACAGGCGAATCGTAATTGACTCTAGTCGCTCTTTTTCGGAGTGGTGCATACCATCCGAGCGCGATCTTGAATCAGCTGGCAAACCATACGCGGCGGAATGCCCTAGACCACTGAAGTTTTAGAGCCCCCCACACACCGCGTGGGCCGAACTGACCCATGCCACTGTGCCCGATCTTACCGCTTGCGGTGCGTAAATGTCAATGAAAAAGGCCTCGCTACCGAAGCAGCGAGGCCGTTAATTGAAGTTAGTTCTAGATGCTGCTTAGAACGTAAAACGAGCGATGATCGTGCCCTGACGCGGGAGGCTGGAGTTGCCAGACAGAGCTGGGAACGAGTTGACTGACGACGTCGCGTTAATGGTGCCGAAGCCGCTGGTAATCTGGCCCAGATTATTGTGACCGACCGGGTTTGCTGGAGCCGTCGTGGTCGACGGGTTGCCCAGGTATACGCGATTGAATGCATTGGTGAACTCAGCCCGGATCTGGAAGTTCATGCGTTCCTTAATCCGGAAGTTGCGTCCGAAGTTCATGCTTTCGATAGGATGGCGTGCTCCGCGGAAATCCGTGTAGAGAGTGTCCGGTCCAAATGTGCCCGCGACCGGGTTGGTCCAGGCCAGGGGATTCAGCACCTGATCGCTAAACGGATTCACGCAGTGGCAGTTGAGATCCTTGTTGTACAAGGGCTGGCCCGCCACGCGGATCTGTTGGTTGGTTCCGGTTCCGGCCAGGTTGTTAGTGGTGGTCGCGGCCGGCGGCGTCAGCAACGCGCCGCTGCCGTAAGATCCGGAGAAGTCAACCTGCCAATCCCTGGCTACCCAGCTTGCGACTTTCCAATTGTTCAAGAAACGTGCCTTCGGGACGGTGTACAGGAGGTTGACGCTGAACAGGAATGGCTGGTCGGTGGTTTGGAGTTGCTTTGACGAGCTATCCGGGTTAAAGAAATCCTGCCTTAAAGCCACCAAAGACTTGGACCAGGTGAACGAACTGGCCACCGAGAGACCGTGCGAGAGGCGCTGGGTTGCCTTTGCCTGCAAGGAATCGTACCAGGTGGAACCTGTGGGCGCGCCCGTCATGTTAAATCCTCCCGTAGCGCTCGCGAATTGTGGATATGCACGCAGCGTATTGAGCAGAGTGCTGGTGGTCGGATAACCTGCGTAGGGCAGCAGGTTGCCTACGCGGGAAATCACGCCCTGGGTGTTGATTGCAGAGCTGAGGAGCAAATTGTCAGCCGCGTTGGTATAGGGATGCAGACCGTAGGCGGCGAAGATGTCAGGAGACACTTGATTCAAAAGGCCCAGGTTTTGTTGGCCAAGTCCGGACCACCACACTCCACGGTTGGCGACGTAGGCGGCTTCGACGACCAGGTTGCGGCTGATTTCACGCTGTATGCCGACGCTCCATTGATTCTGGCGCGGGGGACGGCCAGCGTTGCGGTCCAGCGCAACCAGCGCATTATTGGTCGTTCCGGGAAGCGGGAATAAGCCCGGATCGAAGTTCGGAAAAATTGGTTGCGGTAGCGCGCCGGGACTCGAAGTGTTGATGAACGCGTTGATTCCGGCCGGCTGATTTGTAATATTGTTTGCGGCGCTAATGCCGATGTCGGCGGGAGGCGCATACACCAGGCCCCAGCCGCCGCGAAGCACGGTCTTGGGCGTGATCTGGTAGGCAAATCCAATACGGGGTCCGATGCCGTACTTGTAGTTCGGTACGAACTGGCAGTTGCACGTGGCTTCGTAGATGAAGGCGCCCGGGTGATTGCCGGCAGACGGGTTCAAAGTCGTCGGGCTGAAGTTCGCCGAACGGCCGTACTGCTCTCTGGCAACTTGGGCGAAATCCCAGCGCAATCCCAAATCCAGGGTCAGCTTGCGGCTAACCTTCCAGGAATCCTGAAGGAACGTAGCCCACTGCGCTGATCCCATACGGACGTCTCTGGGCGAATTCTGAGAGATGCTCTGCGCATCGCCCAGCAGGAAGCTGGCATAAGGGTTCCCGATCACCGAGCTTCCCAGGCCGTTGGCCGGCGTGAACGGAAGCGCGGTTGCGGCTGTGGTCGCGTTGGCGGCGGGCGGGATGCCAGGGTTGCCCGACCCGTAATTTAAAGTGACACCCGAAGGCGGGTTGGTGATGTTGCCCTGGAACCACACCTCGCCTCCGAGCTTAAACGTATGGCTTCCTCTAATCCACGTGGCGTTGGTGTTGAAGGCAGGCCTCTCTGTGTTGGTGAGGGTATGCAACTGGGCGTTTCCAAACGACTGCATGCCGCCGATGCTACCCGTGGTTCCGATCACAGTTCTCGGAAAGAAGATACTCGCTTGGCAGCCCTGCAAGGCGATAGCCGCGCAGTTGAAGTCCTGGACGGGAGCGCCGTCATAGAAGCTGATGTGCGAGTAGCCGCCGCCTACGTGCAGCAGAATAGTCGGCGTGAGCGTGTGGTCGTAATTGAGACGCTCGGTCTGCGAGTAAATGAACGTTCCGCGCGCCATTGTGATGGTCGGAGGCAGGCCATCCGCGTTGCCGTTGGGGAGGGAGTACTGGCTCTCCGTCCCGGTGGTCGACCAATAGAACGAAAGTTTGCCCTTACTGCCGATGGAATGATCCAGCTTCAGTGAAGGAATCGGCGTATAACGCTGGCTGATATTGGTGTAGTTGCCGTTGTTGGTGAAGCTACCGCTCTGCGTCGCGGGAATCAACTTCTGAATCGCGACCGAGGTCGGGTTGAAAGAGGTCACAGGGATTTTGTTGCCCGGAAATGGGTCCGCATAAGCAATGCCGTTTGCCGGATTGATCTTGCGAGTCGTAGGATCGTAAATCGTATTTGCAAAGATCGGGCGTCCCAGACCGTCTACGGAAGGCAGCGCGCCGGTGGGAATACCGAGCTGCGCGCACAGGCTGCAAGTTCCGTTGGGAGAGATCGCGGAAAAATCACCGTTGCGAAACGCATCTACGGGAAGCGTCTGGCCCGGGGTCAGGAGCGAGCTCTCGCGGAACTGTTCGTAGCCGAAAAAGAAGAACGTCCGATTGTGGCCGTCGTAAAGTTTGGGGATGTAGATGGGACCGCCCAGCGTGCCGCCGAAGTCGTTACGGCGATTGCGCGGGCGAACCTTGTCGCCCTGGTCAGTGATACTGAAGGGCTGTGCGGCATTCAGACTCTCATTCACAAAGTACTCGTATCCAGTGCCGTGATACTGATTCGTGCCCGACTTCATGACCAGGTTGAATAGCCCGCCGCCGGCCGCTCCGAATTCCGCCGCATAGTTGCTGGTCTGGATCGCGATTTCCTGTACCGCATCCGCGCTGGGTTGGTTTTCCTGGACCGCGAAACCCACGGTATGGTTGGTGTTATCCATGCCCTCCAGGCGGTAGGAGGCCGTGTTGTTCGGCGCTCCGTTGATGATCATGGTCGCGTTGGCGGTGTAAACCACTCCGGGGATCGCGGTTGCCGTGTTGTAAGGATTGCGGATGCCCGAGCTTCCCGAATTGGCGTTACCGACGCCCAGAAGCGGAAGGTTCGCCAACTGATTGAAATTGATGTTTTGCGACACGTCGCCAGTTTCTGTCTGCAACTGAGACGATTCCGCGCTAACGGTTACTGACTCGGTGCTCGCGCCGATCTCGAGCGGCACATCCAAACGCAGCACTTGGGCTGCGATCAGAGTCAGATTCTGGCGGGTATACTTTTTGAACCCTTGCACTGATGCAGAAAGTTCATAGCTGCCGATCGGCACCTGAGTTATGGTGAAGTTCCCTGTATCGGTGGATGTGGCTCTATAAACCACTCCCGTTTCCGTGTTCTTTAGTTCAATAGGAGCGTTAGCTATAACGGCTCCAGTCGCGTCCGTAACGACGCCAGTCACCGTGCCATTACCGGTCTGTGCTGAAAGCACTCCCAGTAACAAAAACGCACACAAGAATCCTGCTGTTAAGAACCGCATGTATGAATGCCCCCTCAGAGGTGTTACCTATTTGGCCGAGTGGCCGCTTCTGGCCGATGTTAAGGCTACAGCAGCGTGAATGTCAACGAAAAAGGCCTAGATTTGGGGGGTTAGAACATTTTTTAACCTTGCATGCAGTTAGACACATGCTTCCCTGCAACAGATACATCCGGTGGGATAAAAAGCGCGCCGAAATCCGTAAAATGGAACGGTTCTTTGCCCCTGCGTACTCCCTCAGAGGTATAATTCTTAATCTCAGGAGGCGCGACATTGCGGGCCTGCCGACTCCATAACTTCCTACTGTTATTCACCCTCCTCGCTCCTATGGTGATGGGCGCTCAAGGCCGCGCCGTGGGCCTGACTCATGGCGGCAGCAGGATCGAAGCGTTCGCAGTCAGCGGGGCTCTTCCGACCTCACCGACGGTCCTGCTGATTGGCGGATTGAATGGCGACAGCAGCTCAGCCAAAATGGTCTCCGCGGCCATAGCGTCGTATGAAGGCGAGAGGCCTTCTCTTCGGCGACTCCGCTTGCTTGCGATTCCACGCGCGAATCCTGATAAGAGTCCGCTCATCTTTCCGCCCCCAGGCGTGGCCTATCGCGAGAACACCGAATCGCATGTGTTGTGGCGATGGATCGGACTGCAGGCGCCGGATCTGGTGCTTATCGTCGGACCGGGCGACTCGGGTCTGGCCGCCGCGCTTTCGCACGAAGCGGTCGCCGGAGTCGGCCGCATTCCCGCTCGGGTTGTCATCTCAGTCCGGCCGGAGACGATCTTGTCCTTGCCCCGCCAGCTCCCGATGTCACAAGCGCACTCTGAAATTATCCGCCGTCGGAGTCGCTCGCCTCGGGAGCTCGCGGAGGAACTGGCTCAATACTTTGGTCGTGATTTCAACCAACTAACCTACATTCCCGGGATGGCGCTGATCGCGCAGATGCGGCTGGGTCATGTGGCGGATGTCGAGAAGCTCGCAGCACGCTATCTGGATCCTTCCGCGAATCCGCTGAACCGGGCGAACTCGCTGACTCTGGCCGGGCACCTGGTGTTCGCGGAGTTAGCCGAACGCACGGGCAACAAGTCTTATACTGAACTGGTCCGAAAAGCCGCCGATCTCGGTTTTTCCAAAACCGGTGAAATGCTCGAGTCCATGCCGTTCCATGATGAAATGTCTGACTCGGTGTTCATGGCCACGCCTCTGGTCGTGAAAGCCGGAAAGCTAACCGGCGAGCGCAAGTATTTCGATCTGGCGGCGCGGCATTTCGCATTCATGGAGAAGCTCGATCAGCGGCCTGACGGTCTGTATCGCCATTCGCCCCTAACCGATGCAGCCTGGGGACGAGGGAACGCGTTCCCGGCCCTGGGACTCGCCCTTACACTCACCGATTTTCCGAAGGATCACCCGGCTTACCCTCGGATGATCGCCGAGTTCCAGCAGCTTATGTTCGCCCTGGCGCGATTCCAGGACGAAGACGGAATGTGGCACGAAGTGATCGATGTGCCAGGATCCTACGCCGAAACTTCGGCCACGGCCATGATCGGACTCGCAATGGCGCGCGGCATCCGACTCGGCTGGCTGGACGCGGCCGCGTATCAGTATCGCGTCAATCTTGCCTGGAGCGCTGTCGCCGCGCGTGTCGGCAACGACGGGCAACTGGTGGATGTGTGCGAGTCCACCAACAAGCAGAACGCGCTGGAGGACTACCTCAACCGAGCGGCATTGCTGGGTCCCGATCCGCGCGGAGGAGCAATGGCGATGTTGTTCGCTACTGAGCTGGCAGGCTTGCAGTAAGGCTCGGGCGCGCTACGTTTTTGTCGACCTGCTTCAGAATGGTGGTTTCCAACTCTCTGCCTTCTTCGTCCAGGAGCCAAATCCTCTTCTTATCAACGGCAAACTTTATGGAGAGATAGGGGCGCAGCAAAGATGGCTTGGACGACTTGAAGCGGCCCCGCTCCACCAGATAAACGGCGTCTCCAGATTCCACCACGTAGCGGTCATAGACAGTATTGGTCTGTACCGTCTGCGCGTTGGTGAACATCTGGCTGGACGAAGCGCGGTTGGCATCCCCGCTCGAATCAATACTGGGGAAATACTTGTTTCCGCGCGTGTCCAGCAAGCTGCCATCCTGCCAGATACGGTCCTTCGCCCAAGCCGACATGGCCAGTATTCCGATCAACAGGGCCAATCTCATTTTCATGGTCCGTTACCTCCACACGCCGCAAAAATAACACCGTACTGGTATGGAAGGAATCAGGCGCAACGCTTAACGGCTGCCCGGAGACCACCTTAGACGGTGGTAGAGGTATCTTGAAAGCTATGAAACGAACTGTGCTGTTGGTTTCGTTAGGACTCGCCGCCCTGGGCATGGTTTTCTCGCAGCAAAAGTCCGAGCCGCAGGTCCATGTGGTCACCTATGTCGATGTTTACCCGAATTTTGCGGCCGACACGGCCAAGCTGCTCCAGCAGTTCGCGGCGGATAACCGTAAGGACGCCGGATTTGTTCGCTTCGAAGCTCTGCGCGATGTCGCGCGGGCCAACCATTTCGCGATCGTCGAAGTGTGGCAAACCCAGAAGCTGTACGAGGCGCATCTGACGGCTCCGCATAGCAAGGCCTTTCGCGACCAGCTTCAGGCCGGGCTGGGAAGTCCTTTCGACGAACGCTTGTACAACGCCCTGCCGTAGCAGTCCGTGGGGTCGGCCTTTCGAGGCCGCGGCCGGGCTTCTGCCCGGCTCCGTTTGTTTTATTGCGCCGGCTGGAAAGTCGGTGGCAGGCTCGAAAGCCTGACCCTACTATGG